>ERZ887942.1082-NODE-1082-length-19977-cov-18.491517_pt1 | contig 19977 bp, 12 predicted proteins | sample MGYA00521099_ERZ887942 | MGnify/ENA primary metagenome ERZ887942 (study PRJEB32303, sample SAMEA104408605) | aquatic metagenome | biome: Brackish water; feature: Pelagic; material: water | place: Baltic Sea | collected 2014-06-07T06:48:00 | depth 16,251 m ...
CTGCCTGGCAGACAAATCCGCGGATATCGATAGAATCGATGTTTGGCTCTCGAGTTTCGATGTGTGTGGGATGGGAAAGGATGATAGACACACTGGAATGAAGAACTGGAAACGCCGCGCCCTCGTCCTTCTGGGCATCCTTGGCACGATCTATGTCGGGGTGGGTGTCTATTTTTGGTCCAATCAAACCCAGATCGTGTTCATGCCGGTGGCGGCGATTGTCAGGACTCCCGGTGACCTGGGGGTGGACCGCTATGAAAATGTGCAATTTCCGGTCGCCGGGAGTGCCGGAGAGATTCAGTTGGACGGGGTTTGGATCGAGGCGGGCGGAGAGGGGGAACAGGCTCCGGTGATTCTTTATTTGCACGGCAATAACTCGACGATTGGCAAGAATCCTGATCGGATCAAGCGGATGCATCAATGTGGATGCCACTTGCTTCTTTTCGACTATCGCGGGTATGGGAAAAGCTATGGGACGATCGAACCGAGCGAAAAAAAAGTGAACGAAGATGCCGAGGCTGCTTGGGATTATCTCACGGAGGAGGAGGGAATCGCGCCATCGCGGATCGTCATTTACGGGCACTCGTTGGGAGGGGCGATTGCCATCGAGCTTGCCAGTCATCATCCTGACGCAGCGGGGCTGATTACAGAATCGACCTTTACCAGCAGCTTGGACATGTCCGAGTGGAAGTATGGCGGGTTGCTCCAAATATTCCCGATGGATTGGCTTCTGCAATCCGATTTCGATTCGATTGGGACGATTGCTTCGTTGCAGATTCCGATCCTGTTGATCCATGGTGAGGCTGATCCCAAGGTTCCACATGCCATGTCGATACAACTGCATGACCGGGCCTCCCGTTCGGCTGAACTGCTCTTGTTCAGTGACGCCGACCACTCCAATTGTGGCTTCCACCGTCCGAAAAAATACCGACAAACGGTGAAGGGGTTTGTTGATCGCTGCGTGAAGGGCTCACCTATAAATGTGACGAACATACCGGAAAGCGACTTCTCAATCCAATGAGCAGGAGAGCATTCGTCGGTCTATTTCTCTTTGCCCAAATCCCAGTGACCTGGAGAAATATGCTGGCAGACAAATTTTAATGAGGCCGCAGGGGAGTGCTTCCGCCTATCCAAACAGCGCACCACGCAGCCGCTCCCCCTCGGGGATCACGAAGGGGAATTTCTTGCTCGCCTCGTGCCCGGCGATGCCGGCGAATTCGCGCAGCGATTGGTGCACCTGCTCCGGTCGCATGCGCAGCCCTTTGTCAGGATCTTGCGCGACCACCAGGGTCTGCGCATCGATGGGATTCAAGAACTGCCCGTCGTCGGTCGATCCGATGACGCGGTCACCTTTGATCCCGGGTCCGAGAAACATCATCGAGCCGATCGACCAGTGGTCCTTGCCCTCGCCCTTGTTGTAGTTCGGCGTCCGTCCCATTTCACTCTGCATGACAATGACGAGCTTGTCGCGAATCCCCAGCTCCTCGGCACGGCGTAGCATGTAGTCGATGCCACCGAGGAGTTCCGGGATGAGCTTCATCTGGTCGCGATCATTGTTCGCGTGGCTGTCGAACTGCCCGATGGACAAGTTCGCCGATACACAGACTCCCGCCTTGAACGAGGCGAGCGCGATTTCCGCCTGCCGGGCGAGCCGCTCCCGTGGTGGCTTCTGATTGATAAATGGCGTCACGCGCTGCAGGGCTTTGGCATTCAGCTGGGCGGCGTAAAGCATACTGTGCGCGTGCTCGATCCGCGGCAGCCGTGCCTGCGATGCACGCACATCACTCTGGCTGCGGAGCGCTGCCTCGATGCGATCGTTGACGAAATCCTCGTGGTAGGGGCTGCGTGGATTCCCCTCGACGCAATCGGCATTGGCGATGCGACCGAGCGTCGGCAAGTAGGGAACGCGCGCCATCGGAACGATGTTTCCGGTGTTCGAGTAGTTGCCGAAAGTGAGGAAAGCGATCGGGCATTCGGGACCTTTTGCCGCCGCCACCAGCGCCGCGAAAGTCGGGTAGGCGAGGCTGTCGAGCTTGCCGGTCGCCATGTAGCGCGAGCACGGCGCGTGGTTGTTGACCGAATAGTCGAGGCCATTGAGAACGAACAGCTCCTTGGCGTAGCGTTTGAAGAAATCCTCGTTGCTCAGGTTGCCCTTCTTCGCCCGATCGATATTCGCGGCGCTCGGCGCAAAATTGAGGGTCCCCTCGGTGAGAATGTCGCCCGCCTTGTAGAGCCGGTTGATCCCGCCAACCCCTTTTGGATCCATCAGATAGGTCGTGTCCCAACCACCGGAAGCATTGAAGACCGCGAAGTAGGGCCCGTCGTAGGCATCAGGCTCCTTCGACGAAGCCCGCACGCTGCCGAGCGGCGCGGCCACACCGAGCCCTGCCAGTCCACAGAGTTTTAAAAAGTCGCGTCTCATATTTGCTTATTCATAAAGAAATTCATGTTGGCGCAAGAGGTAGGTCACCACCGCTCGCCACGCGCGCATGGTGTAGTGCGGATCCTCGACGCGTTTATCTCCCTCGCCCTGAACCCGGCAGGAATAAATCTCACGCGGCTCGAAGCGCCCGCGCTCGTTCGCCTCTGCGATGATCCCGGCGAACAGTTCGTAGGTGCGATCGACCTCCGCCGAATCACTCTTGTCAAAGCGCCCGAGCAAGCGCTGGTGGAGATGCAAGATCGTCGTGCGGAGCTTCGCCTCGGTCCCGGCAGCGGGGACGACATCCGGCTCGATGCCGGGAAACAACAGCCGGTCTTCCGGTTTGCGTGCGAAGTCTTTGGGAACCTGCCGGCAGGCAACTTCGTTGGCCATCATGCGCTGGATCGCCCCCATTGCGCCGCTCGGATCCGCGATGCGCTCGGTGACTTCCTTACTATCGATCCCGCCGTAGAGAATGTTGAACTGATCTCCGAGACGCCCCCAATCACTGCCAAAGATTGCCTTCAATTTGCGCTCGATCTGTTCGGGTGACAGCAGGCGCACCACCCCGAGGTCACCGAGCTCCGCAAGGCGGGCCGGATCGTTTGCCACTGCGGCGAGCCCATCGGCACGATAAAATTTCGATAGCGCGGCTGCCCGGAAGACGCCCTTCAGATCGAATTTGTCTGCCGCGAACTGTTTCGCAATCAGTTCGATCTGCCGGCGTTGCCCGGTATACGCCCGCTGCCTGCCCGCGAAAAGCGGGTGATCGATGTCCTCCGGCGGTCGCAAGGCCTTACGACCGCTGAGGAGATACCAGACGTGCTCGACCATCGCGATCGCGAAACGTGGATCCTTTGCGGTGCGTTCGCCGAGCCATTGAAGCCCGCGCCAGCGCTCCGATTCAGGCAAGGCCTCACCCTCGTGCCCCGGCGGAAACATGTCTTCGAACCAACCTCCGGCGCGCGGTTGATAGACACCTTTGCCATCCAGCGCGTAGAAGTCCTGGAACACGCCCGCAACCGGGTCGATGATCTTGTGGCACACCACACAATCGGTGGCCTGCATCGTCGGGACTTCATACTTGGCGCTGATGGCGGCGGCATCGTTAACACGTGGAGCGAGCTGCATGATGTCGATGCCCAGAAAGTGCTGGAAGTACATGCGCACGCGCAGCCGATTGCGATTGGTCTCGGTGGTCGGGTAGCGCTTCAAATATTGAAAGGTGCTGAGGACCCCGGCATGCGGGTAAAATCCTGTTGCCGATTCCTGGTTGGTTTTCTCGCTTCGCCCCTTCAGGGACTTGAGGCGGACCGGGATGTATTCGAAGCGGTCGTCAATGTCTTTGAAGCGATCCTTCACCTCCTCGAAGATGCCATAGCCACGCGCGGAATACGGCGAGACCATGATGTAGTCGGCCGTGATGAGTTCGGTAAACGGGCGGTCGTTGCGCACAATGTATTTCACCAGCTCCATCGGCTCGCGCTGGATCGATTCACGGTAGTGACGCGCCAGTTCCCAACCGGCCTCCTTGCGCTTTTGCTCGTCTTTAATGTGGCTAAAATCCTTCTTCTGATACCAGTGGCGGGTCTTGTCGAAGTGCTCATAGGACAGCACGTTCTCCGCCACATCATCGATGCCCGGAGTCAAAAAAATGTCATTAAATCCCTCAGCGAGACGGTCGTAGAACGCCTCCTCGTTCATGAGGTCGTCGAGCACCAGAGAGATGGCAGCCAGCCCGCGCACCTGCACCGCCGCGTATTCTTCCGGCGTGGGGAGACGCGCGCCGAGTTGCAGGGTCAGGCGCCGCAGCAACCTCCGATCATCGATCATCCGCACGCCTTCAAAAAATGGCGTGGCATTCGCCAACGTCACCGGAGCCGGTCTTTCTCCATTCGTGCGCCGGACGAAGTCCGCCAGGATACGGTAGCGTGTCGAACTTTTCGTTAAGACGTCCTCACCCCCGTGATCGAGTTCGCCGATTACCTTCAACAACATCCGCGACCCGCCCGTTTCCGGTTCGCGCAACTTCGCCAGTTTCGTCAACAGCTCGCGATTGTGTTCGAGCGCGCCATCGCGCAACGGGTCGAGCAGGATGAACTCGCTGTCTTCCGCATCACCACCCGCCTTGTGGCATTTCAGACAAGTTCGCGCAGCGACCTTGCCCCAAACCTCCTCGGTGAAAAAATTCCGCTCGGCAGCACTACCAGCCGGGTGCTGAAGCTCATCCGCAGGCGCCAGGCTGAAAAGGCCTGCTATTGAAGCGCTCAGACAGAGGAAGAGTCGTCGGGAAATCATGGTGATCCGCGGATGATACACAAATTGAACACGGAGGACACGAAGGAAGGCACGTCGATCGGTGAAAAAGCCGACGGTCTTCGTTCGCAGGGCGTTTCATGACTCGGCTGCCTGTCGTTGAGGGGGAGTTTTTTGCTCACCTGATCGGGACGGTGTTTCAAGAATCGCCTGGCCAGTTTCCGCTTTATTCATGTCGTGGATCCCTTTACGTTCTTGCGCTCAGAGGCGGGAGTGTTTTTCGGTCATCGCCGGATTTTCGAAAATCCGGACTGAAAAATCCCCGCTGCCAGACCCCGAACTTTGATTCGCCGGAATTCTGAAGCCGTCATTCCTAAAATCATGAAACGAAACACCTTACTGACCTTCATCCTGGCAAGTCTTGCTTGTCTCCTGATCGCCGCTGACTCAGGGAAAAACAGCGTGGCGAAACCGAACCCTCCCATGCCCAGGGCAGACGTCGAGCGATTCACCGGCGACTGGAAAGGGGCCAAACTCAGCCGTGACGTGCGCATTCTCTGGCTCTATGGACCGGAGGATCACAAGGGCGGTGAGCACGATTACATTCGCATTAAAGAACTCTTCGTCCCGCTGCTGAAAAAAATTCCGCGTGTCAGCGTCGATGAAGCCTTCCAGTTTCCCAGCCAGGAGCAGTTCGATCAGGCAGACCTCCTCATCCAGTATCTCCACCTGCCCGGGTTGGCGCCCGGGCAGTTTGCGATGTACCAGGCTTTCGTGGACCGCGGCGGTGCGGTGGTTTCGATTCACGAATCCTGTATCATGCGTCCTCTCGAACAGGCCGGAAATCTTGCGGATTGCATCGGTTGCTCCTGGAAGGGCAACAAGGAATCGAAGTGGAGTAAATTCGGACACGATCACAAAATCTTTCTGGATACCGCGCACCCGGCCTTTGAGGGATTGCCATTTACGTTGAAGTTCAACGACGAGTCGTATTGGAATCTGCTGACCCGCGAAAACGTCCGCGTCATCGGTGCCATCGCGCCCGCTGCCGCACCTGAGCACGTATCTTTCAAAGAGGCTCTTCAGGGCGAGGAGGTGCGCAGTCAGGCTTTCTGGACCTACACCTCCGGCAAGGGCCGGGTCTTCGGTACCACCACCGGCCACTACACTTACACCTTCCACGACCCCATGTATCGCCTGCTGCTGATGCGCGGAGTTGCCTGGGCGCTCGACGAAAAACCCGCGCCCTTTATGCCCGTGGTCTTTGCGGGGAATTGCGACGATCAGGGCATGGTCGGCACGACCGACTCGATGCTTGATTACCAAAATCGAAGACGCTGAGACCATTCCGGAACCTTGGCATTCCCCGGCTCTTTCGGTCCTGGGTGATGCCTGCGCAGTGCCCGGTCGGTCGTTTTTGGTTCATGTTCGCGCTTAATCCAGACAGAATCGCCCCTTCTGATTATGATTTCCATTCGTTCCGTCGTCGTTCTATTTCTCTCTGTCCAAATTCTGGTGGGCCAGAGTATCAGTGAGTCAAAAACGTATCCGGCCTTCCCGGTCGGACCAACCGGTTTGAGCGTCTCAATTGAACCCGGGCTTGAGGTTACGGTCCAATCGATTGCCGCCGGGACTCCAGCGGCTGAAACAAGTTTGAAGTCCGGTGACCTGTTGATTTCGGCTGGTGGAAAACCACTCTTAGTTTCTGATCCTCGTGTGATTCTGGGAGAAGCGATTGGATTGGCCGAAGCTGGCGATGGAGTTTTGCTCCTTAAAGCCAGACGGGGGGAGCGGAGTTTTGAAGAGATTCTTAAGTTGGATGCAGTTGGTGCCTATCGAGTGACCTGGCCTGCCAATTGCCCGAAATCCCGCTCAGTGATTGCTTCGAATGCGAAACATGTCGCTCAAGCTCTTCAGGAGGACGGATCATATCAGCTTGGTGAAAGCCGACTTGGACCGATGGATCTGAAAGCGTGCCTTGCCAGTCTCTTTCTCCTTTCGACCGGCGACGACACCCATCTTCCTGCCGTGGCGAAGCATGCCCATATTCTCTCGAAGGCTGCCGAATCGCGTCAAAATGCCGGTGGTCATATCAATTGGCAGTTGGGGTATCAGGGGATTTTTCTTGGTGAATACTACCTTCGCACCGGAGACCGGAAGGTTCTCGGCGGGCTCAAGGGGATTTGCGATTGGGCTGCGGAGGGACAGGCGGCCGGAGGGTGGGGACATGGTGCCAATCCGGGCCCCGGCTATGTGCAAAGCGGATTGTTAAATCACACCACCGTTCCAATCCTTGCCGCGCTGATTTTGGCGAGAGAGTGCGGGTTGGATTTTGATGAAACAGCCTACGTGAGTGCGGTCAAGTTCATGTATCGAATGGCGGGTCATGGTTGTGTTCCCTACGGAGATCATCGCAGCGAACTCTGGTGGTCCAACACCAACGGGCGGAATGCGATGTTGGCCTGTGCCTTGTCTTTGCTGGACGAGCCTCGTTTTCAAGCGGCTTCGGAGCATCTTGCGCTGCTTGTTGCGGATTCCTACCATCAACCGGAATTTGGTCACACCGGAGGAGGCTTCAATGTGATGTGGCGGGGGATGGCTTCCATCCACGTTCCGGAGAGTCGGAAAAGCCACTACCAGCGGCAGATGAAAACACTGGCCTGGTATTACGATTTGGCCCGTTTGCCAGACGGGGGATTTTCCATGCTATCGACGCCCCCAAATAATGCCCGGTATTCAGGGAGAGGCTGGGGAGCTTCGATGGGGTTGACCTATACCGCGCCATTGAAAACTCTTCGAATCACGGGGGCTCCAAAAGGGAAGTATAGCGTGAAGACACCACCTGTTGATTTTTCATGGGGAGCGGAAGCTGACTTGGTTTTCCTTTCGACGAAGGATGCCGACGGTTTTGGGAGCGAAAAAGCTCCTCCGCATGTCGTCTATGATCGTTTGTTGGGAAAGGAGAAGGCCGAGGTTTCAGCGGAGTTTTGCGAAGAACACTTGCAGCATTTTAGTCCATTGGTTCGGACCTGGGCCGCGAAGCGGTTAAAGGAAATGAATTCTGAAGAGTCGCTTGCTTCCCTGGTAAGGGCGGTTGGGCATGCCGACCCACGGGTGCGCCGGGCGGTTTATGATGCCATTTCGGGATACGACAACTGGGGGCGGCCTTTTAAAAAGTCCGTCACCCCGGAGATCGTTTCGAAAAATTTTCTGCCGGCCATCCTGAAGACGCTCAATGATTCCGGGTCTGCCTGGTGGGAATGCGATGGTGCCCTTTTTGCGCTGGGATGTTCGAAGGCAGAGGACATTCGTAAGAATTTGCCATTGATTTTGAAGTTCGCGAAGCATGAGGAATGGTATCTTCGTGAGGCGGCGTTCTGGGCGATCGTCGGTTTGGAGGATTCGATCACCGGAGAGGAATTTAACCACCTTTCTAATATTTACGGAGCATCACGCCATGTCTTTGCGCGCTCATCTTATGACTCCGGGTTTCGTGCGATCTTAAAGAGCAGCAGGGCCCGGATTGATGGCGCGAGCATGGCCAATGCCGTTCAGAGTCTGGGGAAAACAACTCATCAGCCGGGAGTCATGCCTGGCTACGGGACAGGCGGTATTCATGAGGCGACTCATCGGACAATGATGGTCCTCAAGCATTTTGATCCGGAAGTCTACCGGCATCTCGTTGGCCACTTTGTGAAATACCTGGATCTCTGGGAGCCCTATTACCAGCACAGTGTCTGGTTGATCACCGGAAGCAATTGGCAGCCGGGAATCCCGAAGGTGTTGGCTGGGCTGGGCAAAGAGGGGAAACCTGTTGTGCAGGCGTTGAAGAGAATGCAGAAGCGCTTCGGAACCTTCGACCCAAAACGCGTTGGCAAAGCGGGCGCTCAACTTGAAGAACAGATTCAATCCGCCATATCAAATTGGGAAGCCAAACACGGTCCGGGCTAGAGAAGGAGTTCTTTGATCACGTGGCCGTGGATATCGGTGAGGCGGAAGTCGCGTCCCTGGTAGCGGTAGGTGAGCTTGCGATGGTCAATGCCCAGCAAGTGGAGGATGGTGGCGTTGAGATCGTGAATATGGACGCTTCCCGGGGTCCAATGATCTTTGGTCGGTTGCGGGAAAATGGGAGTGCCGTCGGCTTGGACAATGTTGTAGCCGTAGTCATCGGTGCGGCCATAGGTGATGCCGGGTTTGATGCCGCCGCCCGCCATCCAGGTCGTGAAGCAACGGGGGTGATGGTCCCGCCCGTAGTTCTTTTCACTGAACTTACCCTGACAGTAGGCCGTGCGGCCAAATTCACCGCCCCAGACGACAAGGGTATCCTCCAGCATGTTCCTTTGTTTGAGGTCGGTGATCAAGGCGGCGCAGGCCTGATCGATGTCCTTGCATTGTGATTCGTGTTCGCGCGGGAGGTTTCCGTGGGCATCCCAACCACGGTGGAAGATCTGGATGTTGCGGACGCCGCGTTCGGCAAGGCGGCGGGCATTGAGGCAACAGGCGGCGAAAGTCCCGGCCTTGCGGGCCTCTTCTCCGTAGAGGGTGAAAGTGGATTCCTTTTCATCGGAGAGATCCATGAGCTCGGGAACGGAGGTTTGCATCCGGTAAGCCATCTCGTGCTGCTTGATACGGGCAAGAATCTCGGGATCTCCAAACTGGTCGTGCTGGGTTTCGTTCAGCGCGGCGAGGGCGTCGAGTTGGGTGCGCCGGTCGGTGCGCGTCACTCCCTTTGGATTGTTGAGGTAAAGGACGGGATCGCCCTGACTGCGGAGAAGAACTCCCTGATGTTCCGAGGGGAGGAAGCCCGGGCCCCACAGCCGGTTGAACAGGCTTTGCTCACCAAAGTTGGTTTTTGCGTGCATGACCACGTAGCCGGGAAGGTCTTCGTTCATGCGACCCAAGCCATAGCTGAGCCATGATCCGAAACTGGGTCGCCCGGGGATTTGGCTCCCGGTTTGGATATAGGTGACGGCAGGATCGTGGTTGATGGCCTCGGTGAAGGTGCTGTGAACGACACAGAGATCCTTTGCAACCTTGGCGGTGTGCGGCAGAAGTTCGCTGACCCAAACTCCCTGGTCGTTGTTGTCTTGTTTCGTGAATTCGTATTTCGAGGGGCAGAGCGGGAGTGTTTTTTGACCTGCGGTCATTCCGGTGATGCGCTGGCCATCCCGGATATGCTCGGGCAGATCTTTTCCGGCCATTTCCCTCATCCTGGGCTTGTGGTCCCACATGTCGTGCTGGCTTGGGCCACCGCTCATGAAGAGATAAATGACGCGTTTGGCTTTGGCGGGATGGTGGAGTCCATCGGGAGAATCCGGGGTCTGGGCAAGAGCCTCCGACCCGAGAAGCTGGGCCATGGTGGCCGTGCCAAGACCGAGTGCACCGCGGCCAAAGAGTTGCCGCCGCGTGATGTTGAGATCGTGTTCGCGAGAAAAGTTCATTGGAAAAAGAAGGGTTGGATTAGAAAAGGGAGAGGGCGATGTCGCTGGCGAGCACGGTGATGACAACCTGGGTCCAGGAAGCGAGTTCGATTTGATTCAGCGATTCATTCACGGGTGCATCTCCGGTCGAGAGGAGGGCTTTGGCATCTTCGGCTCTTGATGAGTAACTCGCCTCCATGCCCTCAAGAAGTTTGAGACAGACAGTGCGTTCCTTTTCCCGGGCCGGACGGCATGCCAGAAGTTTGTAGAGGATGTCGAGACGTTGTTGGTCATCCTTCGCGGAGGTGATGATGCGTTCCGCCAGTTTTCTTGCCATCTCGATCCTTTGCGTTTCATTTAAAAGCGCGAGCGACTGAAGGGCGGTGCTGGTGCGGGATCGTTTCACGCAGCTGGACTCGCGGTTCGGGGCATCAAAGAGCGTCATCATGGGATGCGGGCTGGTGCGTTTCCAGTAGACGTAAAGACTGCGTTGGTAGAGACGGGAACCTTTGTCTTGAACATAGTCTTTGGTATTACTGGCCGGGTGCATGAGGGCCTTCCAAAGTCCCGCCGGTTGGTAGGGTTTGACTCCTTCTCCGCCCATCGTGCCGTTGAGAAGCCCGCTGGACCAGAGAGCGATGTCGCGAATGACTTCAGCGTCGAGCCGGAAGCCCGGTCCACGCGCAAAGAGTCGATTTTCGGGGTCTTCTAGATCGGGGCGTCTTTTGGAGCTTTGCTGGAAGGTCCGGCTCATCACCATGAGCCGGAGCATGCGTTTTAGGTCCCAGTTGTTTTCCTTCAGATCCACCGCCAACCAATCAAGGAGTTCAGGGTGGGTCGGTTGTTCTCCTTGCAGGCCAAAGTCTTCCGGAGTTCGAACGAGTCCGTATCCAAAGACACGCTGCCACATCCGATTGACAAGAACGCGGGCAACGAGAGGGTGGTCTGGTGAGGTCAGCCACTGGGCGAGGCCGAGACGGTTGCGGGGAGCATCATCGGGGAAGGTGCCCATGACGGCGGGAACGTCGGGCTGAAGCGGGTCTCCAAAAGGGCTGTGATACTCGCCGCGTTGGAGAACCCTGGTGACACGTGGCTTGGGGAGTTCACTGGCAATGAGTGTGGTGCTGGTGAAGGATTTTTGTGGGTCGGTGGCACCTTCCTGTTTCTTTTCAAAGGCATCCAGAAGCTCCCACTCCGCTGGATTTGCGGGAGCCTTCATCGCGGGGCCGTGGTCGTATTTGTTGCCATCGAGAGGACTTTCAGCGGTGCTGTTAAAGAATGCGAGGAGGCTGTAATACTCATCGTGAATGATGGGATCGTATTTATGAGTGTGACACCGGGCGCAGGTCAGGGTCATTCCGAGCATCACTGTTCCGAATGTTTCCGTGCGATCGAAGTTGTTCTTGGCCTGAAACTCGGCGGCAATGGCTCCACCTTCCGATGTTGTGGGATTCATTCTGACGAATCCGGTGGCGATCTTTTGGGTGATGGTGGAGTTGGGGAGAAGATCGCCCGCGAGTTGCCAGGTGATGAAATCATCGAGGGGGAGATTGTCGTTGAAGGCACGGACGACCCAATCCCGGAAGGGGAAGATGCCGCGGCGGTTGTCGAGATGCAGGCCGTGGGTGTCGCCGTATCGAATGGCATCGAGCCAGTAGCGCGCCTGATGCTCCCCGTAGTGAGGGGAGTCGAGGAGGGTTTCCACGAATTTTTCGTAGGCGTCGGGGGACTTGTCGGCGAGGAACTTTTCGAGGACTTCAGGCTCCGGCGGCAGGCCGGTGAGGACGAGGGCGGCGCGTCTCGCGAGAGTGGAGAGATCGGCCCGGGGCGCGGGCGTCACCGGAGGAGTGTGGGCCTTGTGAGCGATGCCAATGTAGGAATCAATGGCGGCGGACTTGGGCGCGCTTTTCTCCTTGCGAGGAGGGACAAAAGCCCAATGCGATGCGTATTTCCCACCTTCCTTGATCCAGCGGGAAAGAATTTCTCTTTCCGGTTCAGTCAACGGTTTGCCCTCGTCTTCCGGGGGCATGGGGTCATCCTGGTCGTGAATCCGGAAGAGGAGCTCACTTTCTTCGAGGTCATCAGGATCGATGGCGAGAATTCCTTTTCGGTCCTTGATGGCGGCGGCGTAGCTATCAAGACGAAGGTCTTTGGCTTTCTTGGTGTCGGGGCCGTGACAGGAAAAGCACTTGTTGGAGAGGATGGGAAGGACCTCGCGGGCAAAATCCACCGGTTCTTCGGCATGAAGAATACCGATGGGGAAAGCCGAGATCGAAACGAGAATTCGGAAAAAAGTAGAGGTCATTAGCTGCGATGAATAGGTGTCATTACATTAAGAAATGTGGTGAGTCGATCAATCAGAGAGGCTTTGTGAGTTTCAAATTTTCCGATCAGCGCTGGAAACCTGCAGCGGAGTAATCAAGGGCCCTGTTCTTTGAAGTTTTATTTCGCATCATGTCTTCGTTTTACGAGCGTTTTTATCTCTTTGTGACTGATACGAGTGAGATTTCTTTGCCCCTGTCGTTGTCTTCGGCGATGGAAAAGACACGGGCTGCCGGTTTGTCAAAAAGATAGGAGAAGGCCCACGAAAGTAAGACCGCGAGTTTGTTTCGGAAGCCCACGAGGAAAGCCAGGTGGATAAAAAGCCACGCCAGCCAGGCCGGGAATCCCTTGAGTTTGAGTTTTTTCGCCTGAGCGACAGCGGCATTTTTTCCAATGATGGCCATGATACCTTTGTCGCGATAGCGGAAGGCCGGCCGGAGAGTCAGATAACGGTCGGCATAGCGTGTCTCTTGTAAGCGAAGATCTTCGCGCAGGACCTTGGCGACATGTTTCCCCATTTGCATGGCGGCGGGGGCAAGGCCGGGAACATCCATGCCGTCGGGATCAGTGAGCTTAACGAGATCCCCGGCAGCAAAGACATGAGGGTGGCCGGGGACGGCGAGCGATGGCTCAACTTCAATGCGCCCGCCGCGGTCGCGAGGGCAATCGAGACAGCCGGTGAGAGAAGAGGCTGCGACACCAGCGGCCCAGATGAGGGTTTCGGCCTCGATTTCCTGACCATTGTTCAGGTGGAGGTATCCTTCTTCCACGTCATCGACCCGAGGTCCAAGGATGACTTCGACGCCAAGTTTTTGAAGACGTTCAAGGGTGTATTGCGAGTGATCGTTAGCGAAGTGTTTCAAGAGCCGATCTCCGGATTGGATGAGAACGATGCGGAAGTCGTGGACATCGATACGGCGGTAGTCGGATTTGAGGGCTCGCTGCACCAGGTCGGAGAAAGCCCCTGCCAGCTCCACTCCGGTGGGACCACCACCAATAATGGCCACGGTCATGAGGCGTTTGCGTTCCTCCCGGTCGTCGCTGCGTTCGGCCCGTTCCAGGGCATTGAGGACCTGATGACGGATTCGCCGGGAATCTTCGAGGTTTTTTAGGCCGTGGGTGTGTTTCGCCCACTCGTCTTTTCCAAAGTAGGAGGTCCTCGCTCCGGTCGCGAGAACGAGGGAATCGTAGGAATAGGAGCCGTTTTCGGTGATGACCTTTCGATTCGAGTCATCGAGTGAGGTCACTTTATCAAGAATAACGGAAACATTTTTGGCCTCTCCCAGAATTGCACGAAGTGAGCGTGCAATTTCGACTGCCGAGAGAGAAGCGGTGGCAACCTGATAGAGCAGGGGCTGGAAGAGGTGGTGGTTTTGGCGGTCAATGAGAGTCACTTCAAAACGGTCGTCGTTTGCGAGGGATTTGGCACAGTTCAAGCCAGCGAATCCTCCGCCGATGATGACGACGCGATGGGGTGATTTCATGGGTGCAAGGTAGGTTGTCACAGGTATTTCGCGATGCCGAATTTACGGTGTCGCGGTCTTTAACTTGCGAGCATCTGTAACCCCTGCCATTATGACGCCATGAAATCGTTTGATAATCTGATCCGTTTCTGGATCCTGATGGCCGTTCTTGGTTCATCGGCGTTCGGAGCCGGGGACCCGCCGATGTTTGATCCCTTTTCGGTGACGATCGGGGAGCCGGAAGCCAGGATGGAGAATCCGGGTGATCTCTCTACGGTCATCGAGAAACCGATCAAGTCGAATGATTGGTTGAAGATTGACCGGAAGGCTGACATCCTCAAGTTTCTTAAAGGCGATTCCTAAGAACCCTTGAGTCAGAAGGAACAAAAGGTGCAGTGGGTCCTCCGCGAAGCACCCGGGGGGTGGGAGAATCTGGTTCCGGAAGGAATGCCAAAGATTCTTGGTCGCCTGCTTGCGCAGCGTGGAATCCCGGAAGAAAAAGTGGAGCGTTTCCTTCGGCCCAAGTTGGCCGAGCTCACAGATCCCTTCGAAATCCCTGAGATTAATCTTGCGGTTAAGCGGGTCTTCGAAGCGGTCGATGGTGACCAGCGGGTGTGTATCTACGGTGACTACGACGTTGACGGTGTCAGTTCGATCGCAGTTCTGCGGACGACTTTGGAAGCCTATGGCTTAAAGCCGCATTCTTTCATTCCCCGGAGGAGCAGCGAAGGATATGGCTTGAGCGGAGGGGGGTTGGAGAGGTGTCTGCAGGAATGTGGAAAGCCCGATCTGATGATCGCGGTGGACTGTGGAACTGTTTCAAATGAGGCCATTGCCGGCTTGAACCAACAAGGGGTTGATACGGTGGTGGTGGATCACCACGAGATTGGTCCGGATGGACGTCCTGATTGTGTGGCTCTGGTGAATCCCAAGGCCTCCGGCGACCCCCGTGAGTATCTCTGTGCGGCCGGAGTTGTTTTCAAGCTGGCACATGCTCTTCTGAAAACGCGGGCGATCGAGGGGTTTGATCTCAAATCGATTCTCGACCTCGTGGCGGTGGCGACGATTTCGGATATCGTTCCGCTGGTGGATGAGAACCGTCTCTTGGTGCGCCATGGTTTGCGGATTTTGGAAACGTCGAGTCGCCCGGGCTTACGGGCTCTTTTAAAGCTGACGGGGACGGAGGGGAAACTCAGTAGTGCCGATATTGGATTCCGAATTGGACCGAGATTGAATGCGGCGGGTCGAATGGACCAACCGGAGCAAGCGCTCGCAACGCTGATGACGGGATGCGATATTGAAGCTCATGATTTGGCGGATGAGCTGGAAAGGTTCAATCGCAGTCGTCAGCTGCTGGAGCAGGGTATCTTTGCGGAAGCGATGGCGATGCTGGAGGAGGGGAAGGATGATCCGATCATTGTGGTCGGTTCCCGATCCTGGCATGCCGGGGTGGTTGGAATTGTCGCGTCACGGCTCATGCGGATGTATCACAAGCCGGTCTTTGTGATCTCGATTGATGAAAATGGGATTGGGAAGGGAAGTGGTCGAAGCATTGCCGGAATTTCACTGGTGGAGGCGATTGGGGTCTGTCGGGATCACTTGATCTCCGGAGGAGGTCATCACATGGCGGCGGGCCTGAGTATTCATGAGGACTCGATCGATGCCTTCCGGGAAGGGTTCATAAAATTCGTCAATGAAACCTGCGGTGAAAAGGATTTGTCTGCCAAGGTTCATGTCGACGCCGAAGTCGAATTAGGTCAACTTTCGCTCGATTTTCTGGCGAGTTACGAGCTTTTACAACCCTTTGGAAGTGCCAACCCCCAACCCATCTTCATGGCGAAAAATGTTTGGCTCACGGAACCTCCCAGAAGGCTGAAAAACAACCATCTGCGGTTATTTTTACGGCAGGGGTATGATGAGCGTGATGCCATCTTTTTTGGAGGCGGAGCCAATGACCTGCCGGATCCTCCCTGGGATCTTACTTTCACCGTGGATCGAAACGTTTTCCGGGGGCGGGTGAGTGTGCAAATTAGCATTCAACACGTGCGGGCAGCCGCTTCGAGAGACGATGAAAGGAAGTGATTCCGTGGGAGAGATTCCCGGGATTCGGGGGCGGGAATTGGAAGCTTTGGAGCTCGCCGGATTGAAGGCAATCGTCGAGCTGCTCGATTGGTTGCCAAAGCGATATGAAGATCGAAGAAGATTTGATGCCTTTCCGGCACAGGCGGGAGGAGGAGCGGTCTGTTTGCGGGGGCTGGTGATCGACACGCAGCGAAAGGGATTTGGGGGAAAGGGCTTCTATGAGGCCGTGATCGAGGATCATGCGGGCGGGGGATTCTCCCGCCTCACTTGTCGTTGGTTTAATATGCCCTTCATGCAGAAGATTCTCGCAACCGGGCACGAGGTCGTGCTTTACGGAAAACCGAAGGAGAGCAGCGGGAGGGTGGTGATTGATCATCCTGAGTTCGAAGTGGTTTCGGAGGAAAGCCGGGGAATTCATTTGGAGCGGATTGTTCCGATCTACAAAAACATCAGCGGGATTCCCCAACGGAGACTCAGGGAACTCATTTTTGGGGCGTTGGAAGGAGTGGACGGGGATTCGCTTCTGCCTGTCCACGATGTTGATCCGACTTACCCAAGGATTGAGGTCTTTCGTGAGGTTCATTTTCCGGGCGAAATGGCGCAGTCTGACGCGGCGAGACGATATTTTGCGAAAGAGGAATTCTTTCTCCAGCAGCTCCGCGTGGTGTGGAGGCGGGCGCGATATGCCGACCTGAGCGGTCGGGTTTTGGGAAAACGGACCCGTTTGCTCAAGGAGTTTTACGAATCACTGCCATTCGACCTCACCGGGGCGCAAAAACGAAGCGTGAAGGAGATTATCGCGGATATGCGGGAGCCGCGTCCCATGAACCGCCTTCTGCAAGGCGATGTTGGCAGCGGCAAAACCTTTGTTGCGATGTGCGCAATGCTCCTCGCCGTTGATTCCGGTTGTCAGGCGGCTTTGATGGCTCCCACCCAGATTCTTGCGGAGCAACATTATCTGACCTTTTCAAAATGGCTCGCACCGCTGGATCTCAAAGTGGGCTTGGCAACGGCTGATCGCCGGGAAGAGATCAATGAAGCCAATATCATCATCGGGACTCATGCCTTGCTCTACGACAAGGTCGGGTTTGATGACCTTGGTCTGGTGGTGATTGACGAACAACATAAATTCGGGGTGGCTCAGAGGGGGAAGCTGATCCAACGGGGAGTGATGCCGGACGTGTTGGTGATGACGGCGACGCCCATTCCGAGGACGCTCACTTTGACGATCTACGGAGACCTCGATGTCTCGGTTCTCGATGAGCTTCCGGCCGGACGGGGTAAGATCATTTCAGGGGTGCGCGTGAAGCCAAAGGTTTCCGATGTGACAAAGTTCCTGATTACCCAGCTTGAAGAGGGGCGGCAGGTCTATTTGGTTTATCCTCTGGTTGAAGAGAGCAGTTCGATCAAGGCCTCGTCCGTCATTGAGGAACATCCGAAATGGCAAAAACGGCTCAAGCATTTCGAGGTGGAATTGCTGCACGGCAAGTTGCCTGCCGAGGAAAAGGAGTCGGTGATGACACGGTTTCGGGAGGGCAAGTCCGAGGGTCTTGTTGCGACCACCGTGATTGAGGTGGGGGTCGATGTTCCCAATGCCAATGTCATGGTCATTTTCAATGCAGAACGATTTGGTCTCGCCCAGCTCCACCAGCTTCGCGGCCGGATTGGAAGAGGGGAGCACAAGAGTTACTGTATTTTGGTGACCGATGGAAAAACACCGGAGGCTCTTGAGAAACTCAATATTCTGGCTGACACCATCGATGGCTTTCAGATCGCGGAGGAAGACCTACGGCTTCGCGGCCCGGGTGAGGTTTTGGGCACGCGGCAGAGTGGCGTGGGCGGATTACGCTTCGTGGAGTTCCTGGCCGACACCAGACTGCTTCGCGAAGCGAGGGAGGTGGCGGAAGAGGTCTTGCGTGATGACCCCAGGCTGGAGTCGAATCCACACCTCAAGGCTTGGCTTTTGGATCAGGCGGACGTGGCGACGCAATAGGCTAATCCAGTTTTTTCCCCTGAAGTCCGGTGATGCGCCAATCATCGTTTTTCTCCAGATCAAAGATGAGTTCCCAGTTCTCTATCCCCTGGTTGTTCTTGCCGGCGGCAACGTGGATTTCCGTTGTGAGGTAAACCTGGGCTTTTGAGCCGATGATTTGGATCTCACGTTCGGAGACGGTGATCTCGCAGAGGGTGGTGAGACCCTGAAATTGATCAATTTTTTCGAGCGTTTCCGCGAGCGTCATGTCATCGGTCGGGATGGGCCAGGCGCCGTGGAACTCGATCTTGTCAGCGAGGACTTCCCTGAGGGCCTTGTGAACGTCTTCTTTGCTGCGGATCGAAATTTTACGATGTTCAACGTGCTCGAGGAACTGATCGACAGCATGCCCGACTTGTTGTTCGGGTTGTTGACGAAGCCAAAGGAAACCACCGATGGAAGCGAGCACGATGAGGACGACGAGGACGATGATTTTTTTCATCGATTGGGAGCGAGTTGAAAGGTGAAGCCTTTGAGGTATTCGGTCTCGGGCAGGGTGGCGATGATGGGGTGGTCGAGACGTTGAGAGTGGCTGTCGATGAGGCGGAGGGTCCGTTTTCCATCAACCGCGGCGCTCTGGACGCTTTCGAGGAAAAGTTCCCGGGTGGCGTGATGGGAGCAGCAGAAGGTGGCGAGGATTCCGCTGGGATTCAGCATGCGAAGGGCGCGGAGGTGGATTTCCTTGTAGCCCCGCATGGCATCTTTGACGGTTTTTTTGTTCCGTGTGAAGGAAGGAGGGTCGAGGATGATGAGATCATAGGTTTCCTCGTGTTTGCGGAGAAAATCAAAGGCGTTGGAGGTGATGGTTTTGACCTCCACCCCGGTGAGTCCGGCATTTTTGGTGGTCGCGGCGGTGGCCTCCTCGGAAATGTCGACGGCGGTGACAGATTCGGCGCCGGCGAGAGCGCAGGCGAGGCTGAATCCTCCCTGATTACAGAAGACATCGAGCACTTTTTTGCCGGACGCCAGTTTGGCGACGCGGTCGTAGCTCTCCATGATATCGAGGTAGAGGCCGGTTTTTTGACCGTTGGCGGGATCGATTTCGAAAATTGAACCATTGTGGCTGACGGTGAAGGGCTCGGGTTGTTCGCCATAGATCATCGATATTTCTTCTTCGAGACCTTCGGCTTTTCGCATGGAGGAGTCGTTACGGAGAGTGATTGACTTGGGTTCGAGGAGTTTGACGAGGCAAGCGGCGATGAGGTCCTTGCGCTGATCCATCGCCAAAGTGGTGGTTTGGAGGACCAGATGATCCTCGTATTGGTCGACAATGATGCCCGGAAGGCCGTCGGATTCGCTCCAGACAAGACGACGAAGGTTTTTTTCAATCGGGAGGGAATTGCGGTAGTCAATGGCTTGTCCGAGACGACGAGTGAAGAATTCCTCGTCCAGTTTTTGTTTTCGCCGCGAAATTCGGCGCGCCACGATTTGGGAGTTTGGATTGTAGATCGCCACGCCGAGCGGGCGGTCCTTGAAGTCCTTGAGGGTGACGAGATCACCGGGTTCGGGTTGCCCAAAGGTCTTTTGGATTTCCGACGCGTAGACCCACTCATGTCCGTGGAAGATACGGGAGCGCGGTTTGATGATAAGACCTGGCATGGGGGGAGAAAAGGGCACGGAAGGGGGGAGATCAAGACATGGCGTGCCTTTTCGCTTGATCATCTGGCTGAAGCCGCCTAACTCCGTCCCCGAACTTAATCCTATGGGTCAAAATCTTAAAACACGTCAGAAGCGTCGCCGCAGGAAGCTTTACATAAAGCGCAAGAGCGAACGCATCAAAGCCGGAGCTTCTTCGAAAGCTGCCAAGCCTGCCAAGGCCGAGAAGCCAGCCAAGAAGGCTGCGAAAAAGGCCACGAAAAAAGTCGCCAAGAAGGCCGCCAAAAAAGCGGCCAAAAAAGTGGCCAAAAAAGCGGCCAAGCCCAAGGCCGAGGAGCCCAAGGTTGAAGACGTGAAAGCTGAAGAGCCCAAAGCTGAAGAGCC
>ERZ887942.1085-NODE-1085-length-19942-cov-5.703676_pt1 | contig 19942 bp, 13 predicted proteins | sample MGYA00521099_ERZ887942 | MGnify/ENA primary metagenome ERZ887942 (study PRJEB32303, sample SAMEA104408605) | aquatic metagenome | biome: Brackish water; feature: Pelagic; material: water | place: Baltic Sea | collected 2014-06-07T06:48:00 | depth 16,251 m ...
CTACTGAATGCAAAGAATCGAGGCTTCAGCGGTCAGGACATCAAAAAAACCTGCGCAAGAAAGTTTTCGGCGCAGGATGTGCGCCGCTCACTCAACCCTGACGTCGATCAGAAATTCGCCGCAAGAAAAACACCTGAATCTCTGAATCGAGCAGGATCGATTGGCTCCTCACTGCAAAAGTTAATGCTCGCTCGATCACCGGGAAGCATGGTCAGCAGATTCTGATCGACCACCCCGTCAACGGCAAGACGACTTGGATCGATGACCAGATCTCGCAGCACCGTCTGCGCGTGCACGCCGATTCGGAAACCCCCGGGCGTTGCTTTGATCTCGAGATCGTAGGCAGCCCTCGGAAGCGAGAGCCATGCATCCTTGCCATAGAACCAGAAGGCTCTATGCGCCCCTGACTCCACGACCAAGAACTCACTTGAAGGATCGGTCGGTATCGCAATGTCTTCGCTGATCGGCGCGCGACTCGCCCTTCCGACCTCCGCATGTAAATGAACACGGGCCGCCACGAGTTCCTGACCCGAAGCGTCGACTCGACGAACCGTCGCATCCGCAGACCACGCCGATTCGCCATCGTTCACGATGCCAATCTCGATTCCTTCATCACTGATCGTGAATCCAATCAGACGCGGAGCGCATGCCGCGCGAGCAGCCCACCACGCTGGCTTAGGCCGGCCTGCTCGATCGATCAAGGACCACGAATGTCCGGTCCACGCATCATTCAACTGCCAGACCAAGGCACCCGAGCAGCGAGCGGAATTCATGCGCAACCACTCGTAGGTCATGGTGGTCGAACGTGCTTGCAAAAGATGCATCTGGAATAGGCGTTGGTCAAGCGTGGTCGCCGGAGAGAACCAATCCTCAAGCCAGCGATCGTATTGCGCGGCATCACCACCCCATCCTCGCTGCCGCCCCGCAAACGCCGCCAGCGCCTCAGGCTCTTCCGAGGCGAAGATATCGCGGCCAAGCGCTTCTTCGATCGTCCGCCGAAGTGGCGGCGATTGATGACCGAACTCACTCACGAATCGAGGGACCATCTCACGGACTTCTTCAAGCTTGAGATCCCAAGTATGGCGATCACCGATATCAGGATCGTTCGGGTCGGCCTCGACCGAACCGGACCACGGACTATCACAGAGGTAAGGGCGAGAAGGATCCAGATCTGCGCAGACTTCCGGAAGAAGATCTGTGAAATATTTTTTTCCCCAGGTCTGTGCCGGATCCATCCGCTCCCGCCATCCCCAGTTCCGCCAGGCGAGCACATTCTCGTTGCCTCCACACCACAGCACGATGGAGGGGTGCGACGCGAGGCGGGCAACTTGATAACGCGCTTCTTGCTCGATCGACGCGGGAAATGGCTCGTCTTCCGGGTAAGTCGCACAAGCAAACATGAAGTCTTGCCAAACCAAGACTCCCAGCTCATCACACGTCTCGTAAAAAGCCTCCTGTTCGTAGATCCCGCCCCCCCAGACCCGAAGCATGTTGAATTCGGCACCGACGGCCTGCCGAATCCGCTCGCGAATCTTTGATGGTTCGGCAGTGCCGGGAAAGAGACCATCCGGAATCCAGTTGGCGCCGCGACAGAAGATTGGTTCGCCATTCACCACGAACCGAAAACGGGCGCCTTCAATATCTTTCCCGGAATCAAGCGCGACGACTCGCAACCCAATCTTCCGGCTGGCCGCGTCCAGATTGATGCCCGACCCGCGCAACGTGACATGTACCTCGTGCAGGGGCTGTTCACCGAATCCTCGTGGCCACCACCGAGCGGGATCTGGAATCTCGATCATCGCGGTTGCCAGTGTCCCAGCCTCGATCAACTGCACGGGAACAAGTGCTTCGAATCCTCGCCCATCTGGCGCTTCGATCTGAACCAGCACGTCCAATTCGCGAATACGTCCCACCGACTCCATCGCGATGTCCACCGCAACTTCGACCACCGCGAGCCGATCATTACAGGTGCAGACCAGCGGCCGAACGTGCTCGATCCGGGCTTCCCTCCAGACGTCGATCCGAACGTCGCCCAGAATTCCAGCCCCGGGACATTTCGGTCCCCAGTCCCATCCGAAGCTGCAGGATGCCTTTCGAAGATAGGAGTAGACCCCCCATTCGCCATCGGCGTTCACGGGCCGATCACCAAAGCGATCGACGAGCCGATCCAGCTCATCGAGCGGAGCTCGGAGTTCGACCTCGAGCAGGCACCCTCGACGGATCCGCGCCGCGTCGATCCGATAGCGATGAGGATGGAATTGATTCTGAACCTCGCCAAGCAGTTCGCCGTCAAGCCGCACTTCGCCCGCGGTATCGAGTGAGTCAAAGACCAGTTCGACGAATGCATCCGGATCAAGGTCATTGGGAAGATCTGCGTCGCTCATCTCGCGACGCCAGGTCCAGTCCGTTCGACCCACCCACATCTGCGCTGCTTCACCGTCACCCTGATCGGGATCGATCAGCAGGCCGTGGCGAATGAGATCCAGATGCACGCAGCCGGGGACCTCGGCGGCGAGGCCGCCCTCTGGAAGCGCCACTGGTGAGTCCACGCTTCCGCCGCTCCGAACCACCCGCCAGCCTTCTCGAAGTGATCGTGACACGCGCCTGCTCATGACGTTCCTCCGGACGGGTCGGTCGGGGGTGAGGTTTGGCCATCGTCCATGCTGTTCGAGATCTCATCGGCATTCACATGCCCGATCACTCGACCATCATCGCGATCATTGGCCTGCACTTGCCCCATGAGTCGGAACATTCGCACAAGGTCGCGGAACCCACCAATCGTAAACCAGACCGTGACGACCATCGCGGTCGCAATGGCAAACCAAAGCCACCAGCCCCACGCCTCGACCCACGCCTCGTCTGAAATCTGAGGCCATTGCATCACTGGCGCCACGAGATACCAGGCCAATCCAGCGGCAAAGACGAGCGTAAAGAAGATTGGCCAGGCGATGGTGACTGCCGTGACGATCCGGTCCCACCGCGTCATCTCACGGCCGAAGCCAAGCCGTTCGTACCACCGGTCCGGCCGCTCCTCACGATCAGCAGCCGGGGCATCGGCGTGAATACCACGATGCAGCATGCGGTCGAGGTCGAAAGGCTCGCGACCAGTGAGGAGTGAGACCACCACGAAGAGACTGATGGAAATCGCGATCGACCAGAAGGTCAAGACCTGGCCGCTCATGTCATTTCGCACATACGCGGCCGCACGGCTCATCGCGCCGAGAACCCCGACTCGAGGCTCACGAAGATCAAACACGACAGAACCGCCGCTGAGTATCCGGTGGCTCGTCTCGGGTGCATCACTCGACGTGACTGTCCAAACAGCGAGCGGTGCGTCCGCGGCATCGAGAGAGGTGACTCCGACCACGGCTCCGCGATCTCCTGCGGGAGATTCAAGCGCCTCGATTCGAAGCCGAAGATCCCGTTGAGGGAATTCACGCACGCCGCCATCAGAGACGACGGCGCCAAGCAGAATCGCTTCTCGATCATCGTTCTCGGAGTCGAAGGTCATCGTCAGAACGCCGTCGGGATGAATGAAGGACTCGTTCAACTGCTTGACCACGACGCCGAACCCCGCCAGAGACATCCCCGCGATCATCGCCGCCCAAGCGCCCGCCGTGGTCGCCCGCCGCCAATACAAGCCCCCAATAATGGCGCTCCCCGCACCGCCCACGAAGATGGCGCCGGTCAGTGCTAGAAACATCGCGACGTACTGATTCGGGGTGTACCAAAGACTGAAGCAGAACGCGAAGACCGCGACGCCGAAGATCGAGCTTCGCAGCAACCAGAGATGCGCCCGCGCAGAAAGTGGTTTCTTGCGGAACGGAAGGACAACATCTTGAATAAAGATCGATCCCCAAGAATGGAGATATGTGTCATTGGTGGAGAGAAATGCTCCGAGCAAGGCCGCCGCAAAGAGCCCCAGTAGTCCAGACGGAAGCATGACGCTCGCCGCGGCCGGCGTCCGGAGTTCACTCGATAGGACGGCCGGGTCGGCGCCGTTGGCGGGCTGGGCGGCAATGATCGCCTGCACCTCTGCGGCCGCCGCCGCATGCTCGGGCGAAGTCATCACCACCCGGATACAGATCGGGAGCACCAGGGTGATCAGCAGCAGGACCCGGAACCGCCAGCCGTTCAGGATGTTCGCCATCTTCGCTTCATGGGCATCAATGGCGGCCGCGTTGTACCCGGACGTCCCTTGCCAGCCGAGCATCCCGTAGAACAGCACGATCACGCTGATCACCCAATAAAAGGCGTTGAACTGCTCTTCCTGACCAAGGTCGAACGGATTGACCATTGACTTGCCTTCGGGCGCCGCGAGCAAGGTCTCTCCGATCTCGCTCCAAGAATAGGTGCTCAAGAGGAAAAGGATGACGCCGAGAAAGACGAACTGGCCAAACGTACCCTGGAGGAAGTCCGTCACGATGACCGCCACTTGCCCACCAATGAAGACGAAGAACAGCGCCGTCAAGAGCATGACCGCCATGAGAATCGCGAAGGTCGGCACCACCCAGGGGCCGACGGCCATTTCCGTCGGAAGCCCGCAAAGCGCGATGAAGAAACGGGCCGCCACCGCCGGGAAGATGCCGTAATTGATGATGCCCGAGAAAAAGGCGACGAGCCCCGCAAAGACTCGGAATTTTCGGGAGTAGCGAATCTCAAAGAACTGCGCCATGGTGAGCGCGCGGGTCTGACGAAATCGATAGACGACCCAGCCCGACAACGCGATGAGAATCATCGCGGGGTTCTCCATGAAACCCCACCAGATACTGGTGAATCCGACGTCGTAGTACTGCTGCCAAAACCACACCAGCGAGATCACGCCGAGTTGGGCCATCCCGTAACTGACCGCGATCAGATACCGACCGGCACAGCGATTCGCGGCGAGAAAACCGGATACCGAACGGGCATATCGATTCGTGGCGATCGCCGCCACCAGAAGTAGCGTGAAGAAAGCAGCGAGAATCGTCCAGTCGAGCGTGGAGAGATGCACATTAAGATCCTACTCGCCACCCGCGTCATTCACTTCCCTCAAGTCGAGGAGGGGAGTTCGAGACCGACGGATTCGCCCATGGCACGGGTCCATGCCTCAACATCGTGGAGCATCCGGCCGTCCGCCGACCCCTCCGCCCGCGCCGCCTCGATCGCCCGCAAAGACTCGGCGCCTCGCGGCGAACCATCGCCGCCGGGTCCGGTCAGTCGATCTCGGCGATGAAGATCCCAGCGGGCTTGCTCCTCCGTGTCCAGCGATTCCGGATGAACGCGGGCGAGGAATCGGAACGCGATTTCTTCGAGTCGTTCGTCACTGGTGGTTCGAATAAATCGGCGGAGGGCTTCTGAACCGCCGGTTCGCGCTCCCGCCATCGCGACCCCATCACCGTCGCCGACAAACCGGCCGTAGAGTTGTTCCTCGGCGTCGATCTCACCATCGTCGTCCGCCGGCCGATCATCCATGACCAATCGGAGGCGCTCGGTGATCGCCGCCCGATTCGCTCGTACGAAATCCATTCGATCGGAAATCATCGATTCATCAAGCCCCGTCGCGGCGAGTGCTTGGGGATTGCGGGTGAGCACTTCCGCGGGCGCGACCATAGGAACGCTGTTGACCCGGAGTCTCCGGATTGGAAGTCGCTCACCATCCTCTGAGAGGCCATGAAATCGGGCATGAACCTGCCGTGGTTCAAGGTTGAGAATTTCCGCGGGATCCCCGTGCAGATCGATGACCACCCGCTCGTTTCTCCCGTCGCTCGTCACCACGACTCCAACCGTCCCGTGTCCGCGAGCGGCGCCAAGCCCGGGGACCGACATGAAGAATGGCTGCCCTGGTTGATCGACAATTTTCTTGACTTTGTCTTTGATGCCCATGGAGAGGGCATGGTCCCAAAGCCGCCCGTTCGCTTCGCGAAGTCTTCGGGCCAACTCGATCGTGGCTCGAACGTCGCCCAAGGCGTCGTGGGCACTCGCGGCGTGGTCTGAGATTCCGTTGGCGGACGCGAGTTCACCGAGTCGGAGCGAGAGTGAGCCGTCCTCGTACGCTGGCCATTCGATACCGTCGTGCCGGCCAGTACTCCAAGCCATTCGAAAGGCCGCCAACAGATCGAAGCGACGATTGCCGTGCTTCCATTCGCGGTCGTAGGTGGGAAGGAGATTCCGCCAGGCCCCGAATCGAATGATGTCATCGTCGTATCCGAGGCTATTCCAACCGGTGCAGATCGATCCCGGCGTGGACATCACCTCGAGCACCTGCTCGAAGAACACATGCTCCGGAACGCCATCCTCGATCGTGTCCTGCGGTCCGATCCCGGTGACCAGACAGGCCCCGATCGACGGTGGCTCGTCGATCGGCGGCGTGCATCTGATTTCGATCGGATCGCCCACCGGCACGAGATCAAGATCCGTGCGGATGGCCCCGAATTGTGACGGGCGGTCGCGGCGACGGTACGGCCCAGATCGACCGCGGTCCCAGGGACGGCTCAGGGAACCGAAGGTCTCGAAATCGAACCAAAGAATGGTCTCGGCCTGACTCATGCGTCCATCCTCTCTCTATGAACCTCACCGTTCCGGCGGCACCGACAGACATGAACCTACCGACGGAAGTGAAGACTGATGATCTCAAAGGGGCGAATCGGGAAGCGGGCCTCGTGCGTCTTGGGATCCCATTCGAGCCCGGGAGTCTCGACGTCGCGTTCCATGAGATCGACCAAGACTGCCGTCGAGTGACTCGGAACTTGAACCGTGACCGTGCCGGAAGCGCCGTGCTTTTCAACCACTCGGAGAATCGTCCCCGTCCCATCCTCGCTCGGCTTGTACGCGACCAGTTCAAGGCGGGCGGCGCCGTCGACCAGGTACCGCACCGGAACAATGGATGACCCGCCCTCGGGAGACGTTGCCTCCAAGGTCGGCCGGTGCGCGATCAGCGGTTCCGCGAAGGCCTCCGCCTCGGCATCCACCTCGGCGGCAAAGCGATCGCCACCGTGCGGCATCAGTGCATAGGCGAGGCGATGAACGCCTCGATCACAAGTTGGGTCGGGGAACCCCGGACTCCGCAGGAGGCTCAGGCCGAGCGTCGACCGGTGCGCGTTTCGCCCCACGATGCCCGCATCAAGCACCGCGAGACCAAGGCCGGGCTGAGAAAGATCCATCCAGCGCCGACCCGGCACTTCGAATCGGGCCTCCTCCCAAGAGGTATTCCGATGCGTGGCCCGTTCGATCTCGCCGAACGGAATCCCGAAGGTCGCACTCCGGGCCCGAATTCCGGTGGGGAATTCCGCGCGGAGCAACGTCTGGTCCTCCTGCCAATCGACGAGTAGTCGAACATCGACCCGATTCGCACCGGCATCGAGAACGTACCGCACCACCAACCGACTCGATCGACCGATCGGATGCTCAAACTCGATCGCACCTCGAAGCGGGCCCGACTCGATGACCGCATGCCGGGCGGCCTCGCTCACGATCTCCTCGAACTTCTCGTGATAGTCGCGGTCGAGATCCCAAGCCTCCCAGCGACGAGGGCGGTCCTCGTAGAGCCGGAATCGATTCAGCGGGCGCACCCGGCCATCCGCATCCAAACCGTTGACCGATTCGCCTCCGGCTCGCCGAAGCTCGATCACCCGCCCCACCTCATCGAAGGCCACTTCGATGCGACCGTTGCGCATCGTTCGTTTCTCAACCATGACCGGCTCGACGGTGTGCAGGCGAGACGCATCAACCAGCGTGCCGCCCGCCGCGGGCACCGAGTCGACCGGGAGTAACTCATCCCCCAGGTCGACTACCCCACTGCGGGGCGTGCTCGCCGGGTTCATGATCAGAACCGGCTGATCGAAGCCAGTCGCGTCCAGCGACGCCGCCCATTGATCGAGACCAGCGTCGAGTTCGGCCCGACAAACCGACCGAATCGTCTCATACTGCGCTCGGGCGTCGACATAGACCTCGGGAATCGAGGACCCGGGCAGGATGTCGTGGAACTGATTCAGCAGGACAAGCTTCCAGGTCGCATCGAGCCGATCCCGCAACGCCGCCGTGGTCGCCGGGGTTGCCTGCGGCGCCCCGCAACCGATCAGTTCAATCACCCGCAACGCGGATTCGGCCTCGGCATTCGCCTGCTTGAGCCATTGGTGAGACGTGTACGTACCCCGATGGAGTTCGAGATACAACTCGCCATCCCATGTCGCCGGCTCCCGTCCCGCGGCCTGCAGTGCCGCCGCCTCGGCGTGAAGGCGACCGCAGAAATCGTCGGCCCGCCCGAATTCCACCGCCGGAAGACCTTCCACCCCTTCCGCCATCAATTCGATGCGCTCCGCTTGTTCAACGGTCGGCCCGCCGCCACCATCACCGAAGCCATATGGCTGCAACCAAGTGGGCATCGCGGCCTGATCCAGCTCGGTGACATTTCGTTCGGCGAATTGAAGATCCGCGGGCAAGATCGAACTGTTGTAATTGTGCCCGGGGGTCAGATGGGTCAATACTGAAGTACCGTCGATTCCAACCCAGTCGAAACTCACATGCGGAAACTTGTTTCGTTCACACCAACTGATCTTGTTGGTTATAAAAGTGTCGAGTCCGGCACCCCGGATGATCTGGGGCATCGAAGCGGGAAAACCAAAAGTGTCCGGAAGATAGAGATGGCGTTGCGGGGCGTCGGCGTTGAAAGCATCGCGCCACCAACCGGTGCCGTGAAGGATCTGTCGGATGAAACTCTCGCCGCTGGGTGCGTTGCAATCCGGCTCGATCCACATCGCCCCACCCGGTTCCCATCGCCCCTCGCGAACTCGGGCCGCGATTCTCTCAAAGAGTTGGGGAGAATCCTCGCGAATCCACTGATATTGCTGGGCCTGACTACAGAGGAAACGGAAGTTCGGCGTTCGTTCCATGATCCGATCGACGGTGGCAAAAGTTCTGAGGCATTTTCGCCGGGTCTCCGCGATCGGCCAGAGCCACGCGGTATCGATGTGAGCGTGACCGACGGCGACGCAGGTGGTTCCGCTCGCCGGGCCGCCGCCACGCAGCAGAACTTTGAGATCTTCGTATCGAGCCTCCATCGCCGGTCGTGGATCATGCGCGGGGATAGTCCCCAAGATCTCTCGCAGACCCGCCTGAAGCTGGTGGGCCCGAGGCGCTGAGGTCGGCTGGATAAGAAGCGTTCGACGAGCGAGATCCCAAGCCTCCACGAACCGCCAAGCGAGATCGTCGTAGACCACGAGTTCTGCCGCGGCGAGTCGGCCGGGCTTCGCTTCTTTCCAGCGAGCATGAAGTTCAGGGTGATCCCACCAGAACGTCGAGATTCCTAAGGGCATGTTGCAGGCCGCTTCGACCAGCAGATCAATGGAATCGCCTCCTTCGGCGGATTCAAAGAGTGGGGCCCGATCACGATTGAAATCAAAGCCATGAAACGGCGCCCCGTCACGCCAGAGCAAGGCCTCGGTACCCGCGTCGAATCGGAGGTGTACGGAACGACCGGCCATCGACGCCGGAAGATTGCCTCGCAGACGAAACCAGGCCGTGCTCCACACCGGTCCCCATCGCCAACCGGTCTGCACCTCAGAGAATTCGTCCTCCGAAAGCGCTCGAATCTGATCGTGCGTGGGGCGATCTTCGAACTGGGCCACGGTGATTTCCAGTGGCGCCACCATTGGCGTCACCACGGGTCGGAGTACATCGTCGGCGAAGGTCTCGAATCGAAGCGCGGCGTATTCAAGATCGGGAAGCATGGCGGGTACCTAAGGGAAGGTTGGTGATGTCACCAAAGTAACCGCTGTGATTCTGTCCCACCGACCCGAGTCTGATTCCGACCAGGGGTCCACCGGCTCTGGAGCCAGGAGTTCCCGGACCGTCGGAATCGACCATCCGCAACGCGATCCGCGACGAGAGCAAAAGAATCCACCTCATCGGAACTTCAAGGCGATCGATCCGACAATCCCCGATTCAAGGCTCCAGAAGGGGGTCCTTCCAACCCGATCCTCTCTATAGACGCCGTCCAATGCGAAGTCATTCAAGCTTTGATTGTCCTGGCGTCCTATACTTAGGTGTCGGTGCGGGATTCAGCCCGGCCGCTTCCGCGTTCATCGTCATTGTCTCTTTGAGCCTGTGCCTCCTATGCGTCTCATGCATCACAACCTCATGCGTCTCTTGGTCACGGCCACGCTCGTGATCGCGATGCCGTTGTGCTGCTGCGTGCTCCGAGGCGCGGCGGCGCTCTCTGGCTCGGAGTTGAGTGCTGGGATGCTTCCATCCTGTTGCGCCGCTCACCAGACCGAGGATGGAACCGAGACGTCCCCGCCACTGGACGACGGCCGCGGATGTGAAGAGGGCTGCTGCATCAAAGTTCCAGCGGCCGTCGATCAGGATCTCCGAATCGCCCTCGACGCCATCGCCTTTCTCCCTGACGTTATGAACGTGCCGACCGAAATCGTCGTCGCGTCCCATGATCGATCCGGGCTTGGCGAGTTTTATGGCGAGCCACCACCGAGCGAGGATCCGACCGGATCCCCCAGGTGGTTGCGCCGAACGATCATCATCCAACGCTGATTCCGAAGAACTTCCGTCGTTCTCTGGGATGCCTCGCGCACCAGAGCCTGTCGTCGTGAACTTCGTTCGGAGTCCATTGTGATCTTTCCAACTCTCGATCTCCGCGGCAAAACGCCGCTCCTTCTGCTGTCCGGGCTCGCCCTGACGACATCGGGTTGCATCTCGAGCGACCCGACGTCCGACCGTTCGAACGTGGAGGCACTGGTTCATCCTCGCCTCGGCGAGGTGATCAATCTCGATGTGGTCAACGCGTCGCCGGTCGCCCCACCGTCCGACTGGAATGGATCTGGGCCCCTCGATGCCGATACTGCGGTCCGCGTGGCGTTCCAGCGGGATGCTGGCATTCGAACGTCCCTGGCGAAACTCGACCTGGCTCGCGCGGAACTGGCCCAAGCCGATCTTCCACCGAATCCGGCCTTAGATCTTGCGTTCGGCTTCGCGGTCGATGGGATCTCCGGCGCGCCGGCCATCATCGGGGTCACGCAGCAACTGACCTGGATTTGGACCCGTCCGGATCGGGTCGATGCCCGTGATGCTGATCGCCGCGCCATGATCCTGCTCGCGGCAGCGTCGATGATCAGTCTGGACGCCAATGTCCGACGATCACATGCCGCCGCGATCGCCGCCGACGCCACGCATCTGCTCGATCAAGCCCACGCAGAAGCGACGCGTCGAACCGTCGATGCCGTCACTCGCCTGTTCGAAGCCGGTGAGGCGTCGAAGATCGATCTCGACCGCGCCCGATTGGATGCCGCCGAAAGCGCCGCCGCGGCGGACGCCAGTCGACGAACGGCCCGCCAGATGAAACTGGCGGTCCTCGCGGTCATCGGCTGCCCCGACGGATCCACCGATTTTAAACTGCAAGGATCGCTCGCGACCTCCGGGGGATCTGTCCCGGACGAGCAACGAATTATTGAACTGACTCGCGTCGCGAGGCTCGACGTCGCAGCAGCCCGAATGCGGGTCCTGGCCGCCGAGGCGGAATGCCGACTCGCTGGATCGAAACGCTTTCCGGAAGTTGGGGTCGGCGCGGCCTGGAACAAAAACTTCGGAGATCGGAAAGCCGTTCTTCCCGGAGCCCGGATCACCCTTCCGATTCTAGATGATGGAAGTGCCGCGATCGCTGCCGCAAATGCAAGACTGGATGGAGCGCAACTCGAGTTTCTCTCCATTCGACGGCGAGCCGTTGGCGAAGTTCGCTCGAGTCGCGAAGCGTTCCTGCGATCAGATCAGCAACGCATTGCCTATTCGGAGTCGGTGCTCACCCCGGCGACCGAAGCAGAAGTGCTGGCCGAGGCGGCCTATCGCGAAGGCGTGATCGATCTCACCGTGCTCCTCCTTGCCCAGAAGCGTCGAATCACTGCCGAACGCAGACTGGTGAGTTACCAGTTCGCCACCATTTCCGATCGCATCGCGCTGCAGGAACAAGTCGGGGGATCGTTCGACCTCCCAGCGATGCCCCCGGTGGTACCCGACATCGACCAGACCACCGCGACCGCGGAAGCCCCCAATACCCCTGCTCGCGCCTCGAGCCTCGATCCGGAGATCCCGTCATGACTGATTCAGGACTTGAGTCAATTCGGCCCTCGGCTGGCGATCTGATTCCGGCACCTCCTCGCCGGGTTTTCTCCCGACTCGGACTTCCCATCGTCATCCTGCTTGCGACGGCATCACTGCTCGCTTTTGTCGGCTGGGATGCCATCCGCCCACGCACCGAAGTGATGGCGGTCACGGTCGCGATCAGAACCATCGAAACCGACGAAGCACCCGCGGAAACGGCGGCGGAAGGCAAAGCGATCGTGCAAGCCCCCGGCTGGGTCGAGGCCGATCCATTCTCAACCTACGCCTCGGCACTGACCCAGGGCATCGTCGAGTCGATCATTGTTCTCGAAGGCGATGCCGTGAAGGCCGGGCAGCCCGTGGCGACCCTGATTCGAGCCGATTCAGAGATCAATCTTCGCCGCGCCGAAACCGAAGTCACCCGAAGAGCCGGACTCCTCGACGCCGCACAGGCAACGTTGACTGCCGCCAAAGCCAACTACGAATCGCGGATCTCGGTGCATCGACGAGTGGCTGTCACCGAGGCCAACGAGGCGAAGATCGCCGCGGATCTCGATGGGTTCCCCGCGCAAATCGCGGAGGTCGAGGCGAACCGCGAAGAGTTACGCGACGAGTACAACCGCAAACGAAAACTCGTCGAAGAAGGCGCCGTCGCGGCCGGCCCCGTCGCCAGAATGGGCCTACGGCTCCAAGCTTTGAACGCCCAGATCACCCAACTGGAGGCAGAACGAGACGCCGCATCCGCATCACTACGGGCGGCAGAGGCAGAACGAATCGCAGCCATCGCCGACCGTGAGCTCCGGATCGAGGAGCGACTTGATCTTGAGTTTGCTCAAGCCGGCGTCTTGGTTGCGGAGGCGGAAGTCGGGCGAGCGATGGCGGATCGAGACACGGCGGCACTCGCCCTCGATCGATGCACAGTGGTCTCGCCGATCGATGGCGTGGTCATTGAACGAATCGCGTCACCGGGATCGACGATTCAGTTCGCGAACGGTCAGCACGGCGCACACATCGTGCATCTCTACGATCCCGCGATGCTGCAGGTTCGAGCCGACATACCGCTCGCCGAGGCGGCGAAGGTCGGCGTCGGGCAACCAGCGGAGATCATCGTGGATCTTCTCCCTGACACCATCTTCAAAGGCGTGATCACCCGCTTTATCCATCGTGCGGACCTCTCCAAAAACACCATCGAGGCGAAGGTGCACATTGTCGATCCTTCCCCGCTGCTCAAACCTGACATGCTCGCCCGGGTTCGGATCCTGCCCGCGGGTAACGATCGCGAAGGTGCACTCCGGAGAACGGTCAGTCGAATCTTCGCCCCCGAATCCGCCTTTGATCCGCAAGGCGGAATCTGGGTCGTCGCCGACCGAAGCGGAAACGAAGGGGTCGCCGCACGAAGGTCTGTTGAAGTGGGCGACGCCCGCGTCGATGGCTGGGTAGAGATCCGATCTGGTCTGCGCCCGGGAGATACCGTCATTCTTGAGCCCTCGATCACCGCCGGAACCGCGATCCGCTTTCGAGAACCGAACCTTAGTAACGGAGTCGACGCATGAGCCTGATCGAATGCCGGGACCTCACCCGCACCTATACCCGAGGCACCGAAAAGATCACCCCCCTGGACGGTCTTGATCTCGACATCGAGCAAGGTGGCTTCGTCGCCCTGATGGGTCCATCGGGATCCGGGAAGACGACCCTACTCAACCTCCTCGCAGGCATCGACCGACCGACTCGAGGCTCGTTGATGATCGACGGGCGTCCGGTTCACACGCTCTCCCGGAACGCCCTCGCCGAGTGGCGAAGCGAAGCCGTGGGATACGTCTTTCAGCTCTACAACCTGGTGCCGGTGCTCACCGCCTACGAGAACGTCGAGTTACCTCTCCTGCTTCACCCGCTTTCGAGGAAGGCACGCCATCAGAAAGTTGCCGCCGCGCTCGACCTGGTTGGCATCGCTGACCGCAGCGATCACTATCCTCGCCAACTTTCCGGTGGGCAGGAGCAACGCGTCGCCATCGCGCGTGCCATCGTGACCGATCCAACCTTGATTCTGGCCGATGAACCAACTGGCGATCTCGATCGCGAAAGCGCTACCAACATCATGGACCTACTCAAGCAACTCAACACGGAACTCGGAAGAACGATCGTCATGGTCACCCATGACCCGAAGACCACCGCCTGGTGCGACACCGTGCTGCATCTCGAGAAGGGTCGCCTCGCCGAGTCGGACTTCAACGACTCGACCGAAACAAATTCCCACGACGAAGTCATCTCGGAGACCGCCTCATGAGCCGTGCCATCAGTGTCATACCAACCGTCTGGCGGCAAATTGTCCGGGCGCCAATTCGCACCGGGCTGACGATTACGGGAATCGCCGTCGCGATGTTCCTGTTCACCAGCGTGGAGGCAATGCGGAGCGGGGTCCACGACGCGACCACCAGCAGTGCCAAAGATGCCACCCTCGTCGTCTACCGGGAGAACCGCTTCTGCCCGTTTTCCAGTCGGCTCCCGGAGTTCTACGGAGATCGCATCAAGCGCATCGACGGCGTCAGGTCGGTCATTCCGATGCAGATCCTCGTCTCGAACTGCCGGGCAAGCCTCGATGTGGTCACGTTTCGCGGCGTGCCGAACGCCGACCTTGAGGTGACCATCAGTGATGCCGGGGAGTTCCTAGAAGGAGATGCCGCCGCGTGGCGCTCGCGGAGTGATGCCGCACTGGTCGGTGAGTCTTTAGCCCTCCGCCGCGGAGTTAAAGTGGGAGACCGGTTCTCTGCGGCGGGAATCACCGTCTTTGTCGCAGGCATCCTGGGCAGCGATCGTCCGCAGGATCGCAACGTCGCCTACGTCCACCTCTCGTTTCTTCAGGAGACCGTGACCAGAGGCGGCTCGGGGGGCATCGTGACCCAGTTCAATGTCAATGTGGACGACCCAACGCAAATGGAAGCGATCGCTTCGAGCATCGACGAGGCATTTCGGTACGACGAGTTTCCCACCAGCACCTGGCCTGAAAAAGCCTTCGTCGGTCGGGCCGCTCGAGACATCATCGAGCTCGTCGGTTTCGCCAGCTGGGTCGGATGGGCGTCACTGATCGCGGTCCTGGCCCTGGTGGCCAACGCGATCGTGCTCGCGATGCGGGACCGGATCCGGGATCACGCGGTTCTTCAGACGCTTGGCTACACCGGTGGCCTGATCGCTTGGATGGTGCTGCTCGAAGGCGCGCTGCTTGGCCTGGCCGGCGGATTAGTCGGGGCCGTGACCTCGACGGTGGTGGTCAGCCTCGGGCGATTCAGCATGACCATGGAAGGCATGAACGTTGAAATCGCCAACGATCCCCGTCTCGCATTCATCGGTGCCGGGATCGCGGTCGGCCTTGGATTGCTCGCTGGCGCGGTGCCGGCGATCCGTGCTTCTCGCGGTGAGATCGTGCAGGGGTTCCGTGCGGTCTGAACGACCGGAAAGTTGATTCATGCGCAAGCTTCCCTTTGAATACGCAGTCCGGAATCTCGGGCGAAGTCCCAGCCGGCTCTTGATGAGCGCCGGTGGGTGCGGGTTGGTGGTTCTGCTTGCCATGGCGGCGGGTGGATTCGTGAACGGCATGCAGAATTCGCTCACAATCAGTGGCTCGCCTCGGAACGTCATCCTCATGGGCGCGGGAAGCGAAGAAAGCGTCGAGCGCAGCGAAATCCCGATGCGAACGCCGGGCATCGCCGCGACGGGTATTCGAGGCATCGTGATTGCCGCCGGCGTCGAAGCAATCTCTCCCGAAGTCCATTTGGCCATTCCGGTCCAACTGCAATCCGTGGGGGACGCTCCCCCGGAAGCCGTTGAAACCAATGCGCTCTTCCGCGGAATCACGCCCTCCGCCTTTCTCGTGCATCAAGAGGCGCGACTGACCGACGGACGCTTCCCCGAGACTGGCGCCGACGAAGTGGCGATCGGTCGACTCGCGGCCCGAAGCCTCGGCCTGGAGGACACGGATGGTATTCTCGGCTCGACATTGATCGTGGATGAACGACCTTTCAGTATCGTCGGCGTCGTCGATGCCGACGGAGGAGTCATCGAAGGCGAGATCTGGATTCCACTCTCGGACCTGCTCATCGTCGGACAACGCGACACCCTCTCCTGCGTGGTGATTCGCACCACGGACGGCGATCTTTCGTCCGCCCGCGGGTTCGCGGCGACTCGACTCGATCTCGAACTGGTGGCGACCAGAGAGAGCGACTACTACGCCTCCTTGGCCGCCTTCTTCACGCCCATCCGATTCATGGTGATCATCACCGCGATCCTCGTGGCGGCAGGCGGAATCATCGGGGGACTCAACACCACGTACGCCGCCTTTGCGAGTCGCGTCCGAGAGATCGGTACCCTCCAAACCCTGGGATACAGTCGACTCGCCATCATTCGAAGCTTGGTTGAGGAGTCGATACTCACCGCTTCCATCGGGGCTCTGGTGGCCGCCGCCATCGGAATTCTCGTGCTCGATCAAGTCACGATCCGATTCTCCATGGGCGTCTTTGGGATCCAAATCGGCCCTGGCGTGGTCGCCCTCGGTCTCCTTGGCGGCCTTACCCTCGGCGTCGTCGGCGCCGTGATCCCCGCGTTTCGTTGCCTCCGGCTTCCGGTACCAGAAGCCCTCCGTTCCTCGTAATATTCTGTTTCTTCTTTCTTCCATTTCGTTCTGGAGTAACTCCATCATGTCTCGAAAAACCCTGCTTATTCTTGGGCTCACCGCCCTCTCTACCATGTTCACCGGTTGCGATGAAGGCGGTGGTAATACCACGGCATCCAACGACGTTGGTCCCACCCAAGCGACGATTCCGGCAGCCTTCTTCACCACCGAACGACCAACCGAGGTCGCCGACCTCATTCAGATCAAGCCGACTGCTGCCGTCGGCGACTCGGTGACGTTTCTCGCCCGCGTCGGCGGTCGAGTGGAGCCGTTTGTCGATGGCCTCGCCATCTTCACCGTTGCTGACCCCTCGCTCTTGTCGTGCGAGCTGATGGGCGAGGAAGACCATTGCCCCCTTCCCTGGGACTACTGCTGTGAAGATTCCAATGGCATCACCGCCGGCTCCGCCACCATCCGTCTTGCGGGAAGTGCCGGCGATCCGATCGCGGCCAATGCAGAGGGCGCGGGCGGTCTCGAACCCTTGAAGTTCGTGGTGGTCGAGGGTGTGGTCAACGAGCGAAACGACGAAGGCCTCTTCGTCATCGACGCCACCCAGATCTGGGTGGGCGGGAAGCCAATGAGAGGCAACCTGCGTCGCGGTTCACTGGCGGGCGAAGAGAACGAGGGCGCTTCGACCGGCGACAACGATGCCGAAACGCACGCAAGCGATCATGACGCTGGCGTTCCGCACGATCACGACGGTGACGGCAAGCCTGATCACTGATCCGATCAAAGTTCCGAAGCGAGGCTTCAGACACTGACGCCTCGTTGCACGAGTGGATAGAAGGACCAACGCCGGGACGGAATGCCAACGCATTTCGTCCCGGCCTTTCGTTTTTGGCTCCACTTTCTCACTCCGTACTGCTCGCACCCGTACCATCCACGGCATGAGCCTCTTCATCGGCATCGACGTTGGTACCAGCGGCACCAAGGCCGTTCTCCTCAATCAGCAAGGCCAAGTCGTCGCGACCGGTAGCGGAAGCCACGCGCCGTCCGCCCCGCGATCGGGTTGGTCGGAGCAGGCCCCCGACGATTGGTGGCCGAGCACCATCGAGGCGATCAACCAAGCATGTCGCACTGCCGGCGTCGCCGCCGACACCATCGAGGGCGTCGGCCTCACCGGTCAGATGCACGGTCTGGTCGCCCTTGATTCGTCAGCGACGCCGATCCGTCCGGCGATTCTCTGGAATGACGGGCGAAGCGCCCCGCAGTGCCAAGCCGTGGAAGCCCGGATCGGGATCGAACGCTTGGTCTCCCTCTGCGGCAATCGCATGCTTCCGGGATTCACTGCACCAAAGCTCCTCTGGATGCGGGAACACGAACCGGAAGCCTACGCCCGCATCACCACCGTGCTGCTCCCCAAGGATTGGATTCGCTATCGGCTCTCAGGCGAACTCGTGATGGACGTCTCCGATGCCTCCGGTACCGCCGTCTTCGACTGTGCGAACCGGACCTGGTCTGACGAACTGCTGGGCGAACTCGATCTCCCACGTTCCTGGTGGCCGCACGCTGCTGAGGGTCCAGAGATCGTCGCATCGGTGCATGCGGCGGCGGCCGCGGAGACCGGACTTCGGGAAGGCGTGCCGATCGTGGCGGGTGCCGGCGACCAAGCGGCGTCGGCGATCGGGACCGGCCTGATCAAGGAAGGCACCGTCGGGTCGACGCTCGGAACCAGCGGCGTCGTCTTCGCCCCCACTGACCAATGGCGGTCACTCCCGGATGGACGACTCCATGCGTTCTGCCATGCGGTCCCCGGCCGATGGCACCTGATGGGCGTCATGCTCTCCGGCGCGGGCAGTCTCGACTGGTTTCGCTCGGCGATGGTTCCAGACATCGACGAGGCGGCGGGGTCAGAGGCATTTCCTCGCATCGAGGCGATGGCGGAAGAGGTCCCCGCGGGCGCGGACGGCGTGATTTTTCTTCCCTATCTGTCCGGCGAACGAACGCCATATTCCGACGTCAACGCTCGCGGAACGTTCATCGGCCTCGACCAACGACATGACCGAAGGCACCTGGCCCGGGCGGTCTTCGAAGGTGTGACTCACGGACTCGCACAATGCCTTGATCTGGTTCGGGCGGCCGGCGTTGAACCAGAAACGGTCCGACTTTCCGGCGGAGGCGCGAAAAGCCCGCTCTGGCGACAGACCTGCGCTGATCTCTTCGGGGTTCCGACGACCACCACCACGACCACCGAAGGCACCGCGTGCGGCGCTGCCATCCTCGCCGCCGTTGGGGCTGGCGCATTCCCCAGCATCGAAGATGCGTGTCAAGCGACGGTCAGTGAAGTCGATCAGACGGACGCTGGCCCGAATGCCGCCGTGCTGGCCGCCAGACACTCGATTTACGAACGCCTCTATCCCGCGCTGAAGCCACTTTTTCCCGCGATCGCCGACGACGCCTGACGGCTCGATTCGGCGATAAGGAACCGATCATGCTCGAAATGCTTGCCATGACCGCCTCAATGTTGGTCGTCGGATGGATCATCTGGAAGGTGATCAACCGACACGAAGAGGGCGACTCGGCGCTGCAATCGAAACTCGACGCGGACGACCGTCGCGCCGCGATTGGTCGCGGCGAGTCACCCGATCCCCCGTCGTCAGATTGAGATCAGTCATGCCGAAAACGGCTTCGGTCAGGCCACGAGGCCACGATCGCGAATTCGATTCACCGCCGGCTGGAGGTTCCGGCCAGGACAGGCGGTGGCGGCCCCGGGCCACTCGCGGTGCGTGTAAACCTTGCGTTTCGGAATGCGATAGGCGGTTGCGAGGGTCTTCAAGTGGATCGCCAGCGCGTTGAGCTGTGCCGAGGTCGGCCGCTCAATCTCAAAGTTTCCCAACACGAGGACGCCGATGTTTCCCTCGTTTCGGTCCTTGACGTGCGCGCCCTGCCAGACCAGTGGTCGGCACGACCAGACTCGGCCAGCTCGATCGACGGCAAAGTGATAGCCGATGTCCGCCCAGCCGTTGTGGTTCACATGACCTCGGCGGATCATCCGAAGTCGATCCTCGGCATCCCGGGAACGGCTACTGGCAAGCGGCGAGGGCAGGCCGTCATGGTGCACGGTCACCGCCCGAATGGGCGTCATCCGGTTCATCCCTTTGTAATCAGGAAGCATGGTCGTCCACGATGTTCTTGCCGCCACGTTGGCGAATCTTGGATCGACGGCCGCCGCTGGAGCGACACCCGGCTTCGGAA
>ERZ887942.1089-NODE-1089-length-19914-cov-10.929352_pt1 | contig 19914 bp, 17 predicted proteins | sample MGYA00521099_ERZ887942 | MGnify/ENA primary metagenome ERZ887942 (study PRJEB32303, sample SAMEA104408605) | aquatic metagenome | biome: Brackish water; feature: Pelagic; material: water | place: Baltic Sea | collected 2014-06-07T06:48:00 | depth 16,251 m ...
CGCTTTCTGGACGGCCAGCTACTCCCGACACCCCATTTATACTTCTTATACTTGACCCCGGGCTCAAGTCCAAGGGGGCCTCCGGCAACCATCGGCAGTCCTTCAATAGTCCCCTGCTGATGTTTGTAGTACCGTTACCGCAACCGCAGAAGGACACCGACATGCCCGATTTCGACACGCTGATCTACGAAAAACCTGAAGCGGGCATCGCTCGTATCTGGCTTAATCGTCCGGAGGCACGAAATGCCCAGGACACTCACCTCCTCTATGAATTGAACGACGCTTTCGACATCGCCATGGACGACAGCGAAGTAAAGGTGGTAATCCTGGCCGCTAAGGGACCTCACTTTTCAGCCGGTCATGACCTGCGAGATATCAACAGCCGCGGTAGCGAGCACAAACGGGTTGGCACCTGGAGTGACGACAAATGGGAAGGCTCAGAAGCGTATTATTGCCGCGAAAAGGAAATCTATGAAGGTTTCTGCCGCCGCTGGCGGGATTTGGCCAAACCCACCATCGCATCTGTGCACGGTAAATCCATTGCCGGCGGGTTAATGCTGATCTGGCCCTGTGACTTTGTTATCGCCAGTGATGACGCCACTTTTCAAGACAACACCATGTACATGGGTATACCTGGCGTAGAGTACTTTGCCCACGTTTGGGAACTGGGCATCCGCAAGGCTAAGGAGTTCTTGCTCACTGGTCAGCCTATCACCGCCGAGGAGGCACAGGCTGCGGGCATGGTGAACCGGGTTGTCTCACGAGACGAGTTAGAGGAAGCGACCCTCGCCTTTGCTCGCACGCTGTCCGACAAACCGTCGTTTGCGTTAAAACTCGGCAAAGATGCGATCAACGCGGCTTTTCACGCGCAAGGCTTTGAAAACGTGCAGCGCAGCGCATTTAACGCTCATCATCTAGCCCACACCCATTATCGCCTACACCAGGATGGCTCATTCATAGACAAGACATTCATGCGGAATTTTCAATCGAAGAAGAAATCAGACTAACTCAGACCTAATATTAAACAGGATCCAGACATGCACCTGACGAAAGCCGCTGTTGTCACTGCCCGGTAAACCAACTCGCCTGCGTGTCAAGCACCGACCGATCCTGAGACGCCACATAGCGAAGCTTTTCCGCCGCCTGCGGTAGGTGATAGCGGTAAAAGAACTGACACGCGGCGACCTTGCCCTCATAGAAATCGGCATCTGCCTGCGCGCCGTTTTGTAGGGCCTCTCGAGCAATCACTGCCTGGCGCAACCACAGCCACGCGATAACCACGTGCCCGAAAGCGTCCAGAAATGGCGTGGCACTGGAAAGACGCGCAACCGTATCGGCTTCCTGATTTACGGTCTCGACCGTGCGCTTGACCAGTTGCCAAATGTCGGTGAGTGCCTCACCCATCGCGGCGAGCGTCTCAGTGCCTGCCGCCGCTTGCAGCGCCGGCTGCATCTCCTCTTCAAAGATAGAGAGCGTGACGCCACCCGCCAGATTCACTTTTCTGCCCAAGAGATCCATACCTTGAATACCGTGAGTCCCTTCATGAATCGGATTGAGACGATTGTCGCGATAGTGGCGCTCAACTGGGTACTCACGGGTATAACCGTAACCCCCCAGTATCTGTATGGCATGCTTATTCGCCTCCAGTGTGTATTCCGAGGGCCACGACTTAGCCACTGGCGTTAGCAGTTCTAACAGCAGCGTTAAGCGCTCTTTATCGGAAGCGTCCTCAGCCATCTCTTGCTGGTCAACCAGCTGAGTGCAGTACGACAGCAGTGCAATACTGCCCTCGACCGTGACTTTCTGCTCCATTAACAATCGCCGAATATCCGCATGCTCGATAATCGGTAGCATCGGTGAATTAGGATCCTTAATTCCCGGATGCCGACCTTGGGGCCGGTTGCGGGCATAATCGAGGGAGTAGAGATATCCTGCCAAACCCGACATCGCCGCGCCCATGCCCACGCCGATGCGCGCCTCATTCATCATATGAAACATGTTTTTGAGGCCTTCGTGCTCTGCTCCGACCAAGTAACCCAAGCACTCACCACCCTCACCAAAATTGAGCAGGGTATTGGTGATCCCTCGCTGGCCCATTTTGTGGTTTAAACCCGCAAGCGCAATGTGATTGAAGTCGCCTATCTCACCGGTTTCAGTCACCCGATATTTCGGCACTAAAAATAACGAAATGCCCTTTACGCCCGCCGGTGCTCCAGGCGTTCGAGCCAGCACCATGTGAACAATATTTTCAGAGACGTCTTGGTCGCCACCTGAAATCCACATCTTCGTGCCCGTGAGGCTGAAACTGCCATCACCAAGCGGCTCAGCCATACAACGAATATCAGAAAGCGACGATCCGGCATGAGGTTCAGACAGACACATGGTGCCAAACCAACGCCCCTCGACGAGCGGGGGTAGATAACGCGCTCGTAGCGCGTCACTGCCACAGGCTTCCAGCATGTGGGCATTGGAAGTGGTCAGAAAAATGTAACCGACCGCCGAACCATTCGCGGCTTGGAAAATGCCCTGCATGAAGTTAGCCACTAACATAGGCAGCTGCATGCCCCCTAATGAGGCATCAAATGTCGCGGCGGGCAATCCTGCCTCGATAAACGTCTTAAGACAGGCTTTCAGACTATCGGGTGTGACCGCACGACCTGCTTCAAAAACAGGTTCGTGCTCGTCTAGCTCCGCAGCGCAAGGTAAAAAGGCCTCCTCGGCAATCTGCTGTGCCAGATCGAGTACGGCGGTGACCGTATCGCGATCATGCTCTTTGTATCGATCATTCTTGAGGAGTCCCTCTAAGTCGAGCAGCTCGTATAGATAAAAATCGATATCGCGACGATTCACAATCATGGACATGCCTTAACTCCTGACAGATGACGGTAAAACTTGAAACGCACAGGATGCTTTCAACACATTCAGCAAGCCATAGCGGCGGTCGAAGGATAGCGGGTTTACTTGCGTAGAATCGACCCTGCTCTTGTCACAGGATCCGACAGCACCGTGCAGACCCGCTTCGAGCGATTCAATCTCTCACTAAGCCTGTGCCCTGATGAGGGCCCATCAAATCCGGGCGGATCGGCGTCACATTTTCAGCCTCTAACACCTTGCGAACGCGCTTGCCGACTCGGCCTTGCTTAACCCACACGAAATCGTGCCTCGGCTCATGACCCGAGAAGCCCATCACATGCTCAGTCAGCAGCGACGTAACCACATTCAGATCCATTTCAGCGCAGGCTCTCAATAGGCGATGTGCCGAGTCTTCGATCACATCAAAATCGAACGCATCTTCCTCCGCCCTCATGATCATAGGGTGCCCCGTTCCGGTGACGGTCGTACCCAACAGAAGCTCCTCGTGGAGCTTCTCTCCCGGTCGCAGTCCGATGTACTCAAGATCGATGTGCTCTCCGAACATATTGTCACGCTCCACATCGTATCCGCTAAGGCGGATCATGCGCTCTGCAAGCTCGACAATTCTTACCGGCTCTCCCATATCCAGCACCAAGACATCACCACCCGTGCCCAGCGCGCCCGATTGCAAAACGAGTTGGGCGGCCTCACGAATACTCATAAAGTATCGAGACACCTCCGGATGAGTCACCGTAACGGGGCCACCACTGCTAATTTGCTCTCGAAACAATGGGACTACGGAGCCCGATGAGCCCAGTACATTACCGAATCTCACTATACAAAAGCGTGTCGGCGTCTCAATTTGAGACAGGCCCTGCAAAATCAGTTCAGCGAATCGCTTCGAAGCGCCCATGACATTAGTGGGCCGAACGGCTTTGTCAGTGGACACCAAAACAAACGTCCCAACACCAGCACGATGAGCTGCCCAAGCGGCACTCCATGTGCCATGGACGTTATTTGCAACCCCTTCGGACACGTTGTATTCCACCATTGGCACATGCTTATAAGCAGCCGCGTGATAGACCGTATCAACGGAAAAGGTTTTAAAAATAGATTCAAGCCGCTGTTCATCTCTAACACTACCCAGCAAGGTGATGATTGGAAAATGCAGGTCCAGTCTTTGACACAGGCTCTTCATCTCACGATCGACGCTGTAGAGCGCAAATTCTGATATATCCAGCAAGATTAGCTCTTTTGGCGACGAGGTTAAGATTTGCCGACACAGTTCAGAGCCGATACTGCCACCGGCACCAGTGACCATAACGACCTTATCGGTGATGCATCGACCAATGAGCTCTGGATAAGGCGGAACGGGCTCACGCCCGAGTAAATCATCAAGATCCACATCCTGTATTTGATTGACGATCGCATTGCCCGAGATCAGCTCCGAAATTTTGGGGATAGTGCGGACCCGAACCGGCAGACCCACTAGCGAGTTAATGATGGCGCGACGACGCTCCTGAGATGCAGAGGGAATGGCTAACAACACCTGACGGACGACATGTTCTTCAACCAAGCTTGTGACGTCTGCCGCACCCAATACCGGTCGACCGTTAATCACGGTCTCATGCAGCTCAGGATTATCATCGATAAAAGCAACAACCCGGTAATCAGAGCCGTGATTCAGTGCATTGAGCAATTGGCGACCAGATTCGCCTGCACCATAAATAATGACGCGGCGCGCATCCGCGCGGGTGCTGATCTGATGCCAAGCGCGCGACGTCAGCCGCACACCACCAATGCCAACAAAGAGAAGCAGCCAGTAAACGAGCAGCGCGGTGCCCGGCAGGCTCAGCGAAGTAACCGTGCTGACCGCAGTCAGCGCAAGGGTAGAGTAGCTGACCGCTTTGACCAGATCCCATACAGCTTGCTGTCCCATGTATCGAATCACTGATCGATACAGGCCCTGTAATATGAAGATTAGCGAGGTTGCGATCAGCTGTACACCAACGCCCAGCAACCATATTTCGTTCAGGGGTCGCGCTAGTGCATCGGTGCCGATGATGGCGGCACCATACAAGGCGCCGACCACAATCATCAGATCCAGTAAAAGCCAGCCTGAGAAGTGAAAAGGGACTGGAGGAGATCGACGGACAAGCAGCCAAATCACGGCAGAAATAGAACTGAATCCAATCGCTCGAAAACGCGATGCTATCTTGCTAAGTATATCCACTCTCACCACCCAGCCGAGTCCCAAGGAACTGACGCTGTTTATCCAGAGAGGCGTTAGTTTAAGCGCTGATTCGCGCGTACACCACTATTGAAAGCGTAGGAATGGTCGACAAAAGTACCAGAAGTGTTAACGGTAACTGGTTATCGATGATCAGTATCGCCAGCGGATACTGCCAGACCACTTGCATTGCCAGCAATCCCAGCGTGATCGGCAGAGGACTGCCCACCTTGAGGCTAAGTCGCTGATAGGCATGATCGCGGTGGGCTATGTGCGGGGCCTGTCCCAGCAACAGTCGAATAAGCAGCGTGATGCTGGTATCAAGCAAGAAAGGCATCATCAGCACAACCCATGCCCAACCCAGCAACATCGATTGCTCAAAAGCCAATAAACCCAATACCGCTAGAAAAAAACCAAGTGGTATAGCACCAGCGTCCCCCATAAAGAGTTTAGCGGGAGGCCAGTTCAGCCACAGCAAAGGCAGACAACAAGTAGCAGCCCAAGCACACCACACCACCCAATAGGGATAATCAGAGAGACCAAAATGCGCCATCAACCCCAAACCCACCGACACACACAGCAGCTGTGCAGTCGCTAATCCGTCCGCACCATCCATAAAGTTGAACAGATTGATGCACCAAGCAACACCTATTCCCATCGCAATCAAAGCAGCACCCGACAATGCGGATTCTGGGAACATCAGCCACGGTGTCAGCAAACCCACAACCAAGTAGCAGAGCAGTCGCAAACCGCTGGCTAATCCCCAGCGATCATCGGTCAGTCCAATCGCGGCCAGCAGCACAAGGAACGCAGCCACCATTCGTACACCTTCTGCTTGAGGCCCCGATGCCACCAGTGCAGCCAGCAAACTAACCGGCACGATCCCAGCTCCAACCACCGTCGCCTTGTCATGAAGGCCTCGATCGGTCGGATGATCCACCAGCCCCCAATAAGGTGCGAATTTGAGATAGAGCAATAACCCCACTGCAGAAGCGGCCAGCAAGCATAAAATAAGCATCACAAGAGTGACTCGGCAAGACAAAGGGACTCCAGCGTCCATTTTGGCTGCCAATCAGAAATGGATGGCTGAGCACCGCTCCAATAGTGCTGAGTCAGAGCGCGCCAGGTAGCACCGGGCTCCAATGCGCCGCGCCAATCCAAAGCAAGCCCCCCGCAACGACATAACCACTCGGGCGTCACTCCCCAGCGTTTGCCGGCAGCCAGTGCTGCGGAAATGCGCGCAGCGTTGTATTGCTGTCCATCGGTGACGGCCAACACTGATGATGGAGTCAATCTCGGCAAAGCCTGCATCGCGCGCGCTACTATCAACTCGACCAAGTCTGGCCGGCTAATCAAACATCGATTCCCAACCGCTGGTAGCGCAGCCGGCCACCAGCGCATGAGCCGAGAGACTCTCGCCAGATTTGCCGTGAGCTCTTTATCGTAAATCAGTGCGGGTCGAATGACTGTCAGCGCTTGTTCGTGGCGCTGACAAACCGCTTTGAGCGCGATTTCCGACTGCCATTTGGATGCGGCGTAAGCATCTTTTGGCTCGGGATATAACGAGGCATCACTATCTACCAGCGGCGCCGCGGTCGGCACCGTATTGAGAGAACTGATAAAAAGAAAATGAGGGACGCCCATGCGACCGGCGGCGTCAGCCAACTGACTTGTTGCTTGCACATTTGCTCGCTCATAATCTGCCCAAGTCGCCAAACGGTGTGCCAAGCCACCGCAGTGAACCACGCAAGAGACGTCGCGAAAGAGCGTTTCGGAAGGCATGCTGGGACTGTCTAGATCGTAAAAGCCCCAGTCATGCTCCCAGCCCTGAGGTGCCTGCCGTCCCGCGACGCGCACTTTCACGCCACGAGCAAGGAGTGCGGCACACAGTGCTCGTCCGAGATAACCAGTTGCTCCCGTCAAGAGGAGCACGGTGCGCACCCCCTCATGGCGTCACTGTAGACGGATGACATCACGATTTTTGTCAATCGTGGCCTGACCAATACCCTGAACAGAAGCCAACTCTTCAATCTGTTCAAATGGCCCATACGCTTCTCGATACTCAATAATGCGATAGGCCTTCGCGAGTCCCACGCCCTCAAGCGCCTCTGCCAAGGATTCGGCAGTAGCAAGATTGATATTGACAGGCGTTTCCGCAAACGACGTCACCGGCAAAGCGCCAAGGCACACCACCATGAGCCCCATCAAATAGGCTCGGAGAGTGCGAGGAAGAGAGTCATGCCGCCGCGACCCAAAAGGTGCTGACAGTGACCGGACTTGCGCTAGTGAAAGAAATTCCGTCTTCATATGTAGTGCTCCATTAGTGTGATCATCAGTGAATCCCCATACTGGGATACTGAACAACTATGGCGCTATGCCTGACACTGAAACAGATCACCGAACGCAACGATGCTTTAACGACTGACATTGATGTTTAATGACTCAACAATTTGTGTTGCCGTAGCCGCGGGGTTTTGCGCATGGGTAATTGATCGCCCCACAACCAGATGGGTTGCCCCCGCCTCCATTGCGCCGTTTGGGGTGACCACTCGTCGCTGGTCTCCTGCATCGTCTCCCGCTTGCCGGATTCCCGGCGTCACCAACAGGAAGCCAGGACGCTGGCGCTGTGACAAGAGTGTCGCTTCCGCTGCTGAGCAAACCACCCCATCTAGCCCCGCTTTTTCAGCGAGCGCAGCCAATTCACAGACACGGTCAATCGGCTCTGCATCCCACCCTAGTTCGGCCAGATCGCCACGCTGCATGCTCGTCAAAACCGTTACGGCCACCAAATAAGGAGGCTGAGTAAAATCCGACAGCGCGTCCCGCGCTGCCGACATCATGCGAGAACCGCCAGAGGCGTGCACATTCACCATCCAGACACCTAGCTCGGCTGCTGCCGCTACAGCACGAGCAACCGTATTCGGAATATCGTGGAACTTGAGATCCAAAAAAATCTCGAACCCCAAGTCCTGCAATGTCAGGACAATATTCGGCCCAGCCGCAGTAAACAGTTGTTTTCCAACTTTTAAGCGCACCATCGTCGGGTCTAACTGGCGCGCGAGGTGGAGCGCTTCTTCTGCGGATCCATAGTCGAGGGCAACAATTAAGGGGCTGTCCAAGACGGGGTTGTCGCGATCAGACACGATCATGCTCCGGCACGGTACCTAAGTAATGAATCGAATCCCAATGCCGGCATCCCGGGCAACGCCAGTGACGGGATTGACCCGTAAAACCACAATGATCACAAGCATATCCCCGCTCGTTCCGCATCAACTGCTCGAGAATGCGTCGCTCCGGTTGATCATTCTCCTCCGGCAGACCATTCAGTAAGAGCGAAGTCGCTACGGCAACGGAAGGGTTATCCGCTAGGGTCAGTCGTAAGAAGTCATCAGCAGCGGTTCGACCTGTTTCGGCTTCCAATTCCGCGGCCAGTGACAATGCCAACAAAGGGGAAGGCTGCTGCTCATAATAGCGCCGGAGCACCGCGCCATAAGCACTCTCGCCGCCTTGGCCGGCACAAATTCGTGCCAGCAAGGTCAGTAGTTCGGGCGTACAAGTCCGGCCGCTGGACATAATCATCTCAAAATGCGCTAACGCGTCTTTCGGTGACCCCTCCAACAATGACAAATTGGCCGAGCCCATTCGCGCTCGCAAGTCATCGTCGTTATCGCGCAGCGCATCTCGATAGTACTGCCGCGCACGCGATGGTTCCTGCGCATTGATGGCGGCCTCTGCCTGTTCACAAAGATAATGGCAACGCAATTGATGGGCAGACTGGCCGTGTCCTGTCGCCAAGGGATCTTCTGACTGTGACAGCGCGATCAGATTCTCTGCGGTAACAACTGCCGCAGACCATTCGCGCTGTGCCTCGAACACCTCAAGTAAATGTCGCTGTGCGATCGCGTTAAGGTCAGGTGACTGATCCGACAGATCCCGCAATAATTGTTCGGCTCTGTCATAAAGGCCGGCAGCGATAAAGTCACGCGCCAATTCGAGATGCACTTGGTGCAATTGCACCGCCGTCAGATGAGAGCGCGTTAATAAATTTTGATGGATACGAATGGCGCGGTCCACCTCACCGCGCTTTCTCAAAACACTACCCAATGCAATGTGGGTATCTAAGGTTTCCTCGTTAACTGACAATGCCTCGGTAAAGGCATCGATAGCGTCTTCCTCCTCACCATCGAGCAAGAAGTTAAAGCCCCGATAATACTGAGACGGTAACTGTGCTCGAGCGGCATCATCCATTCGCAAACCACCCCGACCGAGTGTCCAACCTCCCGCAACAGCCAGCACTAATAAAAGCAGTAGCAGTGCATTATTAGCGATCATCGACATGATCCTTTTGTGTCTCAAGCAACAGCCGATCATAACGTTTACGTAGACTACGAATTGTCGCTGCGCGACGGAGCGCGATCATCGACCCAGAGCCCAAGCCAAGCAACACCCCAATGCCAAGCGCCAGTAATAACCAAATCGCAATAGATTGCTCAGGCAATTGAAACAGCAGCAAATCTAAAGGGACTGCTTGCGTGTTCTGCAAAGCAAAAAGACCGCCAGCAAGCAGGGCGCAAAGCGCAAACAACACGGTCAGACATTGTCGCAACAACCGCATGGTCAGAAGCCAGACTTAACCGCCAAATTGACTCGGTCTCGCAGCTCTTTTCCCGGTTTGAAATGAGGAACATGCTTAGCGCGCAGGTCGACCGCGTCACCCGTTCTCGGATTCCGTCCCTGACGCGGCTCACGATAGTGAAGTGAAAAACTGCCGAATCCACGGATTTCAATCCGTTCACCCGACGATAACGTCTCGGCCATTTGGTCTATCAGTAGCTTTACCGCCAGTTCCACATCTTTGGCACTTAACTGGCTCTGACCATCCGCCATCAGTTCAATCAACTCACTACGGGTCATCGTCTCGTCCCTCTGTTACCAAGTGCCATTCTGGCCGACCCCAAACTCATTAACAAGTCATTCATTTTCATGTGGTTTTAGCGTTGCACCGTGTCCCCTATCATCCATAAAAAAGGCCGGCAAAAGCCGGCCTTTAGTAAAACGCTCAAATGATCTCACTGATCGTCCATCTGCGCCTTGATCAGGTCTCCAATGGTGCCAGGAGATGAGGTTTCATCCTGCTCTTTCAGGGACGCAACAGCTTCTTTTTCGTCGTCAATATCCTTCGCTTTGATGGACAGTCCCAAACCTCGACTCTTGCGGTCAACGTTGATCACCTTCGCCTCAACAGTATCACCGACATTCAGTTGAGACCGGGCATCATCAACGCGGTCGAAGCTGATATCTGCGGCCTTGAGATAACCATCCACTTCGTCAGAGAGCTTAATAACAGCTCCTTTGGCATCGACCTCAGTTACCTTGCCTGTGACCAAGCTACCGCGATCGTTATCGCTGACGTACAAGGAGAATGCGTCCTCCTCCAACTGCTTGATACCCAACGAAATGCGCTCTCTCTCAGGATCGATAGAGAGGATCACAGTCTCGATTTCGTCGCCTTTCTTGTAATTACGGACCGCCTCTTCGCCCGTTTCATTCCAGCTAATGTCGCTGAGATGCACTAGGCCATCAATACTGCCTTCTAGTCCAATGAAGATGCCGAAGTCAGTAATAGACTTGATGCTGCCAGAGATCTTATCGCCCTTGGCGTGATCGTCAGCAAAGGCATCCCACGGATTACGAATACACTGCTTGATTCCCAGAGATATGCGTCGTCGTTCCTCATCAATATCGAGGACCATCACTTCGACTTCATCTCCTAATTGGACGATTTTCGATGGATGAACATTCTTATTAGTCCAGTCCATCTCTGAAACGTGAACCAGTCCCTCAACACCCTCTTCGATTTCTGCAAAACAGCCATAATCTGTCAGGTTAGTCACCGTGGCGACGACGCGACTGCCTTCAGGATAACGGCCTGTAATCTGCACCCAAGGATCTTCACCCAGCTGCTTCAGGCCCAGCGATACGCGGTTACGCTCGCGGTCGAATTTCAGGATTTTGACATCAAGCTCTTGTCCCACTTCTACAATCTCGCTGGGGTGCTTGATGCGCTTCCATGCCATATCGGTGATGTGCAGCAAGCCATCTACGCCGCCCAAATCGACAAATGCGCCATAATCGGTGAGATTCTTCACCACGCCTTTGACCGATTGGCCTTCTTGCAGATTCTGCAACAATTCTTCGCGCTCAGCGCTGTTGGCTGACTCCATCACGGCTCTGCGCGAGACCACGACGTTATTGCGCTTTTGATCGAGCTTAATGACCTTGAATTCAAGCTCTTTGCCTTCAAGGTGCGTTGTCTCTCGAATAGGACGGACATCGATCAGCGATCCAGGCAAAAACGCCCTGATCGAATCGATATCAACCGTAAAGCCGCCCTTGACCTTGCCGTTAATCACACCCATGACCACTTCATCAGCGACATGTGACGCTTCTAGTATCTTCCAGGCTTCGGCTCGTTTGGCTTTCTCTCTCGATAATTTGGTTTCACCAAAACCGTCTTCGACCGTCTCGAGGGCAACCTGCACCTCGTCGCCCACACTGAGGCTACATTCGCCGTTGGCATTAGTGAACTGGTCAAGGGGAATCACCCCTTCGGATTTCAGGCCCGCGTGCACGGTTACCCATTCGTTATCGATGTCGATCACGACGCCGGTAACAATTGAACCGGGTTCCATATCGACGGTTTGGAGGCTTTCTTCAAAGAGTTCGGCGAAGGATTCGCTCATGATGGTGTCCTACGGTAACGGGGCAATCTGCACCCCTTCCAGCTACTAGACTTAGCCGGGTTTATTGTCTTGACGCTTCGGCGGAGTCCAGCCGTTTTTCCGAAGCATCTCCCATAATCTCTCTCGCGCTTGCCAATTCACACACTCGGCTTAACACTTCTCCCGCAGACAAGGCCGTGCTATCGAGCACAATGGCATCGTCTGCTGGCACCAAGGGCGACGCTGATCGGGATTCGTCCCGAGCGTCACGCGCTATGATGGCGTCCAGAAGGCGCGGGAGACTAACACTCTCCCCTCGGCCCTGCAACTGATGGTAACGGCGCTCAGCACGAGCCTCTGCACTGGCAGTCAAAAAGATTTTCAGGTCAGCGCTCGGAAACACGACGGTACCCATATCCCGACCATCGGCAACCAATCCAGGCAATCTCGCCAGTTCTCGTTGTCTCAGGAGCAAAGCGTCGCGGACTTCCGGTAACGCTGCGACTGTCGACGCACTTGTGCCGCCCTCCTCAGAGCGAATCTCCCGAGTGACATCTTCCCCCGATAACCAGACGGATACGCCCTCGGTGCCCGACTGAAATGTGACATCAAGGCTGCGGGCAACAATGGCCACTTGCTGTGCCTGATCGAGCGGGACCCCACTGGATAAACACGCCAGTCCCACGACCCGATAAAGCGCACCACTGTCTAACAAATGCCAACCCAGCGTGTCCGCCAAGCTTTGTGCCAAGGTGCCTTTACCCGCTCCACTCGGACCATCCACGCAGATAATAGGCGCGCTCCCTGCAACCGCTCCCCTCATGATGCCGTCACGGTCAGCCGCAAACCCGTTTTGGCCGCTAATTCAGCGAATCCCGGAAACGACGTCGCGACATGGGCACAGTCCGTCACGATAATGGGATCGGATGCGCGCAAAGCGGCCATCGCGAAACTCATCGCAATGCGATGATCGTGATGCGTCGTAATCACGCCACCCACAGGAGAGCCGCCGAATACGGTGATGCCATCGGGAGCCACGTTATTACGAATACCCAGATGGGTCAGTCCTTCTGCCATGCTGGCAATGCGATCACTTTCCTTGACGCGAAGCTCTTCAGCGCCCCGCAATACCGTGACACCCTCTGCGCAGGCTGCGGCTACTAAAATCGCAGGCAGTTCATCGATAGCCAAAGGCACTTCTGCAATAGGAATGTCGATGCCTCGCAGGGGCGCGTAACGAATACGAAGATCTGCCACCGGCTCACCACCCACAGTGCGCTCATGACTGATTTCAATATTGGCACCCATGGCCCGTAAAATCGTAATGACACCATCGCGAGTGGGGTTTAAGCCAACATGTTCCAAAATCAAATCCGAACCGGGCGCGATTGACGCGCCCACCATAAAAAACGCCGCAGACGAGATGTCTGCAGGGATATCAATCTCTGTGCCACGCAGCACGCCGCCGCCTGTCACGCTGATGACGCCCTTTTCGCGACTGACGGTGTACCCAAAGCCTGTCAACATCCGCTCTGTATGATCGCGTGTGGGTGCGGGTTCGGTCACACTGGTGCGACCCGACGCGTATAACCCAGCAAGCAAAACGCTAGACTTGACTTGCGCGCTAGCAACCGGCAAATCGTAATGAATACCCGCTAAAACGCCCGACCCTTGAATGCGCAGTGGCGGGCACCCCTCGCAAGCATCGATAGACGCGCCCATTTGGGACAGCGGGGTAATGATTCTGCCCATTGGGCGACGGCACAGTGACTCGTCTCCTGTCAGTACCGTATCAAAAGACTGTCCTGCCAAAAGGCCCGACATCAGCCGAATACTGGTACCCGAATTACCGAGATCTAGGGTCCTACTGGGTGCTTGCAGACCTCTCAGACCCACACCCTCAATCGTCAATCGACCCGATTGAGGATCACTGATCTCGACCCCCATCGCCCGGAAGGCCGACAGCGTCGCCAGGGCATCTTCCCCCTCGAGGAAGCCACTCACCGAAGTGCGGCCTTCTGCAATAGCGCCGAGCATAATCGAGCGATGCGACATCGATTTATCGCCCGGCACACGAATACGTCCTGTGAGCTTGCCGCCTGGCGCCAGGGAAAACTGCATTACGCTGAGGACTCCTCGCTCTTGAGAATGGGGTTCAGAATCGCATCATGCTCGCGACGCAAGCCACGACATTCGCTAAACAATGCTGCTAAAGCCACTCCATCGTGCTCTGCAATCAGCGTCCGCAAACGGTCATGTTCCATCGAGACTGCATCCATTGCGGCTAATATGGCATCCCGATTAGTCAATGCAATGTCACGCCACATCATCGGGTCAGAGCCGGCTATCCGAGTCATGTCACGCAAGGCGCCACCGCCATGTTTCATCGGGTCTAGGGCATGGCTACCTAGCATTGCCGTTAGGGCATACGCCACCATATGCGGCACGTGGCTACTGGCAGCCAATGCCGCGTCATGATCGGCCACGGACATCTGCGTGACCCGCGCGCCCGCGGCAACCCAGAGTGCTTCGACGGCCGCGATCGCAGCCGGTTCGGTTCCCTCCAGCGGAGTCAAAACGACCTCACGCCCTTGAAAAAGGCTGCTACTCGCTGCCTGAACACCACTGTGCTCGCTGCCTGCAATAGGATGCCCCGGCACAAACCGCGGATAAAACGGTTGCGCCGCGTCAACAATGGCGCCCTTGATACTGGCCATGTCAGTGACCACAGGCTGTTTCCCCTGCGCCGCGTGGGCTATGACTTGGGGTAGCAACTTGGCTGTGGCGACGGGCGGCGCACCAATGACAATGAGATCAGCCTCGTCCATCACCTGCGCTAAATCTAGCGAGAATCGATCAATTAACCCCAGTGCCTGCCCGCGCTCCAGCGACGGCGCCCTAGGACCCCATGCGATGATTTCAGCGCCCCATTGCGACGCCTTCAGCGCACCGGCGAGAGAGCCGGATATCAGGCCCAAACCCAAAAATGCGACGACGGGATCCTGATCATTCGAGGAGATCAAATCAGTGCCCGAGGGTAAGAACCCAGTTTCTTCAACATGATCGAATGTTCTTCAATTTGGGCCACTACCTCTGATAAAACGCTGTCCCCGAGGTGCCCCTCACATTCGATATAAAAGACATACGTCCATTTTTCTGTCTTGGAGGGTCGCGAATCGATGCGCGTCAGACTGATACCCCTGTCCTCAAAAGGCCTGAGTAATCCCAGCAACGCGCCGGGACGATTGCGCGCAGACACCAACAAAGACGTTTTATCGTGACCGCTTGGCGGTACCGTCTCGCGGCCTAAGACTAAAAATCGGGTAGTGTTGTTAGAGCTGTCCTGAATGGCACTCGCCAGTTGAGTGAGTCCGTAGAGTGTCTCAGCAAGCTCCCCTGCAATCGCCGCTGTATCGCTCGCAGTGCTCGCCCTGCGCGCCGCTTCACCATTACTCGCTACCGCCTCTCGTGCAACATGGGGCAAATGACTGTCTAACCATTGACGACATTGACCCAAGGCCTGCTCATGTCCAATCACTAATGTCAGCGCCTCTAAGGAAACCCCCTTAGCCGCCAGCAGATGATGCACGACAGGCAGCTCGATTTCACCACTGATTTGCAGCGGTGACTCGAGAAAACAATCTAGGGTTTGTCCCACCATACCCTCAGTTGAGTTTTCTACTGGCACCACACCAAAGTCACAGGCTCGCTCCTCCACCTGCCGAAATACCTTGTGGATACTCGCCTGCCCTTCCGGGATCGCCGACTGACCAAAATGCTTCAAAGCTGCTGCCTGTGAGTAGGTTCCCTCTGGCCCCAGAAATGCGACAGACAGTGGCTGCTCCAGCGCCAGACAGCTAGACATCACCTCTCTAAAAATAGACGCCACATGATCACTGGCAAGTGGGCCCGGGTTGCGTTCCTGAATCGCCCGCAGGACCTGCGCTTCGCGCTCAGGTCGATAAAATTGAGGGCGTGCTTCTCCCGGTCGAGTCGCCTTTAATTTCACCTCTGCCACTTCTTGGGCGCAACGCGCACGCGCGCTGACCAGATCCAGCAACTGCGTATCGATGTCATCGATACGGTCCCGAATTTTGCCTAGCTCTTCATCAGGGTTCATAGCGTTTCCCCTTACCCGCCTTTATTATCCGTAACGCTGCTCAAAGTGCCGCAAGAAGCTGCACAAAGCATCGACCGATGCTTCGTCAACCGCATTGTAAAGGCTCGCTCTCATACCACCGACCGAGCGGTGGCCCTTTAAGTTCAGTAACTGGGCCGCCTCGGCTTCTTGTAAAAACACGTCATCCAACGCAGCGTTCGCGAGGGTAAAGGGTACATTAATCAACGAACGGCTCTTCACCTCAACTGGATTGCTAAAAAAATCACTGGCATCAATCAGATCGTAGAGCTTGCTTGCCTTGCGTCGATTGATCTCTGCTATGGCCGTCAACCCGCCGAGTTCCTCTAGCCAGTCGAACACCAAGCCCGCCAAATAAATGGCAAAGGTGGGTGGCGTGTTATGCATGGAATCGTTATCGGCAGCGTTCTGCCAGTTCATTGTCGAAGGCGTCTCTGAGCGAGCGCGACCCAGTAAGTCGCGCCGCACAATCACCACGGTGAGTCCCGCCGGGCCTATATTTTTTTGAGCCCCAGCATAGATGACCCCAAACTGATTGATATCAATGGGCTGAGACAAAATGGTCGACGACATGTCGGCCACCAGTGGCACCTCTGACTCAGGCACATAAGAAAATGCCAAGCCGCCAATCGTCTCATTAGGACAATAATGCAAATAAGCTGCCGACGGATCTCGTTGCCACGCGGCCTCCTCGGGAACCGTCGTAAACTGCGTATCCACGGAGCTCGCGACGAGATTGACCGGAGAATACCGCTCACCTTCGGCATGGGCTTTTTTCGACCACTGGCCCGTCACAACTTGGTCGATCACTTGCCCAGCCGCACTCAAATTGAGTGGGGCCGCAGAAAACTGTGCCGAGGCGCCCCCTTGAAGAAACAGGACTGCGTAGTCATCGGAGACCGCTAACAATCGCCGCAAGGTGGCCTCGGCATGCTTCGCCACCGCCATAAATTCTCGGCTTCTGTGGCTCACCTCCATGACTGACACGCCCAAACTTAACCAATCGGTCATCTCTTCTTGGGCTCGGTTTAATACCGCTAGGGGTAACGCCGCGGGCCCAGCACAAAAATTGTGGGCGCGGCTCACTCTGCTGAGTCCTCTTCCTCCTCTGAATCGACTGCACCACTGACCGGTACATCTACCGCTATGGGGGCAGCGATATCAGGCGTTTCTATATCGTCCTCTGTGATCCGACTGACACTGACTAACACCTCTCCGTCGCGAGTACGAATGACTCGCACACCTTGGGTGTTGCGCCCCTGAACACCCACTTCTTCGATCCGGGTGCGCACTGCCGTGCCCTGGTTAGAGATCAGCATGATTTCGTCGCCGTCCCAAACCTGCTCGGCGCCCACAAGAGGGCCATTGCGATCAGAAGTCGTCATGCCGATGACCCCTTTCGTACCGCGGCCCTTAACGGGGAACTCACTGGTTTCAGAGCGCTTGCCATAGCCATTCTCACTGACCGTTAAGATCTTACTACCCGCCTGTGGGACCACTAAAGAAATGAGTCGGTGGCCGCTGCCTAAGCGGATACCGCGCACCCCTCGAGCCGTTCTACCCATGGCCCGCACGCTCGATTCAGCAAAGCGTACGACCTTGCCCTCACTGGAAAAAAGCATAATATCTTGACTGCCATCAGTGACCGCCGTGCCAACGAGCACGTCGTCAGGATCCAACTCTATGGCTCGTAATCCCACACTGCGCTGACGAGAAAACAGACTCATATCGGTTTTCTTCACAGTGCCATTTGCCGTCGCCATAAAGAGGTAGTGATCCGTCTCATAGCCCTCTATCGGCAGGATCGACGTGATGCGCTCACCCTGATCCAGGGGGAGCAAATTCACCATTGGCCGGCCTCTGGCAGTGCGGCTCGCCAAAGGAATATGGAAAACCTTCAGCCAATACACTTTGCCGAGATTAGAAAAGCACAGGATGGTTGCGTGAGTGCTGGCAATCAGCAAGTGCTCGATGAAATCCTCATCCTTGACCGCCGTAGCGCTTTTACCCGTCCCCCCTCTCCGTTGGGCCTGATAATCCGTTAGCGACTGTGTTTTTCCGTATCCACCGTGAGAAATGGTCACGACACGATCTTCTTCGGTAATCAGATCTTCAACGGTTAGATCATGAGCAGAATCCGAAATTTGCGTGCGACGCTCATCGCCAAATTCCTCAACGACCGCCTCCAACTCTTCTCGAATAACCAGTTTGAGGCGATCTGGATCGCCCAAGATATCGAGGTAATCAGCAATTTCAGCGATTTTGTCCGCGTACTCTTGCAGTAATTTTTCGTGTTCCAGACCTGTCAGGCGATGCAATCTCAAATCGAGAATGGCCTGCGCTTGCACTGGCGACAAATGGTATCGCCCCTCTAAGACACCATATTGCTCGGGCAATTCATCCGGGCGGCACGCATCGGCACCCGCTCGTTCCAGCATCGCCATCACATCTCCGGGCACCCACGATTGGGCCATCAGAGCCTCTCGTGCATCGGCAGAAGTGGGGGAAGATTTGATCAAATCGATAATGTCGTCGATGTTGGTCAACGCAATGGCCAGTCCCTCTAAGACATGACCCCGCTCCCGCGCTTTTTTCAACAAATACACTGTCCGCCGGGTAACGATCTCTCTCCGGTGACGGACAAATGCCTCTATCATCTGCTTTAAATTCAGTACCTTAGGCTCGCCGTCTACCAGCGCCACCATGTTGATACCCACGACGGACTGGAGCTGCGTTTGCGCGTAAAGGTTATTCAGCACCACGTCACCGACCTCGCCACGACGCAGCTCAATCACCACACGCAACCCGTCTTTATCGGATTCATCGCGCAGCTCGGTAATCCCCTCGAGCTTCTTTTCCTTCACTAACTCAGCGATGCGCTCGATCAGGCGCGCTTTGTTCAGCTGATAGGGGATCTCGTGAATGATGATCGTATCTTTGCCCTTAGACTCATCCGAAATAACCTCGGCCTTCGCCCGCACATAAATACGGCCACGACCAGTGCGATATGCCTGAACAATGCCCGCTCGGCCATTAATTTGCGCACCCGTCGGGAAATCAGGGCCCGGAATGAACTCCATTAGCGCCTCAAGACTAATGTCTGGGTCCCGCAGTGTTGCCAGACAACCGGCCACCACCTCTCGCAAATTGTGCGGGGGAATATTCGTCGCCATGCCAACGGCAATACCCGACGAACCATTGACCAGCAAATTGGGAACGCGAGTCGGCAGCACCACAGGGATTTGCTCGGTGCCGTCGTAATTGTCGACGAAATCAACCGTTTCCTTATCAAGATCTGCTAGCAACGCATGCGCAATTTTGGACATGCGAATTTCGGTGTACCGCATCGCGGCGGCAGAGTCGCCGTCGATTGATCCGAAGTTGCCCTGCCCGTCGACTAACGTGTAACGCAGCGAAAAGTCCTGCGCCATCCGCACAATCGTGTCGTAAACCGCAGAATCTCCATGGGGATGGTATTTACCAATAACGTCACCCACGACGCGCGCCGACTTTTTATACGCTTTATTCCAGTCATTATTGAGTTCGTTCATCGCAAATAAAACGCGGCGATGAACCGGTTTAAGACCATCTCGAACGTCCGGCAGTGCCCGCCCCACGATGACGCTCATGGCGTAATCCATATAGGATTGCTTCAGCTCGTCCTCGATTTTGACCGGGAGAATTTCTCGAGCTATTTCTTGCGTATTTTCTGCCATTCGGCCTACTCAATTGGGCGTAATGAGAGGGCCAACAGCGGCCCCCATCTGTAGGCGATAGTGTACCAAGTAACAGGCTTCAGAGCGAATCTTAAGGGCTTCAGACGCAGCACTGAATCGGCACGCATCGGGGTATACTGCCCGGCGGAAACAGGAGCCGCTATGTCAGACTTTGATACAGTTTTGCACCCCGATCACGTCGTCCCCATTATGCCGCGGCGCCAGGTGCTCTCACATCACAGCGTTGCGTTAAAA
>ERZ887942.1094-NODE-1094-length-19844-cov-7.447067_pt1 | contig 19844 bp, 15 predicted proteins | sample MGYA00521099_ERZ887942 | MGnify/ENA primary metagenome ERZ887942 (study PRJEB32303, sample SAMEA104408605) | aquatic metagenome | biome: Brackish water; feature: Pelagic; material: water | place: Baltic Sea | collected 2014-06-07T06:48:00 | depth 16,251 m ...
CCCCCCTCCCAAAAAGAAATTGCAAATTACGGAGAGGGCGGAGAGGGCGGAGAGGGCGGAGAGTCTTGATGAAATTTAGACTTTGTGCCCTTGATGAAACCTCTCCCCGCAATGAAAACAGAAACTAAAATAGACGGATCTACGAAGCGGTCTCGAAACCGCCAATCGATCAAAAACATTAAGCGAATTGATTCCCCAAAAACCCACGGCTGGCAAGTTCATGTCCGGCGCGGAGGGGTTTTGAAGACAAAGCTTTTTAGTGACCGAATCCATAGCGGCAAAAAAGAAGCGCTTGAAGCGGCAAAAACCTATCGCGATGGCCTGCTTGAAGAAATGGCTGATCTTGCAAGGCCGCTTTGGAAAATCAAACGGACTTCCAGGACCAATACAGGTCACTTGGGCGTTAGTCTCACGAAGTATGAAAATCAGTCCGGAAAAAAGCGCAAAGTCATTACCGTAACGGCTCGTGAAGAGCTCGGAAAAGCGGTGAATCGGAAATTTTCGGTGGATAAATTGGGGTATGAAAAAGCGGTCAAAAAGGCCGTTTCGTGGCGAGGCAAGGTGCTCAAAGATCGCGCGAAGCGGGAAAAGGATACCGAAGGTTAAAATCCCGAGATCGGTTCGATCTCGACTAGAGGTTTTTCTCTCGACATTAACGCCACCCTTGAGCAAATTTTGCCAAGGGATGAATTGTCGGTCCGTTACTGCTACTTTTTTGCTTCGCTGTTGCTTTGCTGCCTTTGTTTTTTGGGGGCAGACAGGTTTTACGCAGGATCGAACCTGGGTCAACAATACTGGTAAAAAGCTTGAGGCATCACTCGTCAGCGCGGACAAGACGTCTGTAATCCTGAAATTAAAAAGTGGCAGCGAAGCAGCGGTTCCACGAGACCAGCTCAGTGCCGCCGACCAGAAGCATCTGAATCAATTGGAGCAAAAGGGCCTCACCTTTGTCGTAGGTGAAATGCCATCTGAAACCCAGACACCCCGAACGATCGAAGTCGAAGGCGGGCCGCGAGTATTTCGGACGCCGCATTTCGAGTTCGAAACCGATCAAAATGTCTCGAAAGCCTTCATTTCAGAAGCTGCCCGGGTTTACGAAGGCACTTATTTGGCGATTCAGGGCCTACCCCTGGGTTTGAAGCTTTCCCCACCCGAAGGGGCGACCCATTATAGGGGGCTTTTTGTGAACGATCGGAATTTCGTAAGTCAGTTGGGGGATAGCATCCCAAGCGTCCCGGGTCAGCGGGTAGCCGGCGTTTACATGCCGAAGCGGCGCAAATTGTTGGTTCCGTATTCCTCGCTCGGAGCGAAGGAGAACGGGAGCCAAATGACCCTTCGCCGGTCGAGTGATACCTCGACGTTGATTCACGAAATCACTCATCAAGTGATGCACGATTGGTTGCCCTTCATTCCGGTCTGGTTTGCTGAAGGAATGTCTGAATATATTTCGGCGGTGCCTTACCAAAACGGTCGATTTGAATTCGTGAATGCTCAACGAGGGTTGGAAGAACGATTGGCTTCGAAATATCGGGTAAAAGAAGGCGGTTGGATTGAGATGACTCGACCTTCAAAAATAATTGCGGGAACCCCTGCGGTAGTGCCCTTTAAATCGGCACCATTTCCTAAACCCCGGAATCCCACTGATCTGGCAAAGCCATCAATCCAAACCCCGGAGTGGCGTGGGACGATTCTCGAATACCGCAACGCCATGTTGCTGACTTACTATTTCATCCACCTCGATCGTAAGGAAGCCCCGGCCGCGCCCGTTGCCGCCTACTTGAAACTGGTCGATCACGCGCGGAATGAGACCGATACCTTTATCGCCGAATACAATCAGGAGGTTGATCAATTTGAAGCGAAGCGGAATTCTTACAACAAAGCCGTTGGGAATTACAACGACGACCTCGAAGCGTATCGGCTGAAAGTAAACGGCTACAACTCCAAAGTGAAACTGTTGAATCAGCAAATCCTCGAGGGCGTTCCTGAAGTCGACCGAACCGAACTCGGCGAGCCTCCTGAGGAACCGGTCGCACCAAAAGTATTGGTGGTTCCTGATATGTTGAAAAAGCCCAGCACTTCAGGCCCCATCGACATCGTCAGCATTGTTCAAGAGCGCGCCAACCATGCTTTGTTTCGCGGACGTTCTCCTCAGCAACTGGATGCTGCCGTTGTGGCCGCCTTTGCAGAAATCGGGATCACGCTTGATCTGCAGGACTGACCTCGCAGAGCGCGGGCTCGGAGTTCATACCCGTCTGGAACCGCTTTTCCAACAGATCAATTAAGCCCGGGTGGGTTGCAAAAAGATCGCTCATGTGAGTCATTAGCGTGTCGTGCTGCCTTTCACCCGCTTCGCAGATTTCTGCGATATCACCACCGGGGCCGGCATGCCTGCCGGGAGAAATGAACAGCATGGATAAAACCACATCGTTTTCGAACCCGGGACTGCCGAGTAAGTTTTCTAAAAGCGGTTCGTTGAAATCGTAGGCTTCACCCTCTCTTCTCTCCATCGAGGACGCCTCTACCTGCGACGTCTCCGCAGCGAGAATCAACTTCAGTTGATCCGCCAAAAAATTACGGACTCGGTTTACCGCGATTCGAGGAGTCCCATGATCTACCAACGTTACTGCTGGTTGATTCAGATTTTTCTCATCAATTTTTTTCCGGACCAAATTCGCGAGGATTTCGGCAACCCCGGTGTCATCGACGTTCTGCAAATCGACCATGCAAGGTGCGAGACGAATCTCCAAATCATCCCAGCCTTTTCCCCGCATCTCGACTGCTCGTTGCGGCAAATACTCATAAATCGCAGCGCTATGGCCAAAAAAAAGCGGAACGATCAGGAAGGAATTCGTTCCGTGAGCTTTCCGCTGTGCCTTGATGAACGGCTCAAAAATCTGAGCTGGTTCTCCGTTTAGCTCGGACGGATCCACTTTCGTTGAATGCAGCAGCGATACGGGATTCACTTTGTGCCCCACTTTTTCAGAAAGCGCCGCCGCAATTCGTCGAAGGCTCAGAGTCGCCTGCGCACGGTGGGAACCATTATCTACCAGTAAAATACAAGGAGTCTCGCTCATGGAAAAATTTATACCCTTACGCTACGACTCCCAGTAGATTTCGGGCCATGTCGATCGAACCCTGTTGATTCGTCGGACATACCCTATTGATTCGTGAAAAGCGAAATCAGCCACCGAATTGAGTCGGCGAATCCATCCACGCTTTGAAGTGAAACTTGTCCATTTTGTGCGCCCACAAAAGGCCAACCGTGATTGCCCCTGAAAGCAGCGTGCAGATAATAATCAGCGGCTTCTGCATCAACTGCTCAGGCTCAAGACGAGCACCAACCTCTGACATTGCCTGATTGAAATAAGCGATGATTGCAAAAATGATCACCGGGAAAACGAGCGCTAAATTGTTGAGCGACTCGTAATTCGAAATCGCGTAACCCGCACAGAAACAGAAAAAGTTCGCGTAAGTGATCATCGCAATAATCAGCGACGTATTGGAATACACCTGAAACGATTTCCGATACTGACCGCTGAGTTCCTTGTTGTTGATGAAGCGATATTCGGAGTAGCGCTTTCCAGTCATCAGAAGTCCACCAAATGCCCACCAAGCGAGAACGATCGATGCAGGGGGTTGAGCTGTTGTCTCAAGAACCGCGTACCAACCAAGCCAAAGGCGGATCGGATTATTAAAGGATTCCGCAATAACGTCGAGAAACGCGCGATCCTTCAAGCGAACCGGCTGGATATTGTAGACCAGTCCACTGATTGCCAAAAGAGCGAGAGCGATGTGGTAGCCCGGGTTTTTGAACCACCAGAAGGCGAGAGCGAAGCCAACAATGAGGCAACCAACAAACATCGCCCATAAAATGGGGAGTTTGACGAGTCCTGCAGGAATCGGGCGCAGTTTCTTCGTCGGGTGAAGTTTATCGAACGGAGCGTCGAGAATTTCGTTCAGAATGTAGTTTGCGGAAGCGACCAGACAGGCCGGAATCAGCGAGAGAACCGCTATTTTCACCACGTCACCGGTGATCTCCATGTCCAAAACCAACACAACCGCGACCGCGTGGCCGAAAACGATGAATATGTTTTTTAACCAGTGGTCAATGCGGGCGACTTTAAGATATTCGATCATGATTCTGCGATGCCTGTTTGGGTCCCGGAAAAAGGCCGCATTCGTAACCCATCGCGTTTCAGATCACAACTCAGTTTTTTGGATTGCGTTCAGGGCTTGAGAGACGCCAACACCCGTGTAATTTGCGGGGTTCTAAACGAGCGCCTCACGTCCCCGTAGTTCAATGGATAGAACAAGGGTTTCCTAAACCTTAGATGCAGGTTCGATTCCTGCCGGGGATATTGCTATTCTAAGTAGGGAGCTGTCGGTTCGACGGTCCCGCTTTACGCCAGTCTGATTCCGAGGTTTATCTTGCGGCTTCTGTAAATTCCGGCATACTGAAATTATCAAAATTATCATTATGATCCGTATTTTTAAGTTTTCCTTACTTCTTGCCTCGATCTGTTTTGGTTTATCTGCGAAAGCGGATCACCACGAAAAGGTACTTTTTAAAGAATTGGTGACTCCGATTCTGGAAGCGAAGTGCATCGGCTGCCACGGAGCAGACAAGCAAAAGGGCAAACTTCGACTCGACACGATTGAAGCCATTCTAAAAGGCGGCAGCGAAGGACTCGCCGTGGTAGCAGGAAATGTGACGGAAAGTTCCCTGATCGAACGGTCGCTTTTGCCAATCGATGACGATGAGCACATGCCGCCTGAGAAAAAGCCGCAGCTTACGAAAGAGGAAATTGCGGTATTGGATTTTTGGATTCGATCGGGCGCGAAGACAGACGCGACCATCGCCCAGCTCAAGCCTTCTGCTGAAGTGGACGCGATGATCAAGGTCGTGATTGCAAATCCACCGAAAGGCGCTCAGGCAGCTGCCGTCGCAAAAATTGATCCCGCTAAGCAGAAAGCGGCGGAAGCTGCGATTGGCAATGTCGAGAAAACCGGCGCATCGCTCATGGCAATCGCGCAGGACACGCCGGACCTTCGGTTTTCGGCGTTGAATGTGGCTCGTGAATACGGGGATAAAAATCTCGAAGTACTCAAGCCGGTTGCTGATCAGGTGAAGTGGATGGATTTGGCGCGGACTCAGGTAACGGATGCGGGCATGGCTCATGTCGGGGCGATGAAAAACCTGACGCGGCTTCATTTGGAAAATACCAAGATTACCGATGCGGGGCTCGATCATCTGAAAAATTTGGGTGAGTTGGAGTATCTCAATCTCTACGGAACGCTGGTTACCGATGCAGGAATCGCGAAACTTGCCGGTTTGAAGAAATTGAAAAAATTGTTCGTTTGGGAAACCAAAGTGACTGATGCGGGTGCGAAGAAAATCAGCGCTGCAATTCCCAGTGTAAACGTTAACACGGGCTGGAAAGAGCCTGCCCCCGCAAAACCAGTCCTTGTTGCCGCTGTAGCGCCGGCGCCCGCGAAAAAGCTTACCACTCCACCAGCGAAGCCGACTACACCGCCCGCAAAACCAGCACCAAAACCGGCGGCACCAGCTCCCGCTGCGAAACCAGTAGCTTCTGCGACGGGCGTTCCGGCATTGGATAAAGCGATGGCGGAATTGACCTTGGCGGCGATTGAAACAGAAAAGCATTCCGTGATGGCCAAAGCTGCAGCAGCCGCTACCGCTGCCGCCGCAAAAAAAGCAGCGGACGCATCAACCGCCGCGAACGCCGCATCTGCAAAAGCGACAATGATTGCCGGTGAAGCAAAATCGGCGTTGGAAATGATTGAAAAGCTGGCCAAGCTTTCTCCCGGATACGAAAAAGTAGTCACCGAATTGAAGATGGCGACAGCGAAGGCGAATCAGGATGCAGTGACCGCGAAGAAAACTGCGGACGCAGCAGTAGCGGCTTCAACAGCTGCAGCAGGGAAGATTGCCGGAGCCAAAGCGGCTGCGGATAAAGCGCTCAACTTAGCGCAGCAAACCAAAGCGGCGCTTGAAATGCTGGTCAAAGCGACGGCCAAATAATTTACTGCGGTTGCAAGCCAATAGGGACAAAAGCGGGCTTGCCCCGCGGTCTGAGAATGGCCGGAGTCGGCCAGCGCAAGACGTTCCTATGACGACCTAACCGGGGCATCAAGGAATGGCGGCTTTCCAAGCGCCAACGAAGCCTAGAGTCGACGGGGACGTCAGCGGTCCCGAAATTGGTTCAAAAAGTCTGAGTTTGAAAAAAGTTATCGGTTTTTTGCATAGGAGAATGCGGCGGCGCGTCTCTCCTTTGTAACCAAAAACTAATCGACAACTACAATCAAACTCATGAAAGCTACACTCTCACTTATCCCTGTTCTGGCCGTCGCAGCCTTGGCTCTGACTCCATCAAACGCTGCTGCTCGCGGCGAAAACGAACTCGTTTGCGTTACTCATAACATCGAAGACACCGCCGCTGAACTGAGGAAAGAATTCCAGGTTCATTAGAAACATTCAAGCGCCTACCGCCATTTGATGTCTGATGTATCCCGGATACTCAGTGAAGCCGATCACATCGATGGCATGGCTCATGATCCCCATTCATCACTCCGTCACATCAAGGCTGATTTGGCAGATCTCGACGAGTTGGCGCATCACCTCCACGAAGTTGTTGATGCGGTTGAGCGCGGACGATACAGCGGTCACGTCGATGGGAATACCCGTCACGTTCACTCAATGCTCGATTCGCTGAACGGAACGATTCACCGCATGGAACGCGTTGTGGCCGCCTATTCCGCGCCACCTTCAGGATGCGATGTAGGACGTGGACATGACGGCCATCGTGGTCACGATGATCGCAGCACTCGCAGTCGAGTTGCCGGAGCGATCTTCGGAGCAATCATGGAGCGGAGTTCACACCGCGGACATCGCCACTGATCTAATTTTTTAATCCAACTGAAAACGTCACGAAGCCTCCGGGCCTCGTGACTTTTCTGCGTTTGTAGATTTACTGAGTCAGTTAGTTTTTTGAAAAGCCCCGGCCACGACGGTCGGGGCTTTTTGTTTTTTTCGCATAACCGCGAGGGCGGTTCGTCAATCTCCTGTAACCAACAAATCCAACTCAACCTGACTTGATTGATGAAAACTTCTTTAAAACTAATTCCCCTTTTGATTGCCGGTGCATTCGCTCTGAATTCTGGAGAAGCGAGTGCTCGCGGAGAAAACGAACTCGTTCGACTCGCTCACACGATTGAAGACATCGCGGCTGAGCTGAAGGAAGAATTCCGGGTTCATTACCGCCACTCGAGCGCCTACCGCCATTTGATGTCTGACGTTTCTGAAATTCTCAGCGAAGCAAAACACATCGATGGATTGGCCCATGATCCCCGTTCTTCGCTTCGTCATCTGAAAGCCGATTTGGTCGATCTTGACGACTTGGCGCATCACCTCCACGAAGTTGTTGATGCGGTTGAGCGCCGACGCTACGGGGGCCACGTTGATGGCACCACCCGTCACGTTCACTCAATGCTGGATTCCCTGAACGGAACGATTCACCGGATGGAGCGCGTTGTGGAAGCATACGCAGCACCTGTTCGCCCGGCTTATCACTACGATCACTATGAAAGCCGTCGCAGCTACAGCAGCAGCCGCGGGAATGGTCGGGCCGTCGCAATCGGTGCCATCATTGGAACTATCATCGAACTTTCACGTGACCGCGATCACCACTGCAGGCATTAATTTTTAGAGAACTCCCTCTCCCTGAAAAGCCACGATGCCGAAAGGTCTCGTGGCTTTTTTGCGTGTTAGATTTCGGAGGCAATCAAAGCGGAAAGGTGAGCATCCACCGCCCGGGCGAGTCCCTTTTTGTTGTAGCCCCCTTCTAAAACGGAAACCAATCGCGATTCGCTGAATTCCCCCGCGATCTCCAGGAGAATTTTTGTGAGGTCGGAAAAGTCATCATCCGACAGCAGGAAATCCCCGAGCGGGTCCTTTTCCCGCGAATCAAAACCGGCGGAAATGATCACCAAATCCGGTTTGTAGTCTTTCATCTTCGGCACGAAATCGGATTGAAACGCTTTGGCGATTGCTGCCATGTCCGTTCCTGCGGGGAGGGGAGCGTTCAAATTCGTATGCTTTCCGCGTCCCGTTCCTGTCTCAGAAATTTTACCCGTTCCCGGATACCACGGATGTTGGTGCGTCGAAAAATAAAAGACGTCGGGATCTTCGATGAAAATATCCTGGGTGCCGTTTCCATGATGCACATCCCAATCGATGATCGCGACGCGCTCCATCCCGTATTTCGCTTTTGCATAACGCGCCGCGATGGCTGCGCTGTTGAAAATACAAAACCCCATTCCGCGATCGGCAGTGGCATGGTGGCCGGGAGGTCGAACTGCGCAGAATGCGTTTTTGGTTTCACGTTTCACGACCGAATCGACCGCGTTGAGCAGGCCACCCGCCGCATTGCGCGCGACGTTGAGCGACCGTTTTCCAAAATTCGTATCGCCCGTGCTGAGTGTTCCGCTGGAAGTCCCGTCAATTTCAGTGATCACCGTTTTCAAGTAGCCGTTGGTATGCGCGAGCCGCACTTCGTCATCCGTGACGGCTCGCAATGGGATTGCATCGCATTGGGAAATCAGCTCACTTTTCTCAAGCTGTTCCCGGATCGCTTTGATTCGTCCCGGCGCTTCGGGATGGTTTTCGCCAGGATCATGCCCGGTAAAAATATCATCGAGAAGGAGTCCAGTTTTCATGGCTTTAGAGTAGCCGAATTTATCGCGGGTGGAAGTTCTGTGTTTGGGCGTTCATCCATTTTTGTTTGGATACAAAAATACCCGCAGGAATCTTAAAATCTTTGCGGGCAGTTGCGTTTGATTTCATTGAACCCCAGGATCAACCAGCGTTCCGAACCTTGTCCTTTTTTTCCTCCAGCTCCTCGCGCAAGCGCGACAACTCGCGAACTTTTTGTTCTTCGAGTTGAGCCAGTTCACCGTAATTTCCGGTTTCTTTGGCCTTCGTAATCAACCCATCGAGAAACAGCTCTTTTTCCGCGATCTTCGCGGTGAAATTCGCATTGATTGATGCCAACTCAGCTTTCTGCTCGGTGGTCAACGAGACGGTTGGGCTCGATTCACCGAGCCGTTCCATCGCAAGTTCGTAGGCGCTTTTCATTGGAATGGATTATTCGTCCTTGTCTTTAGCGGGAGCTTTTTTCTTGGCTGCCTTTTTCTTGCTGGCAGCTTTCTTTTTAGGAGCAGGCTCGTCTTTAGATTTCTCTTCTTCAGTCGCAGGAACTTCTTCTTCAGTTTCTGTTTCTTCCGCCACGGCAGGAGCTGCAGTAGGCTCACCGAACTGAAGTTCAGGAGTCTCAGTAATTAGGGCATTCAACGCATCGAAGCCGTCCAATGACTGCAAATTGAACGTGTGGAGATAAGCGCGGATCACTTCTGAGTCGTGATCAGCGAGCAACTTCTCAACCGTTGTCTTCAACTTCTTGGCATCCAGATCATCGGGCAAATCATCGGCAGCACCTTCGCCATCGTGTTCGATTCCGTTTCCGTCGAGAAATTCAACCAACACCGCTTGGTGCGCTTTCATCAACCAAAGCTGAAGCACGTGCTCCGCGATTTCGTTGGAGCCTTTCAGCTGCACGTTTTTCAGCAACCACACGATTTGCTGAGCAACCGGCTTGCGCTGAATGAAGACCGGACGGAGCCGACGATTCTGCGTGAGTGACGCGAGTGAAGCCTGGTAGACTTCCTTTTGCTCATCACGGAGGTATTGGAAAATGGAGATTCCGAGGTCGTCGGACGATTCCTTAAAGATTTCGTAAGCTTTCATACGGTGTTTGGAGGGGCGTAAAGAACTTCAATGCGTGCGAAAGTCAACGCAATCAACCCCACTGCGCCAACTGCTCGGGGAACGGGCAATTGGCGCATTCGCTGGCATCTTCGAGGCAAAAATCTTTGTAAATTTGGAGCAGCGCTTGTTGCTCAAAATATTTGCTGGAAAACTGCTTTCTGCGCACCAAATCATTGCCAAACAGCCGCAGCATCGCTCGACGCAGGCTTTCGTTCGAATCGACTGCCGGCAATTCCGCATATTTTTTCCAGCTTTTCACCGGCGAAGCCGCCACCGCCATGGGAAACAAAATATTCCCTAAAATGTCGCGCACCCGATCTTTTCCGATCAATACCAACGGCTTGGCTGAAGGTTTTGATTTCAGAGTGTAGTTCGTTTTCCAAAACGAATGATCCACCGCCGCGAGTAGTTTTCGGCTGCGGACATCCCAATCATTCGATTCAAAATCCAGCGCCGTTTTGGCAAAGGCCGACCACGAATCGAGCAATCCTGCGAGCGCTCCGAGGCGGCGTTGAGGATGATTCGTCGGTCGTGTCGCCGCCAATTTCCATTGCAACGCTCGATCGGTTTCCGGTTCAAATTCCGAACGCATTTTCCACCACTCTTCCCACAATTCCTTCACGTATGCTTTGGAATCGGGATCTTCGGATTCTTCCAATTTTTCGAAATCGATAAATCCGGCTGCCCCGAAAAGCAGTGCTTCCCGTTTGCTCGAGGATTCCTTTTTCAGCATTGCCAGCGGAAATCGTTGCGTCAAAACCGCCATCGGCACTTTGTTGTGACGAAACCCCAGCGCCTCCGCGAGCGATTGAAACAGCGCCTGCTCGCTGTCATGCGTCTCCGCAATTTTCTGCAGCCGTTGCAATTTTTGCTGAAGCCGAAATTGAGCCGCCGCCACAAGCAGGGATGCTACATCATCTTCGCGCATGTCCGCCAGCGGAGTTGCGCATCGGCCCAATCGAGCTTCGGGAATAGTCAGCGGAACCGGCTTGGAATCTGCCAGCTGCTGCAAATCGATCTGCACTTGCGGGATGGATTGGTGATCTTCGCTTCGCGTAAAAAATCGGCCTTCACCATCCTTCAATCCTTGAAGAAAAACATGTAGCACCACGTTGTTGAATCCGGGATTACTTCCATGCCCATGGCCTTCCCAGCTATCGACACTCAGATCGATTTCAATCGAACCTCGCCGAATTTCATCGCCGACCTTCACGGCAGTCTCCGTGAAATCTGGTCCCGCTCCGTGATTCCAATGCCCAAATTGGACAATCTCAACCGGCTCGCCGTCGGTCGATGTGAACTGTCGACCAAATTCACCACCAAACCAGCGCGCCTGAATCTCCAGCTCCGGAATCGAATGCAGCTGCTCTTTTTCCGCTGTCGAGATTTCTCGCAGCATGTCATCCGAGCGAAAAATCGCTTCGCGAAAATCGCGATATCGCTCGCCAGCGTTGGGAAATGGAGGTGGAGTTTTCAAATCAGAGTTTCACGAATCAATAGGGTATGTTCGATGAACCAATAGGGTAAGTTCGAAACACCTCAACGAACGAACAGGGTATGATCGTAGGACCAACCCTGTCGAGTCGTGAAATTTGAAAACTGACTTTCGCCGAAGCTTTAAACGGTGACGTCGCCGAGACCTTCATGGAAGTCACGACCGTGGGTCGTTGCCTTCACGTAATCAGTCCGGATCACAAAATCGCCGAACTTCTCGCCGTCTTCACGATTTTTTGCGTAGTCGGTGATGATTGGCTTGAGCGTGTCGACGATTTCTGCGTCGAGCACTTTCTCTTTGTAGAGTTTGTTCAAGCGATCACCGATGAATCCGCCGCCGAGGTAGACGTTGTATTTCCCTGGAGCACGACCCACAAACGCGATTTCCGCGATGTAAGGACGAGCGCAACCATTTGGGCAACCAGTCATCCGGATGGTGATTTCATCATCACGAAGTCCGTTTTCTTCGAGAACGGCTTCGATGTCGGTGATGAGATCTGGCAGGTAGCGCTCACTTTCTGCGAGCGAAAGTCCGCAAGTTGGCAAGGCAACGCAGGCCATCGAATTTAGACGGAGACCACTCGCTTCGTAGCAATCTTTGAGACCGTATTTCTCGAGCAACGCTTCGATCTCAGGGCGATCTTCTTTGGCGATTGCGCCGATGATCAAATTCTGGTTCGCGGTAAGACGAAAATCTCCTTTGTGAACTTTCGCGATCTCGCGGAGACCGGTCATCATTGGATATTCTTCGGTGTCCTTCACGCGGCCGTTTTGAATGAAAAGCGTGAGGTGGAATTTTTCATCTTCACCTTCGATCCAGCCGTAGCGATCGCCGTTGCTTTCGAATGCAAAGTCACGAGGCGCTTCGAGTTTGTAACCGAGGCGTTCTTCAACCTGATCGCGAAACCAATCGAGACCGTGATCGTCGATCGTGTATTTCAAACGAGCGTGCTCGCGCTTCTTCCGATCACCGTGATCTCGCTGAACAAGGACCACTTTTTCTGCCACATCAACAGCCTGATCCGGTGTGCAGAATCCCAACACCTGAGCCAACACAGGGTACGTTTCCTTTTTGCCGTGGCCCATTCCCATTCCGCCACCAACAGTGATATTGTAGCCAAGAATGTTTTTGTCCTCGTCCAAAACCGCGATGAAACCAAGGTCGTGAGCGTAGATGTCAACGTCATTGCTTGGTGGAACCGCAACAACGATCTTGAATTTCCGCGGGAGGTAATGCTTGCCGTAAATTGGCTCGACGTCCGGAGTCACTTTCTTGCGCTCGCCGGTGTCCATGTCCGTCAGCCAAATGTCGTGATAGGCAGAAGTCGCCGGCGTCAGGTGATCGCTGATTTTCTCGGAAAGCTCCAAAACTTCAGCGTGGGCTGAACTCTGATGCGGATTTGGGTTGCACATCACGTTGCGGTTTACATCACCACACGCTGCAATTGTATCGAGCAGAGAAGCATTGATCTCCTGCATCGACTTCTTCAAGTTGCTCTTGATGATTCCGTGAAACTGAAATGCCTGACGAGTCGTCAGCTTGATCGTGCTGTTCGCGTGAGTGTTCGCGATTTCGTCCATTTCCAACCACTGCTTCGCCGAGCAGACACCACCGGGAACGCGAACCCGAATCATGAAAGAATAGGCCGGCTCTTCTTTCGCTTTGCGGCGCTCGCGGCGCAGATCACGGTCATCTTGCTGATAAATTCCGTGGAACTTTGTCAGCTGCGTGTCGTCCTTCGAAAGGGCGCCGGTCGACTCATCCAGAAGTCCCTCCGCGATCGTTCCGCGAAGAAAGTTACTGTTGTCTTTGATCGATTCGTTTTTGTGAAGCTCTTCCAAATCCATAGTCGTGTCGTGTAATAGTGTTTGAAACCTTTAGAGAAAATACGCTTACCTCGTCTTTCCAGACCCTTGTTTTTCTTTCCCTTTCCTAAAGATTTTAAGGCCGCGAACTACGCACGAACGCGCTAAAAAGCAAATTCCGATCCAACAGGGTCAATTCGTCAAACATACCCTGTTCGATCGTGAAAGATTGCCGTTGCTGCTGACGTTTGGTAACTTGTGAAAGTGAAGCCTCAAACCAGCCAAGAAGCAGAGTTCCGTTTGCCCACGCGAATGGAATCGGTGATCTTTCGGGCAAAAACGGCAATTTTCCAGGCAAAACACTCCATTTCGGCACCGCGAATCCCTCGCTGTGAAAAGTCTGACATCGCGGGGGCTTCATTAATTGCGGAATCGCGCACAGCCCTTCGTTCGTCGGATGAGATCGCGGAAGAGGAGCTCCAATCGGGAAAGGTTCAAAACCTTCGCGTCGCAGCCGGTTTTCTCGATAAACTCAAGGTTCCCTCTGGCCACGTCTTTAGTTTTTGGCGACATGTGCCACGCCCGACGCGGCGATTTGGTTTTGTGGAAGGGCGGGAACTTCGTGAGGGCTGTATTGTTCCCTCGGTTGGCGGCGGCTTGTGTCAACTCTCGAACGCGCTCTATGAATGTGCGTTGAATGCCGGTTTGGAGATCGTTGAACGGCATGGGCATTCGAAAAAGGTGCCCGGTTCTTTGGCGGAAGCTGGTCGCGATGCGACGATTTTCTGGAATTATGTCGATCTGAAGTTCCGCGCAGCTGCTGACTGGCAGCTGCGGGCGTTTTTGAATCGGACGGAGCTAGTCGTGCAGATTTTTGCGAAGGAACGGCTCGGAAGACCCGTTGAGTTGGCGGAAGACGCGTTGATTCCCAAAAAGGAAGTCCGGTCCTGCGAAACATGCGGGATGACTACCTGTTTTCGGCATCCTGATACAGCGGAGCCGCAAACGACCACAAATGAATTTTCGGCTTGGGCAGTGGATTCGTTTGCTCCTGAATTTGGCGAATTTATCAGCCAAAACCGTTGTTCTGGAGATTGGCTGTTCACGCCGCTTTCGACATCGCGGAATTTTGCCCGGGGAAAATATCCGTGGCCGATCGAGGGATTTGGAAAAGCAGTCGATTTTCCGTCGTTTGTGATTAGGCGATCAATTGTTTCGAGAAAGCTGGCGAATCAGGGAGCTGAGCGCCAGATGGCCAATTTGAAGTTCAACCGAACGCTGGCGGAAAAGATGATTCAGAAGCTGCCGCATCGTGCCAATCACGTCGTTGTGAGTTTGGAATTACTGCCATATTTTTGGGAATCCGGTGTGCTGGGCGGGCGTAAATTTGATGTGATGATGACTCGATGGCCGATTCGTATGCTCCAGCAAAAACTCGATTTGGCGGCGAAACAGTGGCCAGAAAGTCCCACGCTGGCGGATTTTCGCGCAGATGAAAAACTAGCCGAGTTGGAGTGGGAAGCATTGCAGGAAGCTGACTCGTGGATCACACCCCATTCGGAAATTGCGAAATCGGCACCCGATGGAAAACCCAGGCTTCTCGACTGGAGAGTGAAGCTGCCTGAAAAATCGGAGAATGCAGGAAGGCACATCATTTTCCCAACGACGACTGCCGGCAGAAACGGAGCTTACGAAGTTCGTGAAGCGATGCGGCAACTGGGTTTGCCTCTGAAAATTATCGGTCCAAATGTCGAAGGGCCAGATTTTTGGGACGGGATCGACGTTGAGCGGCTTTCGCCCGAATCATGGCTGGAAGAAGCTGCCGTGATCATGTTGCCAGCATGGATTTCGACGCGGCCATCACGACTTTTTGAGGCGATCCGATCAGGAATCCCGATCATCACGACGCCCGAAACGGGCATTTCAAATCTCCCCGGCGTCACTACGATTCCAGTCGGAGATGTCAGCGCGCTGGTCGACGCTTTAAAATCATTTCGATCCGACAGAGTTGAATCATTGATCTAACCCTGTTTGTTCGTGTAAGCTGGGCATTGTGAATCGTTCTGCCTGTTTGTTTTTTAGTCTGTTAACACATCTCCCCGTTTTTGGGTTCGGAGCTGATCTGGTGTCGGTTCCCTTCCTAAAAAACGATTCTCCATTCAACAAATCCGGGCCGCTTTTTCAAAAGTTGAATCCCGCCGATACAGGCATCGATTTTGTAAATCCAATCGACACCGACCACCCTGATGATCGACTTTATTATTCGGCAATGGCGTGTGGAAATGTTGCGGCAGGGGATTTGGATGGGGATGGACAAGTGGATCTGTTTTTCGCAAATGGTCCAATCGCCAATCGGCTTTTCCGCCAAAGTGAAGCATTTCAATTCGTCGATGTTTCCGATGAATCAGGAATTTCAGACTCAGAATCGTGGAGCACCGGCGCGGCATTTGCCGATGTTGATAGTGATGGCGATTTGGATATTTATGTGTGCTGCTATGACTCGCCAAACCGGCTTTTCATCAATGAGTCGATTCCAGGAAAGCTGAAGTTTTCGGAGCAAGCTGAGCAGTTTGGCCTCGATGTAAAAGACGCGGGTTTGATGCCGACGTTTGCCGATATCGACAACGATGGCGACCTCGATGTTTTCGTCGCCGTGAATGCATATTATCGGAAAGGGGGCCGACCGAAGGGCGGAATTCCCGTTCAGAATAATGTTGGAAAATTGAAGGTGTTGGCTCCGTGGGATCGATTTTATGGCGTCTCAGGAATCGATCCGGAGTCTGGCGAGCCGAAGTATGAGGAAATTGGCAGGCCGAATTATTTGTTCCTAAACAAAGGGGGCGGCAAGGGATTCACAGACATAAGCCTGAAGGCGGGAATATTGCGGAAGCAGTCGCACACAAATTCCGCGGCGTGGATCGACTTCGATGATGATGGGGATCTGGATTTGCATGTGGGGAATGACTTTACAGATCGCGATGAGTTTTACCGGAATGACGGAGCAGGAAAATTTACCGAAGTAGCGGCGAATGTATTGCAGCATACGACTTGGTTTTCGATGGGATCTACGGCGGAAGATTTCAACAACGACGGAATGACGGATCTGATCGTCGCTGACATGCTGCCGACTTCGCATTTTCGCGAGAAGGTGACGATGGGCGAGATGGGATCGAGTTTCGAAGGCATGTTCGCCGAAGGTCTTCCGATTCAAAAAATGGCGAACGCGTTTTTTGTAAACACAGGAACGGGACTGTTTTTCGAAATGGCGCAACAAAGTGGGCTCGCGCGGAGCGATTGGACGTGGACGTTGAAGAGCGGTGATTTCGACGGGGACGGTCATATCGATTTGTTTTTGCCAACGGGCCACACACGGGATTTTAACAATTCAGATCTCAGTTATGTGACGCCGGCGATGCGTGTCGGGAAAAATTATTGGGATTTTTACGAACACATTCCTGAGTTGCGCGAGCCGAATGCGGCGTTTCGAAATCTTGGGGATTTGAAGTTTGAGCCGGCAAGCAAGGCTTGGGGATTTGAAGGCGAAACCATGAGCTACGGAACCGCGCTTGCCGATTTGGATCGCGATGGAGACCTCGATTTGATCATTCATCAGTTGAATAATCCACCCGCGATTTATCGAAATACAGCTGCTGAAAAGGGAGGCCGTTTTTTGCAAGTTCGGCTCAAAGATGACCGGGGGCATTTTCAGCAAAATGCCGCCAAAGTCACGGTGAGATTTGAAGATGGCTCAGAAATGAACCGTCGACTCACGCCGCAAAACGGCTATCTCGAATCCGACGAACCGGTTTTGCATTTTGGTTTGGACTCGAAAACTCCAGCCGAAATTGTAGTGAACTGGTCGACAGGGCAGCAGCAGTATGAGATTTCGGAGGTGAGTCAGCGTTACGAAATTTCCCCATCGGACGAAGCCTCAGCCCGTAAAAAATTGGAATTTCCGCAGCCGCTTTTTCGCGAAAGCAGGTCATTGCTGAGCCTCGATTTTCGCGAAACGCCATTTGATGATTTTGCGAAGCAGCCGCTCTTACCTCACCAACATTCGCAGCTCGGGCCAGGGCAGGCATGGAGTGATGCAGATGGCGATGGGGCCTTAGATCTGGTTCTGAGCGGTTCTGCTGGAAAGCCAACTCGGCTGCTCTTGAATCGTGGACTCGATGAAAATGACAATCCAATATTCTCCCTGCGAAATTCCGCTGCTTTTGCTGGCGATGCTCTTTCAGAAGACATGGGAGTTTTGTTTTTCGAAGCGGATGGTGACGGTGACCCTGATTTGTTTGTTGTGTCTGGCAGTGTCGAGTCGACCAAATTGGGAGATCGACTATACCTGAATGACGGAGAGGGAAATTTTATGTCCGCATCGCCGAGTTCGATTCCGGCGACCAAAAGTAGTGGGAGTGTGGTTTCCGCCGCCGATTTTGATCGCGATGGTGATCTCGATTTGTTCCTTGGAGGTCGGATCATTCCGGGGAAATACCCGAAAACGGCAAATAGCTCAATTTTCGTGAATAACGGAAATTTACAATTTCGAGACGTCACGAATCAGGTTGCTCCCGAGGTGATAAACTGCGGATTAGTGACCAGCGGGATTTGGACGGACGTGGATGGCGATAGTTGGCTGGATCTCCTGGTGACCCACGAATGGGGGCCGGTTAAACTGTTTCGAAACGACAAAGGGATTTTGAAAGAGGAGACAGGATCCGCTGGACTCGCGCCGCACACTGGGTGGTGGAATAGTATCTCGGCTGGGGACTTTGATCGGGATGGAGACATCGATTACATCGCGGGTAATTTTGGGAGAAATACGAAATACCACCCAACCGCAGCCAAGCCTGAATTACTTTTCTACGGGAGGTTTGATGACACGGGACAACCGCATTTGATTGAAGCAAAGTTAGATGAAAACGGTGCGATTCTTCCCCGTCGCGGCTTCAGTTGCTCGCGCGAGGCTATGCCAGGATTGCATGGAAAAATGAAGACGTTCACGAATTTTGCGGGTTCGTCTCTTGAGCAAATTTATGATCCATCGCTTCTCGCCAAGGCTCATCGATTCGAAGCGTCCACTTTCGATTCTGTTCTAATCTCGAATGACGGCTCAGGAAAATTTAAAATCACACCGCTACCTGAATTGGCTCAAATTGCGCCGACATTTGGAATTGCTGTTGCTGATTTCGATTTGGACGGCTGGTTGGATCTCGTTCTGGCTCAGAATTTTTACACTTCGCAAAAGGAAACTGGACCCATGGACGGAAGTCTCAGTCTGTTCCTTCGCGGAAATCCAAATGCGTCGGGTCCTGATGATCAATTTATACCAATGTGGCCACGTGAAAGTGGGATCCTTGTGCCGGGGGATGCCAAAAGTGCAGGCGTTGGCGATATCAATGGCGATCTGCGTCCTGACGTACTGATCGGCGTGAACAACGGGCCGCCCCGACTCTTTCTGAATCAGTCAAGCCAGCCGGGAATTTCGATTCGGTTGATCGGAAAGGCGGGCAATCCGAATGCGATTGGCGCACGAGTGATTGCTGAATTCGATGATGAGAAAGTCCAGATCCGTGAGATCCATGCCGGAGGAGGCTATTTGACTCAAGATTCGTCAGGTTTGATTCTCAAAAAACCAGAAGGGAATGGATCGATAAAAGTGATTTGGCCAGACGGAAAGACCAGTTTGCGTAAAATCGATTCAGCTGAATCGGAGGTAGAGTTCACTGAACCGGAGTAAACCAAACGGGGGGGCTTACTCCTCGTTTTTCCACCAATCCGCGCCGCGTTCCCAGGGATCAAGTGCCTGAGTGTTGTCTTCACTTGCTTCCGGCATTTCGCTAGTTGAGAGCCAATCTTCGGCATCAAAAACAGTGTCGTCGCGTGAAACTTCGTCGAGAAGCAAAGCGAGTTCATCCTGCTCGGTTTGCTGCTTCTTCTCGCGGACAACGAGGTAAACGAAAAACATTCCGATACCGATCAGCATCCCCACAATCAAACAAAGAATGCTGACTGCTAAAATCGAGTCCTCTTTTACATTCGTGCTCACCCCGTTGCCAAAATTTTGGCTCTGGGTTTCCATAAAGAAATCGGCACTTAAGAGCGCGACAAGGAACCCGCCGAAAATCACGGCGATTGAGTTGAGAGGTTTCTTGAATAGATTCATCAAAATTATCAATTTCGAAACTCAGACCCAATACTTGTATCTTTTTTAAAAAGAAATAGCAATTTTTAAATGTATTTTCCGTAAAAATTTGTAAATTTCCGATATCTGCCCGTTTTTGGGACTAACCAGAGTAAGATTACCCAAAACTCCTTAAAATTTGCTATGAACGATTCCGAACGCGATTTTCTTCTTAACCTCCTCAATACGCCCAGCCCGACCGGGTTCGAAATTCCGGGTCAAAAAGTCTGGGCCGAATACAACCGGTCACACGCTGATTCGGTTGAAAATGACGCCTACGGAAACACGTGGGCAACTCTTGGCGGAGATGAAACAGATGGTTTGACCGTGATGATCGAGGCTCACGCCGACGAAATTGGCTACATGGTCAAACACATCACGAAAGAGGGGTTTCTGTTTGTCGATCGCATCGGTGGGTCCGACTGGGCGACCGCTCGTGGGCGGCGCATCACGATTCTCGGTGATAAAGGCGAGGTGAAAGGAATTATCGGCAACACCGCGATTCACATTCGGGATCGT
>ERZ887942.1095-NODE-1095-length-19843-cov-5.993077_pt1 | contig 19843 bp, 18 predicted proteins | sample MGYA00521099_ERZ887942 | MGnify/ENA primary metagenome ERZ887942 (study PRJEB32303, sample SAMEA104408605) | aquatic metagenome | biome: Brackish water; feature: Pelagic; material: water | place: Baltic Sea | collected 2014-06-07T06:48:00 | depth 16,251 m ...
TGTTGTGCCTGAAGATGCCGGCGTCATCGTGCGGACCGCCGCAGAAGGTGCGTCCGAAGAGGAGATCATTCGCGATATCGAACGACTCAAGCTGCAGTGGGTCGATATTGAGGCCAAGCAAAAGACAGTGTCGCCACCAGGCGTCGTCTCTGCCGAACCTGATCTGGCCATCAAGGTGATCCGCGACATCTTTAACGAAGACTTCTCGCGGATGGTGATTTCTGGATCTGAGCTTAGAGCCAGCGTTGACGAGTACGTCGCCGCTGTTGCCCCGGATCTGGCGCCCCGAATTGAATCGTGGACATCGGCGCAAGACCTCTTTACCGAATACCGCATTGACGAACAACTCACCAAGGCCCTCGACCGCAAAGTGTGGTTGCCTTCGGGTGGCTCACTCGTCATTGATCGAACCGAAGCGATGACCGTGGTTGATGTCAACACCGGACGCTTCACCGGGCAGGGTGGCAACCTGGAACAGACCGTCACTGAGAACAACATTGAGGCCGCTGAGGAGATCGTTCGTCAGCTGAGGTTGCGCGATATCGGCGGAATCATCGTGGTCGACTTCATCGACATGGTGCTGGAGAACAACCGCGATTTGGTGCTTCGTCGTCTCGTTGAGTGTTTGGGTCGGGATCGCACCAAGCATCAGGTCGCCGAGGTCACCTCCTTGGGATTGGTGCAGATGACGCGCAAACGTATCGGTCAAGGGTTGCTGGAAGCGTTTTCCACGACGTGTGAGTCATGCGGCGGTCGGGGAGCACATGTGTCCTTGACGCCGGTCACTGCAGTTTCAGCCAGCAGCGCTGATGCCGACGGTAGCGATGAAACGCCAAAGTCGCGTGGCAAGAGCAGCGGCCGAGGATCTACCAAGCCCAAGGCTGAGAAAGTTCCTGCTGTCGCCACGGCTGGTCGCCGTAAGGGCAAGGGAGTTGACCCTGCTGATGTGATCGCTTCAGCTGCTACGTCGACAGAGCCACCGGTAGATGCCGGGGCGGAGCAAACTGACGCCTCAACCTGAGGTAGTCTCCATGGTTGGCTCCGCTGATCAACAGCGTCAAGCCTGAACAAACCCGAGGAGTTCCCGTGTACGCCATTGTCCGCGCCGGTGGTCGGCAGGAGAAGGTCGCCGTTGGCGATGTCGTCGTTATGGACCGTGTCCATGCTGAACCAGGGGCGACCGTGTCGTTACCCGCAGTCCTCGTGGTTGATGACGGCGCCATCACCGCAAGCGCTGACGCGCTTGCCCAGGTGGCCGTCGATGCTGAGGTTCTCAACCACGAGCGTGGTCCCAAGATCCGCATCATCCGCTACAAGAACAAGACCGGTTACCGTCGTCGTATGGGCCACCGTCAAGACCTCACTCGGGTGAAGGTCACCTCTATTTCTTCAAGTGCTGGGAAGTGACCCATGGCTCATAAGAAAGGTGCGTCAAGCACCCGAAACGGACGTGACTCCAACGCTCAGCGTCTGGGCGTCAAGCGGTTTGGTGGCCAGGTTGTGGGCGCCGGTGAAATTATCGTGCGCCAACGTGGCACTCATTTCCACCCGGGCACGAACGTGGGTCGGGGCAAGGATGACACCCTGTTCGCTTTGAGCCCCGGTCGTGTTGAATTTGGCTCCGCACGCGGTCGTCGCGTCGTGAGCATCGTTTCCGAGGCCTAGCCTCGTATCCGGCAGTGCCGTTGCGCGCTGCCGCTGGGTTGATGAGGCCGAAGTCGTGACAACATTCGTTGATGAGGTCTTGATCCATGCGATCGCCGGTGACGGCGGCCATGGATGCACGAGCATTCATCGAGAGAAATTTAAGCCTCTCGCCGGCCCCGATGGCGGCACCGGCGGACGCGGCGGCGATGTCATCATCACCGTTGATCCTTCGGTCACGACCCTGCTGCCCTTCCATCGTCGCCCGCATCAGCGAGCAACATCTGGTCGGCCGGGCCACGGCTCGAATCGCAGCGGTGCTGATGGGGACGATGTCATATTGCCCGTGCCCGACGGCACTGTTATTAAGGACCGGCAGGGTGAGGTGCTCGCCGATCTCATCGGCGCCGGCACGACCTATGTCGTTGCCCGAGGCGGCCGCGGTGGATTAGGCAATGCCGCGTTGGCCTCGCCGCGTCGTATTGCGCCGGGTTTTGCCCTTCTGGGTGAACCTGGCGACCACTCCGACGTGGTGTTGGAACTAAAGACGGTGGCCGATGTGGCCTTGGTCGGGTATCCCAGTGCCGGCAAATCGAGCCTGATCGCCGCGTTATCAGCCGCACGTCCTAAAATCGCCGACTATCCCTTCACCACCCTGGTACCCAACCTGGGTGTGGTCTCTGCCGGTGATGTCACGTTCACCATGGCAGATGTGCCGGGGCTCATTCCTGGTGCGAGCGAGGGCCGCGGTCTTGGTCTGGAATTTCTGCGGCACGTCGAGCGCTGCTCGGTACTGGTGCACGTGATCGACACCGGCGCCCTGGAAACCGACCGTGAACCACTAACCGATCTTGACACGATCGAGGCTGAGCTGGCCGCCTATGGCGGGCTCGAGGACCGTCCGCGGCTGGTGGCGTTGAACAAGATCGATATTCCCGATGGTCGTGTTATCGCCGAAATGGTCGAACCAATGCTCGCTAAGCGAGGGATTCCGACCTTCGCGGTGTCGGCGATGAGTCGTGAAGGGTTGCGGCCCTTGATGTTTGCCATGGCCCAATCCGTCGCAGCGCATCGTGCTTCCGTGATGGTAGACACGGCCACACGCATCGTGATCAATCCCAAGGCCGTAGACGACTCGGGCTTTAGCATCGTCACTGAAACCGATGCGGAAACGCAGGATATTCTGTATCGCGTTGTGGGTCACCGGCCAGAACGCTGGGTGCGTCAAACCGATTTCAGTAACGAAGAAGCAGTGGGTTATCTGGGGGAGCGGTTGGCTCGTTTGGGGGTGGAGAAGTCGCTGTGGGAGGCCGGTGCTCGGCCTGGATCAACCGTTTTGATCGGCCCGCTGGACTCGGCTGTTGTTTTCGATTGGGAGCCCACGATCGCCCTCGGGGGGAGCTAAATGCACGAGTTTGAAACAGTGACATCGGAAACGAGCGAAGCATCAGTACCGGAAACGGATCTGCGTGGGATTATCGCCGGAGCGCGGCGCATCGTGGTCAAGATTGGTTCATCCTCGCTCACCAAGGCTGGTGGCGGATTAGACCCCGAGCGCATCCCGCACTTGGTTTCTGCTCTGGCCAGTCGCCGAGCGCGCGGCACCCAGATTGTGGTGGTTTCCAGCGGGGCCATTGCCACCGGATTTCCCTACCTGGGATTAACCAAACGGCCCCGCGACCTCACCACCCAACAGGCCTCTGCCAGCGTGGGTCAAGGGATCTTGCTGGCCCACTACACAGCGGCGTTTCACCAGCACGGATCCACCGTGGGCCAGGTACTGCTCACCGCCGACGACATGACCCGACGTAGCCATTACCGCAATGCCCAGCAGACACTCCAGCGTCTCCTAGAGATGGATGTGGTGCCGCTGGTTAACGAAAATGACACGGTGGCCACCGCCGAAATTCGGGTGGGCGACAACGATCGTCTCGCTGCTCTCGTGGCCCACCTTGTGCATGCAGATGCGCTCGTGCTGCTCTCTGATGTGGACGGCCTCTACCAGGGGCCACCGGACCGAGGCGGCAGTCAATTTCTGAGTCAGGTACGCGATGCCGATGACCTGACCGGAGTTGACGTGGGTGGCGTGGGCAACGCCGGTGTCGGCTTGGGCGGAATGGCAACGAAGGTTGAAGCCGCTCGCATAGCTTCTGCCGCCGGTATCCCGGCCATGATTGCCGGATTCACATCGGTTCATGATGCGCTCCACGATGCACAGGTGGGGACGGTGTTTCACGTCACCGGACGGCGCACCCGAACTCGATTGCTATGGCTGGCCCACGCGAGCACCCCACTGGGCCGCCTGCACCTAGATGCCGGTGCCGTTGATGCTGTGGTGCGCCGACGCGCATCGCTGTTACCTGCTGGCGTGACCCGCGTGGAGGGAGAATTTCTCGCTGGCGACCCCGTTGACCTCGTGGGTCCGGCCGGCCGAGCCTTCGCCCGCGGCTTGGTGAACTTCGATGCCGAAGAGTTGCCTCGGCTACTCGGTCGATCCACGCGAGACCTCGCGCGTGATCACGGCGCAGCATATGAGCGTGAACTCATTCACCGTGACGACATCATCGTGTTGTCTGATGGGACATAGATGAGCGATGATGGTGCAGTGAGCAGTGAGCGACAGGCCGTTATGGAGACTGCGGTGGCGGCCAAGGCTGCATCCGCTGTGCTTCGTCGCATGTCGCGGGAGACCAAGGATGATGCCCTGCGCGGAATCGCAGCCTCGCTGCGTGACCAGGCGGACACGATTGCCAAGGTCAATGCTGTTGATGTGCAACGAGCGGCCAACAACGGCACCGATGCCGCCATTATCGATCGGCTTACGCTCGATTCGCAGCGCATCGAAGCGATCGCAGCCGCGGTCGAGGAAGTGATCGATCTGCCCGACCCCATCGGTGACGTGGTGCGTGGCTACACCCTGCCCAATGGTTTACAGGTCCGCCAAATTCGAGTGCCGCTCGGCGTGGTTGGCATGATTTATGAGGCACGACCCAATGTCACAGTGGACGCGGCCGTTCTGTGTCTGAAAAGCGGTAACTCAGCGCTTCTGCGTGGTTCATCCTCGGCGCGCGATACGAATGCCGAACTTGTTCGTGTGATGCGAGAAGCTCTGCAGGACACCCCAATTCCACTCGACGCGATTTGTTTGGTGCCCGGATCCACGCATGAGAGTGTGGATCATTTGATGACCGCTCGCGGACTGGTTGATGTGGTGATTCCGAGGGGTGGCGGTGCGCTCATTGAGCGCGTCGTTCAAGGTGCCACGGTTCCCGTGATTGAGACCGGGGTTGGCAACTGTCATGTCTACGTTGATGCCCATGCAGACCTTGACATGGCGTTGAGCATTATTCTCAACGCCAAAACTCAACGTGTCAGCGTGTGCAATGCGGCGGAAACGGTTCTTGTGCATCGAGAAATTGCAAATGTTTTTCTCCCGCGGTTGACGAACGCGCTAAATGAGGCAGGCGTCACGGTTCATGGAGACCGGGTGTTCCAGCAGGCCGACGCCGCAGTAGTCCCAGCGACGGATCTGGACTGGGCAACTGAGTACTACTCCCTTGATGTTGCTGCCGGTGTCGTGGATTCCCTTGAGGCTGCCACGCAGCACATCCGAAAGTGGTCCACCGGGCACACCGAGGCCATCGTGAGTGATTCTGCCCAAGCAATTGCTGACTTCATTGCTGCCGTGGACTCAGCCGCCATCATGGTGAATGCTTCGACCCGGTTTACCGATGGGGGCGAGTTTGGTTTCGGGGCCGAGATTGGGATTTCGACGCAGAAGTTGCATGCCCGCGGACCCATGGGTCTGGCGGAACTCACCTCGACGACGTTTATCGTGACCGGCGAGGGGCATGTTCGTCCCTGACCGTTACGGCTAGGGTATGAAGGGATGGTGCTGCGCGTGGGGTGCCTCGTATCGGACACGATGAGCCGGAAGAAGAAGAGGGATATCTCATGAACGTGGTGCTTGCTAGCGTGGTGGCTGCTGAGGGCGCACAGGTCGAAGGAGGCCATCTTTCCCCCTTCGTTTTCGGCGGGGTCGCTCTGGGTTGTCTGCTGCTGCTGCTGTTCATCACGTGGATGCTCAACGTCGATAGGTAGGTTGTGAATACCGCGCCCGTGCCCGCGAATGCGCCGCCTCGTCGAGTCGGGGTCATGGGCGGTACCTTCGATCCGATCCACTTCGGCCACCTCGTAGCTGCCTCTGAGGTGGCGCATCAATTTGGCCTCGCCGAAGTCTGGTTCGTGCCCACGGGCAATCCCTGGCAAAAGCACGACCAGCAGGTGTCCTCGGCTGAGGATCGCTACCTCATGACCGTCATTGCTACAGCGGCTGACGCCCGGTTCAGCGTGAGTCGCGTTGATGTGGACCGACCCGGGCCTACCTACACGGCCGACACACTCAAAGAACTACGTCAATCTCTGCCCGAGCCAACAGATTTGTATTTCATTACCGGAGCGGATGCACTGGCCGATATTTTGACCTGGGAGCGCACCGACGAGGTCAGGGAACTGGCCTATCTCATCGGTGTCACCAGGCCCGGCCATGTGCTTGCCGACCCGGGGGTGGCGCCGGGCCGGACGACACTTTTTGAGGTGCCAGCACTGGCAATTTCATCGACCGACTGTCGCGAACGGGTGGCTCGGGGCGCACCGATTGACTACCTTGTGCCCGCCGGTGTGGCTAGTTACATCGCCAAGCGCGGCATGTATCGACGTGTGACCACGCCCTGATCATGGGCACCAGGAAACCTTCCCTCGCACTCATTACGCTCACGCTGGTGCTGACAGCATCACTGGGGATGGGTGCGTGCACTGGCAACCGTGGCGGTGGGGTGACACCGTCGCCGACGGGTGCGTCGACACCTGCTACCGCACCGGCCCTGCTGCTCGTTCAAGCACTGAACGAAAGTGGTTATGCGATCAATAACGTGCTCCTGGGCACCCTTCCGGCACCGACTCAGCGTTCACCGCGTCTTGCCTATCTACCCGGTGGGCTTTTGGTGGATGGCCCAGGTGGACCCACCACGCTGGGTCGTACCCCCTTTTCGCCGGACACCCGCGCCGCAGTGGTCGCGATGACGGATACCTTCGCAGTGTCGGTGACCGGGGGCATTGCCCTTGATCGACTCGCCCTAGCCGGACTCATTGATGCCGTAGGAGGCATCTGGATCAATGTGCCAGAACGGTTATTTATCGCACGTCCAAACCAGGGTTTACCGCTGGTCGTGGCCCCTGGCTGGCAGCGATTCACCGGAATCTCCGGGGCGGACTACGCCACGTTATTGACACCTGGCGGCACCCAAACCCAAGTCCTCCAGCGCTTCGCGGCTGTCTTCGCCCAAATCATCCGCAGGCTTCCGGTGAGCGATGAGCGACTGCGTCAAGTGTTTACCAATCTTGGTTCGCTGGCGCCGAGCACCACGACAACGGACGTACTCGTCAGCGCCTTCAGCCAGGCACGAGACGGTGAACTCGCCGGCCAAGACCTCAGTGCCATCGTCGATGTTGCCGTCATTCGAGACGGTGAGATTCCGGCTGCGGTGGTCACCGAGCGGGGGTCGCGTACGGTGGCGGTTATGTTTGCTGACTTCGCCCCCACCGATAGGGAACCATTGACCCCAACGCGCAATGAATCGACCACGCCGTGACGGCATCGAAGTCAGCGGTTTCGCTGGCCACGGTTGCGGCCCAGGCAGCCGCTAACAAACTGGCCACCGACATCGTGGCGCTTGATGTGAGCGAGCAGGTGGTAATCACCGATGTGTTCCTGCTCTGTTCTGGCGCCAACGAACGACAGGTGCGATCCATTGTTGATGCCATCGAAGAAGCCGCATCTCCGCTGGGAGAAAAGCCGTTCCGACGCGAGGGCGAGGCTGAAGGGCGCTGGGTGTTGCTCGATTACGGAGACGTGGTGATGCACGTGCAGTTGACTGAGGAGCGATTTCACTACGCGTTGGAACGGTTGTGGAAGGACTGCCCGGTAGTACCGATGAACATTGACAACGGCATGAACGAAATGCAAGAAAGCTAATGCGTCGGCTGGTCCTGTGGCGGCATGGCCGCACCGAATGGAACGCCCAGCATCGATTCCAGGGGCAAACGGATGTGCCCCTGGATGAGGTGGGACAGGCGCAGGCGCATCGGGCGGCCGAGGTGCTGGCACGGCTTGAGCCCACGACCATCGTTGCCTCAGATCTTCTTCGCACCAGGCAAACCGCCGATGCACTAGCGCAGGTAACGGGCCTGACCGTGCAGCATGACCCGCAACTGCGCGAGACATTCGCCGGCCGATGGCAAGGCCTGACCCGTGATGAAATTAAAAGCGCTGACGGCGATGAATTTGCTGCCTGGGCCAGCGGCGACGATCTTCGTCCCGGTGGTGGCGAGAAGCGCAGCGAGGTTGCCCAACGCATGCTGGCTGGAGTCGATGCTGTGCTAGCAGATTCCCCAGCGGATGCGGTGGTCGTCGTTGTCACACACGGTGGTGCGGCTCGGGCTGCCATTGGCGCATTGCTGGAGTTGCCCTTTGACCATTGGGCGGCTCTGGGAGTGCTCACCAACTGTGCGTGGTCTGTGCTGCTGGAAAATGACCACCCATTGCAGCAGCCGAAACCTCGATGGCGATTGCAGGAGTACAACGCTGGGTCGCTGCCTGAACCACTACCCGCGGATGGCGTGTGGCCGGCCGATGATCGCTAGCAGGGGTGCAGGCGGGTGCGCAGCGCTGGACGGGTATGCTCTCGCGAGCAATAGCGGGGCTGTGGCGCAGCTGGTAGCGCACCTCCATGGCATGGAGGGGGTCAGGGGTTCGAGTCCCCTCAGCTCCACCGCAAGATGATGTGTGTTCGATGATTTCCGCGGGTGATGCGGATCCGGGTTCGGTGTTGATTCTGGGCGACTCGCTGGCCTTTCACGGGCCGGATGGGGCTTATCGGCCAACCGATCCGCGACTCTTTGGCACTCGCGTGGGTCAGGGCCTGGGCAAAACTGTCGACCTCGTCGCTCGACCCGGGTGGACCACCCGAGACATTTGGTGGGCGTTGACGAAGGATCCGGTCGTGTGGGGTGTTTACCTACCTCGGGCCAGCCACGTTCTACTCGCGGTGGGTGGCATGGATGCGCTGCCTGCTGCCGCACCAACATGGGTGCGCGAATCCATCAGCTTCATTCGGCCCGGAGCGCTGCGCCGACGAGTGCGGTCTGCGTTTTTGCGTGCAAGTCCGGTCGTGATTAAGACTAGTTCGGGGCGGTTACGTCAACTTCCCCAGCACGCGACCGACCATTATCTGTCTCGAATCGTCAACGGCATCCGCACTTTCCGGCCCAATGTGGCGATCGCCACCCTCACCCCGGCGCCCTATCGCAGTGCCCTGTATCCGTCTGCGGCGCCACATGCGTCAGCCGTGGCCGCAATGCACGCGTGGGCGCGGGAGGCGAAGGTGGATGTGATCGACCTTGAGCCTCTCTCCGCCCATTTCGCTCACAACGCGCCACCGGCTAATCCAGATGGCCTGCACTGGTCGTGGCCCATGCATGAGCAGGTGGCCGAGGACATTCTTGCCCTGTGGGTGGATCCGCTGAACGAGCAGCCGCTGAACGCGACGCGGTTCGACTGAAGCATGAAGTATTTGACAAATGCCGAGGCTGGCACCGCTGCTGTTCAACTCGGGGCAACCAGCGGTGTCCCTGAGGAGACGGTGGCGTCGGTGGCCCGCACCGGGCTGGTCGTCGCAACGTTTATCAGGTTGCCACTGAGCGGCCCTTTCGCCACACCGCTGAGTCCGGTCACACGGTGGGGGAGTTGATCGAGGTTTTTCGTGAGCACGAGGTCACCGGCCGCCTGGGGGAGTCAGCGCAGGGCTGAGTATCGTCACAGGGTCAGTCAGAGCCCCGGATGAGGATGCCCCGAATGAGCGAAACGTATGACGTCACACAGATTCAGCAGCGCTGGCTGCCGGTCTGGGACGAACTAGCACCGTTTCGATCAGGGGATCCCAACGACCCACGGCCGAAGAAGTACGTGCTCGACATGTTTCCCTATCCCAGCGGGGATCTACACATGGGTCACGCTGAGGCCTATGCGCTGGGCGATGTCGTCGCGCGGTATTGGGTTCAGCAGGGATTCAACGTCATGCACCCCATCGGCTGGGATGCCTTTGGTTTGCCGGCGGAGAACGCCGCAATCCGCAACGGTATTGACCCGATGAAGTGGACCTATGAAAACATTGAACAGCAGAAAGCGTCCATGCGCCGCTATGCCTGCTCCTTTGACTGGGACCGGGTACTGAACACCTGCGATCCGGAGTTCTATCACTGGAATCAATGGTTTTTCATCCAGATGTTTAAGCGCGGCCTGGCCTACCGCAAGGCCAGTAACGTCAACTGGTGTCCGGAATGTCAGACGGTGTTGGCCAACGAGCAGGTTGTTGCCGGAGCATGTGAGCGCTGCGACACCGTCGTCACCAAAAAGAAGCTCACCCAGTGGTATCTGCGCATTACCGACTACGCGGACCGCCTCCTTAACGACATGCAACAGTTGGAAGGCTACTGGCCCGAAAAGGTATTGGCCATGCAGCGCAACTGGATTGGCCGTTCTACGGGGGCGCAGGTGTCCTTCCAGATTGAGGACTATCCAGAGGCCGTCACGGTCTACACCACGCGACCGGACACCCTCTACGGTGCAACCTTCTTCGTTGTTGCGGCAGATTCGCCGCTAGCCGAAGCGCTTGCGGCCGGCACGAGCGCCGAAGAGGATCTTTATCGCTATGCCGAAGAAGTCAAGAAGGCCTCCGATATTGATCGGTTAAGCACCGAACGCAAGAAGTCCGGGGTCTTTTTGCAGCGGTACGCCATTAACCCGGTGAACGGTGAACGCCTTCCCGTGTGGGCCAGCGATTACGTGTTGGCTGACTACGGCACCGGTGCGGTCATGGCCGTGCCGGCGCACGATCAGCGAGATCTTGATTTTGCTCAGGCTTTCAACCTGCCCGTGCGCGTCGTGGTGGAGTCCGGTGAGGATCCTGCAGAAACGGGAATCGCGACGGCCGACGACGGTCCACACGTTAATTCTGGGCCACTCGATGGACTCAACAAGGACGACGCCATCGCGGCCATGATCGACATTCTTAGCCAGACGGGTCACGGTGAAGCCTCGGTCAACTACCGTCTGCGCGACTGGCTCATCTCCCGCCAGCGCTACTGGGGAACGCCCATCCCGATCGTTCACTGCCCCGACTGTGGTGAAGTTGCGGTTCCAGAAGAAGAGTTGCCGGTGCGATTGCCATCAGCCGAGGGACTTGACCTTTCGCCCAAGGGCGCTTCTCCACTGGGTGCAGCGACGGAGTGGGCATCGGTGCCCTGCCCGCAGTGTGGTGCAGATGCGGTGCGTGACCCGGACACCATGGACACCTTTGTGGATTCGTCCTGGTACTACCTGCGTTATTTGGATCCGCACAAGACCGATGGTCCCTTCGACCCTGACCTGGCGCGTGAGTGGATGCCGGTCGACCAGTACGTCGGTGGCGTGACCCATGCCATTTTGCACCTGCTGTACAGCCGGTTTTTCACCAAGGTGGCCTACGACATGGGGCTGGTGGACTTCACCGAACCCTTCACCCGGTTGCTCAATCAGGGCATGGTTGTGATGGACGGGTCGGCGATGAGCAAGTCGCGAGGCAACCTGGTGAAACTGACTGACGAACTCGCAGAACACGGTGTGGATGCCATTCGTTTGGCCATGGTTTTCGCCGGTCCGCCAGAGGATGACGTTGACTGGGCTGATGTGTCACCGGCCGGTGCCAAGAAGTTCCTGGCCCGCGCCTGGCGTCTGGCTGGCGATGTTGCCAGCCAACCCGGCGTCGATTTCAGCACGGGTGATCTACCGCTGCGCAAGGCCACCCATCGGGCGCTGCACGACACGCAGGTGGCGGTGGAGTCCTATCGGTTCAACGTGGCAATCGCCAAAGCAATGGAGTTGGTCAACGCCACCCGTAAGGCGGTTGACTCCGGGTGCGGCCCGACCGACCCGGCCGTACGCGAAGCCGTGGAAGCCACAGCCATCATCATCTCACTGATCACTCCTTATACGGCTGAGGACATGTGGGCACGACTAGGCCATCAGCCGCCGGTTGCCCGCGCTGGATGGCCTCAGGTCGATCCACAACTTCTAGTGGCCGACTCGGTAACGTGCGTGATTCAGGTGGCGGGCAAGGTGCGCGAGCGCATTGAGGTCAGCCCCGATGTCACGGCAGAAGATCTGCAAGATCACGTACTGCACATGCCAGAAGTGATTTCTGCCCTCGACGGCGCGGCCATTGGTCGGGTCATTGTTCGGGCCCCGAAATTGGTGAATATCGTCCCGGCGTAGCCTGCGGGTATGTCGGTTTCTGGTCGCGTTGCCATCGTTACCGATTCCACCTCCTATCTTCCTGCCGACCTCTTGGTGGGCACCGATATCGACATCGTCCCCGTCCAGGTCGTTGTGTCAGGGAAGTCCTTCGATGAGACCTCCGATGCTGTGTCAACCCGGCGCATCGCCGATGCACTGACCACGTGGCAACCGGTGTCCACTTCGCGCCCCACCCCGGAAAGATTTCGGCAAGCTTTCGCCAAAGCCGCTGTTGAAGGGGCCACCGGAGTGGTGTGCGTGACGCTGTCGGCAGCAATGTCGGCCACCTATGAGTCGGCCTGGATCGCCTCCCGCGAGGTAGACATTGACGTTCGCGTTGTCGATAGCGCCAGTGTGGCGATGGGTCTGGGATTTGCAGTTCTGGCGGGCGAGCAACTGTCCCGTGAGGGCGCCAATCTTGACCAGATCGAACAGCTCGTGCTGCGCAAAACTGCCAGAACGACCGTTTTCTTTTCGGTCAACACACTGGAGTATTTGCGTAGGTCTGGGCGCATCTCCAGCGCGCGTGCGGCGGTAGGTCAAGCCCTGAAGGTCAAGCCCATTCTTACCCTGCGCGGCGGCGAGGTCGTGTCCTTGGAGAAGACGCGCACGAATGCCAAGGCGATGGCACGTATGGTGCAACTGGTGACCGAATCGGTTCACGGTCCGGTCGAGATCGCCGTGCAACACCTCGATGCACAGGAGCGAGCCTCGCAATTATCGGCCGACCTGCACCTGCAACTACCCGGAACATCGATCGTGCAGTGTTCCATCGGCGCTGTGGTTGCCGCACATACCGGACCGGGAATCGTGGCTACCGTTATCTCTCCGCTGAATTGATCAAGGTTGCCCACAGGGCAACGTGGCCGCTGATCGTCCACCGGGTGGCGTTGATATCGGCACGATTCCAGGCCGCGCGCCTACCGTGCCGGAGTGAATGGCTGGACCGACAGCGGTAGACACGCTGCGAAGCGCGAGTGGCTCCTACGACTGTGGACGCCCGCAGCGGCGCGAGCAGCAGGAGTCGCCGTCGCGGTGCTCCTGGTGATACTGGGTTGGTGGTGGTGGCAGGGTCAGCCACGCAGCCTTGAGTCCCTAGCGCCCCCGGCCAGCGAAGTTCTCGTCACCGGTGCACCGTTGACGGGTGCAGAGTCAAGCGTTTCGGAGTTTGCCCCTAGCGAAACTCCGATCACCGTCCACGTCATCGGTCGGGTGCGCAATCCCGGAATCTACTCACTGCCCAGCGGTTCACGAGTTGCGGCAGCCATTGAGGCGGCCGGTGGCCTCAGTTCAGGTGCCGATCGAATCAAAATCAATCTCGCTCGCCAACTCAGCGACGGTGAACAACTACGGGTGCGTCGGAGCCTGACCGGGGACTTAAGTTCCGCAGCCACCGGTGCCGATTCACCATCGGTTGGACTGATCAATATCAATACCGCTGATATCGCTGCACTGCAGCAACTTTCTGGAATAGGACCGGTATTGGCTCAACGCATTGTTGATTGGCGCGAGACGCACGGTCAGTTTGCCGATGTTGAAGTGCTGAGCGAGGTGGCCGGTATCGGTCCGGTGCTGTTAACCAGCCTGCGTCCGCTGGTGACGGTCTGAGCGGGTGCTCGAACCGCCCGCCCCGCAGCGAGTCCCGCATTGGGATTTCCGGTTGGTCCCCGCAGCGTTGAGCACCTGGATTGTCGTCATCATTGTGCTCACCTGGCCTCACCTAGGTCATATGCTCAGCGCCGGTGTGGGCATTGTGCTCGCGGTGGCCGCCCTGATCCATGCAGCGCGTTCTCGAACGCGCCAACGTTGGCTGTTCATCAGCGTTGCCTGTGTTGGAGTTGTCTATGCCTCAACCGTGCTGACCTTGGCACCGAGTCAGTCCGGGCCCATCGCAGCGGCGGTGACATCTGAACGCACCGTCACCGTGACCGCGCAGTTACTCAGCGACGGACGGGTTCGGCCATCGCAGGGATCGATACCGGCTCAGCGTGAATTCCGCGCCGAGGTGCGCCAACTTGATGACTCCTCGGGCAGCTGGACACTGTCTGCCCCGGTGTTGCTGCGCACGCCACTGGATGTCGTGCTGCCACCGGCGGGCAGCGTGGTGGAGTTTTCAGGTCGACTGCGCGGGGCCGATTGGACGCCCACCTACGCCGCGATCGTGGCCGTGAAAGGCTATGTGACGCAGTTGGAGTCACCCAACCCCATGGATGCCGGGGTCAATGCCGTTCGGCAAGGGTTGCGCGACTCACTGGCCGGAGTGCCGCCCCGCTCGGGCGCACTCGTGGCTGGTCTCGCTATCGGTGACGAATCTAATCAATCGCCACTCTTGGCAGAGCAGATGCGCATTTCGGGGCTATCGCACCTCACGGCAGTATCGGGTGGAAACATTGCAATCTTACTCGGGGCCGTTGTCATTTTCGGACGAATTCTTGCCTTCCCGGTGTGGTCGCGGGCGATCGTGGGCGCGTTGGCTGTCCTGGCCTACGTGCAGGTAGTGGGCCCGGAACCGTCGGTGTTGCGGGCGGCGGGTATGGGCACGGTTGCTGTCCTGGCCATCGTTGTGGGCGGGCCCCGTCGCGGTCTACCAGCACTCTCAGCAACGATCATCGTGCTGCTGGTGTTAGCGCCGCCCTTGGCGACGTCGCTGGGATTTGCTCTCTCGGCGACCGCGACGGCCGGGCTGCTGCTGATTGCTCCACTGCTTCGCAATCGAATGCGCCAGGCTGCACGCTGGGCCATGCGTGGTCGATGTCCGAATGTGAGCGATGGTCTTGCCGATGCCACATCGCTCACTATCGCAGCCCAAATCGCTACCGCACCCCTGATTGCCAGCCTGGGCGGTGGCCTCAGCCTGGTGGCGGTGCCGGCCAATGTGCTTGCCGCACCTGCTGTTGCCCCGGTGACCCTCCTGGGTCTTCTTGCCGCCGTATCCGCCCCTTTACTTCCGCCGATGGGAACGGCCTTTGGGGTTCTAGCGGCCCCGGCAGCGGGTTGGATCGCGTGGTGGGCAGCAACATTGAGCAACCTGCCGGTGGCCACGCTGCCCTGGCCGGGAGGTTGGCTCGGTGCCCTCGCGATGTGCGCGCTCATCGTGGCTGTGGTGTGGCTGGTCGTCCTGGGGCGACGACACAACTGGCCCCTGCGCACCATCACCGTAGGCGGCCTGGCCTTGGTCGTCACGATCGCGCTGCGACCGGCAGACCGTGCCGGATGGCCGCCGCCGGACTGGGTCGCGGTTGCCTGCGATGTTGGCCAGGGCGATGGACTGGTGATTTCTACGGGTCCGGGCTCCGCCGTTGTTGTTGATGCCGGACCAGACCCCGGGGTGATCGATCAGTGCCTGGTCGACCTAGGCATCACCCACGTTTCCGCCCTGGTGCTCAGCCACTTTCATCAGGACCACATCGGCGGTACCCCAGGGGTGATACGTCAGCGTCAGGTGGACCAGATCATCGTGACGCCGGTTCGCGAACCCATCACCCAGGCAGATCAGGTGGACCAATGGGCAGCAGCGGCTGGTATCGAGGTCATGTCGGCAACGAGCGGCGAGGTTCGACGTATCGGTACCCAGGTGGCGTGGGAGGTGCTGTGGCCCAAGCGGCGCATTCTGGCCGGCTCTGTGGCGAATAACGCCAGCCTGGTGTTGTTGGTAGAGGCCGCTGGGCTGCGGTTGCTGCTGTTGGGCGACGTAGAACCAGAAGCTCAGGTGGCCCTGCGATCGATAGCCCAAGCCCAACAGGTCGACGTGGTCAAGGTTGCCCATCATGGAAGTAGGTCGCAGGACCCGCGATTACCGCAGTGGAGCGGGGGGCGCGTGGCGATCATCTCCGTTGGCGCTGACAACGGCTACGGGCACCCGGCCCCGGAGACCATGGCCGCCTGGGCACAGCAGGTCGGCGCGGTATTTCGCACCGACCTCGACGGCGATATCGCGATCGTGGCTGATCGCGCGGGTGAGGTGGACTGGGGCGTGGTGACCCGTCGTTAGCGTGCTGCGCGGTGGAGGGCTCGTCGCGTGACATGCTGTACCGGTGGCAAAGACCTTTCCCGGACTCACGCTGCTGGTCGGCCCAGAAGACGTGCTCATTGACATGGCGATCGCCGACATCATGGCGAAGGTGCGTCAGCAGCATCCGGGGGCCTTGAAGACTGAGATTGCGATCGGTGGAGACGTCGATTCTGGTGCGCTGGCCCAGGCACTTGCGCCCACGCTCTTCGGTGACGTGGGTGTGGTTGTCATCACGGCGGGGGAGGCCCTCGACGACGCCGGAGTACAGATGTTGACGCTGGCCGCAGCCGAAGTGGATCCGGTCAACATGTGCGTTGTGGTGCATGCGGGTGCAGCGAAGGGCAAGAAGGCGCTGACGGCTTTGCGGGCACTGTCGCCGCCGGAAATTTCGTGTGCGGCGATGCGGAAAGGTCGCGACACGATGTCGTTTATGGGTTCGGTGATGCGTCGCCACGACCGGCGGGCCTCAACCGAGGCGCTCCAGGTTCTCTACGACGCGATTGGTCACGACCCTCGGGCGCTGGCGGCTGCGATTTCGCAACTGTGTGCAGATGTTGAGGTAGACCCGATCAACGAGGATGCCGTGCGCCAGTACTTTGCCGGAGTCGCTGATGTGGCGGGCTATCAAGTGGCCGATGCGGTGTGGGAACGCCGAGTCAGCGATGCGCTGGGTGACGTACGTTGGCTCTCGGCCGTGTCCGGAAAAGCATCAGTGGGTCCGGCTGTGACCGCAGCGATGGCCAGCGGATTGCGGGTGGTGGTGGGGGTGCAGGGGATGCCACAGGGTATGAGCAATGACGCGGTCGCCCAGCAGGTGGGGATGCCGGCGTGGAAGGTCCGAACGGCCCAGGCCCAGGCGCGCAAATGGCTCCCGGAGCGTTTGGCGGCGGCCACGGTGGCCCTGGCCGGACTTGACGTGGCGATGAAGGGTGGCCTGCGCGGAAAGTCAGCAGATCCGGATCAAAAGGCTTACGCCCTGGAGAAATTCGTGATCACCACTGTGGGTGGTGGAAAGTAAAGCCAGAAACTACAGCGCGGCAGAAATTACAGCGCGGCGGCGCGAGATGCGATGGAGGACTTGCGGTTAGCTGCCTGGTTCTTGTGCAGGACGCCCTTGGTGACCGCTCGATCCAACTGTCGGGTGGCTTCACGAGCCAGGGTCTGGGCTTCGGCAACATTGCCCGCGTCGGCTGCTTCACGAAAACGACGGGTTGAGGTCTTCAGTGACGACTTCACGGCCTTATTGCGCTCGCGCGCCTTCTCATTGGTGCGGTTGCGCTTGATCTGGCTCTTGATGTTCGCCACGAGGATGGTGCCTTCCGTTGTGTTCGGGGAGTTCTGTGTACGGGTGGACGTTAGTGGTGTTGCACCGCCCATGCGGCTGCGGGCCTGATCGGGCCAGGGCCAAGATTACCGCGCCCCTCCGGGGCGGTGGCATGGGGCACCCCATGGGACGATGTGAAACATGCCGCTACCCGGTCAGACGGATCCCGCGATGATTCGCAATTTTTCCATCATCGCCCATATTGACCACGGCAAGTCCACCCTCGCTGATCGGATGCTGCAGGTGACCGGTGTCGTGGATGGCCGACACATGCGCGCCCAGTATCTCGATCGGATGGATATCGAGCGTGAGCGTGGCATCACGATCAAGAGTCAGGCAGTGCGGCTGCCCTACACCGGCCTAGATGGGCGTGACTACGTGTTGAATCTCATCGACACGCCCGGACACGTTGACTTCACCTACGAGGTTTCTCGCAGTCTCGCTGCCTGCGAGGGAGCCGTGCTGCTGGTCGACGCAGCCCAGGGTATTGAGGCCCAGACGCTGGCAAATTTGTATCTGGCACTCGAAAATGACCTCCAGGTCATCCCGGTACTCAATAAAATCGACCTGCCAGCAGCACAGCCGGAGAAATACGCCGCTGAACTTGCCCACATCATTGGTTGTTCACCCGAAGACGTGTTGAAGATCTCGGCTAAAACTGGCGCGGGTGTGCCAGAACTGATCGAAGAAATTGTGGCGTTGGTTCCCGCTCCGATGGGTGACGCTGATGGCCCGGCACGGGCGCTGATTTTCGATTCCGTTTACGACTCCTACCGCGGTGTCGTCACCTATGTTCGCGTGATTGACGGTCAGCTTTCCACGCGTGAGCGCATCACCATGATGTCGACGCACGCAACGCACGACCTGCTTGAAGTCGGTGTTATCTCTCCAGATCCGGTCGCTAGCCTCAGCCTTGGCGTGGGAGAGGTGGGATACTTGATCACCGGGGTCAAGGACGTGCGCCAGTCACGAGTTGGCGACACGGTTACCTCACATCACCGTGGGGCTACCACTGCCCTGGGTGGATACCGAGATCCCAAGCCTATGGTCTTCTCCGGGTTGTACCCCCTTGATGGGTCTGACTACCCATTGCTGCGTGACGCGCTGGATAAGTTGAAACTCAACGATGCCGCGTTGGTTTATGAGCCGGAGACTTCCGTAGCGCTCGGGTTTGGCTTCCGGTGTGGATTCCTCGGGCTGCTCCACCTCGAGATCGTGCGGGAGCGACTTGAGCGAGAGTTTAATCTCGACCTCATCTCTACCGCCCCCAATGTTGTGTACGACGTGACACTGGATGACGCCTCGGTGGTCACGGTGACCAATCCATCGGAGTTTCCGACCGGCAAGATCGCGACAGTTTCTGAACCGGTGGTGCGGGCCACGGTGTTGGCACCGGCTGAATTCGTCGGCGCCATCATGGAGCTGTGCCAAACCCGTCGCGGCACTCTCTTGGGCATGGACTATCTAAGCGAGGACAGAGTCGAGTTGCGCTACACGCTGCCGCTGGCAGAAATCGTGTTCGACTTCTTCGATCAATTGAAGTCACGCACCAAGGGCTATGCGTCCTTGGACTATGAAACGCAAGGGGATCAGGTGGCCGACCTCGTGAAGGTCGACATTTTGCTACACGGCGATCCCGTGGATGCTTTCAGTGCCATCGTGCACAAGGACAAGGCCTATGCCTATGGCGTGTCAATGGCGGGTAAGTTGCGCGAACTCATTCCGCGACAGCAGTTCGAGGTACCGATTCAGGCCGCTATTGGTTCTCGCATTATCGCCCGCGAAACGATCCGTGCTATTCGCAAGGATGTGCTCGCCAAGTGCTACGGCGGCGACATCAGTCGCAAGCGCAAACTGCTGGAAAAGCAGAAGGAGGGAAAAAAGCGCATGAAGATGGTGGGTCGAGTCGAGGTACCCCAGGAAGCTTTCATCGCTGCGCTTTCCACGACCGAGGCAGTGGCGAAAAAGTAGCTCGGACGGAATGCACGTGGCAGAACTCACGCCTTGGCGGGCAGCGTTAGCCGAGCGATCACGTGCGCAATCAACCGCTGCACAGGGTGTGTATATCCATGTTCCCTACTGCGCAAGTCGTTGCGGTTACTGTGATTTCAACACCTACACCCCCGGCGAAATCGATGTCGAATCCCACGCCTACCTCCTGGCCGCTGCTGCTGAGATAGATCACGCAAGATCGCTATGGCGACCAGGTCACATTGATACGGTTTTCATTGGCGGGGGCACGCCTACGCTGCTCAGCGCCACTGATCTCACAGACCTACTTCGCCGAGTCGACGACTCCTTTGGGCTGGCTGACGATGCCGAGGTAACGGTTGAAGCAAATCCAGATTCGGTGGATCAGCACGTCCTCGATCAACTGCGCGAGGGCGGTTTTACTCGAATCTCTTTCGGTGTGCAAAGTTTGGCGCCCCACGTTTTGGCCGTGCTCGACCGCACCCATTCACCGGGTCGGTCG
>ERZ887942.1100-NODE-1100-length-19768-cov-5.883681_pt1 | contig 19768 bp, 18 predicted proteins | sample MGYA00521099_ERZ887942 | MGnify/ENA primary metagenome ERZ887942 (study PRJEB32303, sample SAMEA104408605) | aquatic metagenome | biome: Brackish water; feature: Pelagic; material: water | place: Baltic Sea | collected 2014-06-07T06:48:00 | depth 16,251 m ...
CGAGCTCTTCGATCACGCCGTCAAGAAAAGCCTGGATCGTCCGCTTCACCTCAGCCCGCGGCTGGTTGGTCTCCGCCGCGACCCGATCAACGAGTTCTTTCTTCGTGGTGGTCTTTGCAGCGGCAATCGGGGGGGGCATCGGCATTTCTAAATCTCTCTGCTTGGGATGTTTTGCGACGTGGGGACCCCGGCGGCGACACCCCAAAATCTGGCACCACCACTTCCGAGTATCCAACTCAGGACCCCCTTCTGTCAAGTAGTATCTCGCCCAACTCCAACATGGAGCGGGACTTAGAGATATCCATCGAAGCCAGACCGGCGTTCAAGGACTGCTTAAAATGCTTCTCATGTGGTGGATTCAGCGGGACCAGATGGTCCGACCTCGAGTTCGGATCGTCAGGTTTGATCGGACCTGACCGTTGATCACTCGTTGCCGATCGTCCAATTGGCGAATGACCACCGATGGCCTGGCGGCGTCAGAACGATCACCACCCAGAAGGCCGTTGTTTCGCCCACTTCCGGCCCGTGCCCCACTCATTCCCGACTCAAGAGCCAGTATTCGTAGTTCTGAGGAGGGAAAGACCAGCACCGCGGAAGTCGGATCTACGACCGGACGAACTGCCGGTACGGACGGTGCGGCCTTTGGAGCCTGGCAGCCTCCCATGGCCACACTCAAGATGGCGATTCGTCCGAAGTTGAAGAAGTATCGGGTAGGCATGACTGAACGCCAAGTATCTGCCATAAATGAACTTAGGCCAAGAATTTCTCCGATACCGAGGCGAGAAATCGCCGCTCGGCGTCAGTTCTCGGACGCTTCCTCTGATTCCGAGCGTGAACCCGATCAGGAGGATCGGAGCCGATCGATGATCGCGGTCGAGCCCAGGCCGGGTCGGTGCGCCAGGATGCCAATCTGGATTCCAAGCCGGGTGAGCAGATCAAATTCGGCAATCTCGGACGCCTGGTAGTCGCCGCCTTTCACGTAGACACTCGGCACGACGGACTCGATCAAATGATCGGCCGTCGCCTCCTCGAAGACCACGAGATAGTCGATCGACTCCAGCTCGGCGAGTACCTCAAGCCGTTCTACCTCGTTGAATATTGGTCTCTCCGGCCCCTTGAGCGCCCGTACCGTCGCATCGGCATTGATCCCGACGACCAGCACGTCACCTTGCTGACGTGCCTCCTTGAGGTACGCCACATGGCCCGCGTGGATGACATCGAAGCAGCCGTTGGTGAGCACGATGCGTCGTCCATCGCGACGAAGCACTTCCAACTCCAGCAACAGATGCTCGAGCTTCCGAACCTTCCCGCGTCCGGCGGCGCTCGCCAGCAGCGCGGCTCTCCTGAGATCGGCCAGCGGGACCGCTTGCGCCCCCGTCAACCCGACTTCGATCCCGGCCGCGAGATTCGCAAGACGAACACCTTCGACACCACACAAGCCATGCGCCCAAGCGACCGCCAGCGCTGCCAGCACCATGTCACCGGCACCAGTCACGTCGTAAACCGATTTCGCTTCGGTCGGAAGATGCGTGCATCCGTCTTCCGTGGCCAGCATCGCCCCATCGCGATCAAGGGTCAGGACCACGACATCGAATCCATGCTGCGTGCGCAGTTCGGTGGCGATGGCGACGGCTTCGCCGAGATCCGTCTTCAAGCCGCCCAAGCGGTTCATCGCCAATTCGGCTTCGGTCCGATTCGGCGTAATGAGGCTTGCCCCCGCATAACGCGAATAATCTGCAATCGCGGCGGGATCGACCAAGAGCGGAATTTTACGAGCGAGGCATCGTTCTACAAGTGCGCGACACAACGCCGGAGGACACGTGCCTTTGTCGTAGTCCTCAAGGCAAACGCAGTCGACTTGGTCGATCCGGGCGTCGATCGATTCCAGAAGTCGCTCGATAACGTCGTCAGAAGCTGGAGTCCGAGACTCGATATCCAGCCTGAACATTTTTTGCGGATGCCGATGCTGCGCGAGCCCCACCAGACTTCGCTTGACGGTCGTTGGACGACTCGCGTCGATCACGATGCCCCCGATTTCGCACCCTTCAGACTCCAGCGCCGACGTCAGTTGCCGACCGGCCTCGTCGTCCCCAACCAGACCGACGATCGAAACTTCCGCTTCCAACCCTCGTAGGCACGCGGCGACGTTTCCCGTCCCGCCGGGACGACGGTCAATCGAGGACTCACCGTCGATCGAGAGCACCGGCACTGGCGCGTCTGGACTCAGCCGCTCCGCGGAACCGCGGACCATCTCATCGAGCATGAGATCACCAACCAGCAGAAGCCGACCGCCCTTGAGGCGAGCCACGGCCTCGACGAATTTGACGCCTGGATCGGTTGCAGTCTTGTAGGTAGATTCGGTCACGACTGAGGAGAATATCAGCCCGGAACCACCGGCGATGCTTTGAGGATCTCATTGAGTCGTTCGCGGAAAACCTCCTCACCATCCAGAAACTCGATTTCCACCATGGGCACGATCACCGAAAGCCCATTGAGATGCTCCGAATGCAGCCGAAGCTTGACCCAGTCTTTGAAGGTGGTGATCACCGCATCCGCCCCTACCGCCCTCGCGGTGGCGACGAGACGAGACACGCTGGCCGCGTCGTAGGCCGCGTGATCACGCGCCGGTTCGTCATGAACGATCACACTGCCCGCAGACTCCACGGCATTTCGGATCGACGCCGGGTTACCAACCCCGAACAGCGTTACCAGGCGCCGGCCTTGCAGCTGCCCAATCTTGAGTTCCGTCTTCACGCCATCCCGAAACTCCCTGACACTGGTCCATCGATGACTGGTCCATGCCAGCGGCGGTCGTCCGTGATGACCTTCAATCAGATCAGACAGGGCCTGATCGACCCCGGACGATCGGGTCACGATCACCACGTCTGCTCGGCCTAACGCGTTGCAAGGCTCTCGCCGAAGGCCCGCGGGAAGCATCGGTTGATCGAGCCCGGGACGAGTCGCGTCGATCAGCACCACGTCTAGATCACGATGAACACGGCGATGCTGGAATCCATCGTCGAGCACCACGATTTCCGGCGGAGGCTGGATCTTCGAGACCGACGCCACCCGGTCGGCGCCGATGGCGATGGAAACGCCATCGAGTCGTTCCTCGTATTCCGCCGCTTCATCAGAGAATCCGGTCGCGGTAGCGCGGTACCCCCGGAGCGCGATGGCCGGTCGTCGGCCTGCCTCCTGGACGCGTTCCGCGATCCAGCGGCACATCGGCGTCTTCCCGGTGCCGCCAGCGGTGAGGTTGCCCACGGAGATGACCGGCATGCTGAGACGATGGATGCCTCGACCGGCATCGAATCCGCGGCGACGCAGCTGCACGATCGCCTGGAAGCACCAACTCGCCGGTCGCAAAAGGATCGAAGCCCATGGCGGTGGTTCATGCATTCGGCGGTTCCTTGCTCGCATCCCTCGCAGCATCGCCTTCATTCATATTGGATCGTTCGATGGCCTCGCGAAGGCGGATGGCGCCCCGGACCACGCGCCGATCGACAATCTCTTGATGCACACGAACCGACACCAAGGTATCGAAGAGCGCCGTCAGAACGAGAATGAAGAGGGTAATGATGACGGCCACCCAAGCGAAGAGGTAGGTGACCGGCTGCACCTCGGGGTCAATCCAACCGGTCGCGGCCGCGGTTGAAACAACTACCACACCAGCCAAGAGCAGACTCATCCGCCGGAGCCGGCGTCGAGCCAGCAGGACCGAGGCGCGGCCCAAACGACGCCAGTACCAGATCCCCGCGATCAGAAAAACCACCACCACCGCCGCCGCCGCCGAAGCAGGAAGATGCGTCTGCCCCAGACTCAAGAGCGAGCGGCTTAGATGACCATGGCCCCCAGCAGCGGTGCTGAAGAAGTTCGAGGATGCAATCATGAACGCCCCTTCAGTCGATCACGCCGATCGATCCGTTCGAGAATCGGAAGCAGGCGGCGGATCGGAAGGCCCATGACCGTTGTTGGGTCGTCGAGGCATGCCAACGGCCAGCCGTCCTCGATTCGATCGATCAGGTTGTATCCGCCTGCTTTTCCCATCCACTCTCCCGAGTCCAGATATTGATCGAGCGCTTCACCGGATAGGGATCCAAGTTCGACCGTGGCGATATCGCTCAAGAGGAGCCTTCTACCCGCCTGGTCCAGAACACACATGCCCGTGATCGTCTGATGCCCACGACCGATCATGCTGGCGATCATCTCCGCCGCGTGCCCACGATTCTCCGGCTTACCAAGGATCTCACCATCGACGAGGCAGACCGTATCCGCCGCGATGCACGCGACATGGGGATACCGCGGCGGACCAATCTGCGCGGCCTTGAACCACGCCAGGGCCTCGACAAACTGGCGAGGGGAATCGGTTTCGAGATGAATCCGCCCATCGTCGATCGCCGGTGAAACCTGCTCCACATCCCAGCCCGCTTGCTCGAGCAACGATCGACGGCGAGGGCTCGCACTGCCGAGAAGCACCGACCGAGTCATAGGCCTCCCTCCGATGCGGTCGTTGCCGCCGCCAAGAGCCTGGCAAGACAAGCCGCGAGCACTGAGTCAATCGTGATGGCCCGCATCACTCGATCACCGATCTTCGGATCTCGATAGTGCAGAGCCGGATCCGCCACCGGGGACGTGATGCAATCTGCGACCCGGTCAAAGGGCCCTGAAATGGAAGCGTCCGTCGGACCGAAGAGGCCAACCAGCGGCACACCAAATCCGGTCGCGGCATGAAGCATCGCCGAATCGTTGGCCACCACCAACGACGCATCTCGAACCGCGGCCATCGAAAACGCCAGTGGACCTTGACCAGCAAGAATCTTGATCCCAGCGCTTCCGCGTGCTATCTCGGAAAGCCGACCGACTTCCCCAGCGCCCCCGAGAAGAACGATTTTTTTCGTGTGACCGTCACCCAGCAGCCGCCCCGCGAGTTCGGCCCAGAGGTCCGCTGGCCATTCCTTGCTGACCCACCGACTGGTCGGTGCCAGCGCGATGTATGGCTCTTGACCGATCGATGATGCCCGCCAAGATGCCCAGTCAGCCTCAACGTCTTCCGGAACAAAGAGCTTCGAGTCTTTGATAGGCTCGATTCCGGCGCCCTCCAGAAGCGAAAGCATCCGATCGACCGCATGGAGTCCACCCGACACGGTGATCCGGTCGGTATATCCCAGCCAGGCACCCTCTCTCGCATCTGCAAACCCAATCCGTTTCTCACCTCCGCTGGCCAGGGCCATGATTCCGCTTCGAGCCAGACCTTGGGCATCGACCACGAGGTCATATCCATTGCGGAGCCCCCGGAAAAAATCGAAGGCCCGGCGGGCCTGCGCCGGTGATCGCCACCAATGCTGGATTCGGCGTCTCGGAAAACCGATGACGCGGGAGACGGCAGGATGTGCTCGAATCGCGTCTTCGAAGCCCTCCTGAACGACCCAATCGATCGGAACCCCAGAAAAAGCGCGGGATAGTGACGTCAGAACCGGTATCGAACGGAACACATCGCCGAGGGCACTCGGACGGATTAAGAGGATTCGTTGGTTCGAGATCACGTTCCGGCTCGATTCGCTTGACAGGTTAAGAGGTTCGGAGAATAGTCCCCGATTCGATCTCCGGTTCGATCGACGCCCGAGACCCTGCTCGACCGCCCTCGCTCGCCACTAGAATCCTTACCCCGACCTCCAGACGAAAAGACCCTTCGACGTGAGCGACCAACCCGCTTCATCACCAGACCCGCCAGACTCTACTGGCAGCGACGCCACCCAAGGCAGTGGTGGAGATGGTGGTAGCCGCGCCGGTGCCGGATTCGAGACGCTCCTCGGGCGAGTGGTGATCGAGCGAGGACTGGTCAGCCCCGACGAACTCGAACATGTTCGCAATGATCGGGAAGTCGACCCCGAAGGAAGCCTGGCGGATGCCCTCCTTCGATCTGGATTCATGACCGCCAGCCAGGTGGATCGACTGCGCTCCGAAGTTGAATCGGAGAAGAGCTCCCAACGTATTCCGGGATACAAGATCATTCGCAAGCTCGGCGCTGGCGCGATGGCCACCGTCTTCCTCGCGAAACAACTTTCGCTCGACAGACTGGTCGCGATCAAGGTACTTCCACGTCGATACAACGACAACGCCGACTTCATCGCCCGCTTCTACAAGGAAGGTCGGGCGGCCGCGAAACTCAACGATCCAAACATCGTGGCCGCCTACGACGTCGCACAGTCCGGCGAACATCACTTCTTCGTGATGGAATTCGTGGATGGTGAAACGGTCTTCGATCGAATCAGTGCCAACAAGCGATTCAAAGAGTTGGAAGCGATCTCGGTCACCCGGCAAGTCGGCTCCGCACTCCAGCACGCGCATGCTCGTGGTTTTATTCATCGCGACATCAAGCCAAAGAACATCATGATGACCAAGTCCGGCGATATCAAGCTCGCCGATCTCGGTCTGGCAAGAGCGCTCAGCGATAAGGAGTCTGCCGAGGCAGAAGCTGGAAAGGCCTACGGAACCCCCTTCTATATCTCGCCAGAACAGATCCGCGGAAAAGTCGACATCGGCCCTCAAGCCGATATCTACGGACTTGGTGCCACGCTTTACCACATGGTCACGGGGCGAGTGCCGTTCAATGGGAAGAATCCTTCCGAAGTGATGCATCGGCACCTGAAAGATCAGATCGTCCCCCCGGACCAGGTCAATCCGAGTATCTCAAGCGGCCTTGCACAGATCATCGAACTCATGATGGCGAAGGACCCCAGAGATCGATATCGCAACGCCGAAGAACTGCTGGAAGATCTCGACGAGGTCGAAGCTGGACGCCCGCCTCGGCACGCTCGCAGCGCTATGGACATCGCATCCGTGGTCTCCTCGATGTCGACCGACGCGAGCGATCCCTCGGTGAACGCACCACGACGGGCCAAGAAGGATGACACTCGAGCGCTCAATATGGCGATGATCGCCGGCCTTGCGCTGAGCGTCCTTGTCAACCTCATCCTGCTGGTCTACGTCGCCTCCAAGACCTAAATCGTCCGAGGTTTGACCGGAGCGATCGGCGCCGCGAGCGTCACGCAACCTCGAAGATGAACTCAACCTCGACCGTGGCATCAAGCGGGAGCGCATTGACGCCGACCGCGGCTCGCACGTGACGGCCAGCATCTCCAAAGACCGCCACCATGAAGTCGCTGGCCCCGTTCGCCACTGAAGGCTGAGCGTCGAAGCCCGGATCGCACTGGACAAAGACACCGAGCCTGACCACGCGTCGAATTCGCCCTAGGTCGCCGTCGAGGGCTGCCTTGGCCACCGCCAAACCGTTAATCGCACAACGCCGAGCGGCGGCTGTCGCCCCATCGATGGAGACCTTCGAAGGAACCGGACCGTTGGCAACCAAAACGCCATCTTCGAACGGAATCTGGCCACTCACCATGAGAAGATGACCGCTCTGAACGGCTGGCAGGTACGACGCCACGGGGCGAGGAGGCTCGGGAAGTGTGATCCCAAGATCAGAAAGTCGATTCTCAATGGCACTCATGGTTGATTCCTGTTTCTGGATGCCACGACTGAAGAGTGGTCGCAGTCCCCTTCATGGTGACGCCCCCGCTGCGAAAACGCGACCGATGACCTTCGAAACGCCTCCTTCGTACCCGACAACGCAACTCAAGCGTGACCAGAGCCCCGCAGATCTTGGTGGGCCGATGAGATCATCTGCCATCGAATACGAGTCCGAGAATAATGCGATTGAAACCCTTTTAATGGCGATTTGCTGGTCGCCGACTGGCGCAAAGCACCATCGCAAGGCGGGATTCGGCCCTCGAATGCTGGAACGCTCCCGAAGCTGGTACGAGGAAGGCCCGGGATGCGATTTCGCGGAATCGACGAGAAACTAGACCTAAAAAGATCAATCGAAGGAACTTGACACTGACTTCCGTCGGACTAACGTACACCTGTCTGTTCTTCAGACATTCAATACGGGCCGCGGCAGGTCCTTCAATATCCGAGCCTTCGCGGGCTTCGCTCGAGTCACCGTGGTTGAGATTCTCTCCACGTTCGCAAGAGTCCCCGAGAAGTTCTTCCGGCACCATTCTTATCCGCCGGGATTTCGCTCACCTGCCCTCATCCGCCGATTTTTCGGCACTCATTCGCCGCCGCCCGAGACATACCGACCAGACGACCTCTTTTGGGGCCGTGGTTGTTCTCTTGGCGTGGACGCGATTCGAACCCCCTTCCAGGGGCTTGAGCGAAGATTCACAACCCAACAGAATCGACGAACTGGTCGGGATTGACGGCGGTAGGATCCCTGTCAGAGGCGTCTTTTGAGAGATGCGGCACGACAGAGGTTCAATACTCGGAATCAGCAACGGACATACGGACGTTTCGATTTCAGGCGAAGAACCTCTTAGACCGCAGATCGAAGAAGTGGCGCCGATCAAGGCGGGATCCACGAGTTGGCAACGGGTTTCGACCTATTGGCCAGGCATCAGGGAATGTTTTTATCCCACCGCGAGTTCTTCACTTCGGTTCTTCTGAACCGGTTCGAGTGCCGATGCTTTCTCCGTCTTTTCGGGAGAGCCTCCGGCCGAATTCCGGCTGATCGTGTTTATTACAGTGATCGTTCGATCGCTGAGCTTTCTTCAAACTTGGCTTAATGGAGGCCAAAGACATGCGAAAACGAAATGGTTTCACACTCGTGGAGTTGCTGGTGGTCATCGCGATTATCGCCTTGCTCATCGGACTTCTTCTCCCTGCACTTTCCCGTGCCCAGCAGGCTGCACGCGTCGTGAAGGACGCGAATGGGATGGCACAGATTCATAAGGCTTGCCTCATCTGGTCCCAGAACGACCCGAACGGCTGGCTCCCGTCCCCCGGCCGAATCAATCGATTCACCGATCCTCGGATTGGTCGCCAGCCTGGCTTCGGCCCGGAAAACTGGAAGAAGAATTCCACCGGCCACCTCTACTCCTCGATGATTGGCCAGGGCTACTTCAACTCCGACATCAGCATCAGCCCCGTTGAAGCAAACCCTGTCGTCGCCCAGTTTGGCGAGAACTCCGATGACGGCGCGATCGGCTACGACTACGCGGCGATCGACCCGGCAACTGACGTTTATTGGATGGGCGATACCGCTGATCCGGTCCAAGTCAGCGAAGGAACGCCTCCCGATGGCGCTGCCAATCAGATTTTCTTGGCGAAAATCAACCGTGCCGCTCCCTACGGCAGAGCTCACTGCTCGTATGCCCACCTTCAGCTCTGTGGTGATCGAAAGACGAACACCTGGCGAAACAACCAGGACAGCTCGAAGCCCGTCTTTAGCACCCGTGGCACAAAGAACGGCGATACCACGACCGACGAGTATCGAAAGAGCTGGACCCTGCTCATGATGGGACCCGACACCGAATGGCAAGGGAACATCACCTTCAACGACAACCACGTTGAATACTCGAAGAACTTCTACCCGGCGAACACTGCCTACGAGTGTGGCGATCGCGAACTGACCAAGGACAACATTTTCACTTGGGAATTCGAAGACTGCAACACCTGGGAAGCCGGTGATACCTGCCTCGCCATGAATGAACTTGTGACCGACGCAGGCGGTGGCAACCCGAAAACGACCCCCATCTACGACGTGAAGCGTGACTGATGGTCTCCTCGGTTCATTTCTACGCTGAGTTTCTCACAACAACTATTTCTAAACTTTGGAGTTCATAATCATGCGAAAGCGAAAAGGCTTCACGCTCATCGAACTGCTCGTGGTGATGGCGATCATCGCCCTTCTCCTCGGCCTCCTGCTCCCGGCACTGGCCAAGGCTCGCGCCACGGCACGCCAAGTCAAGAGCGCTACGCAGTTGAATCAGATCCACAAGGGATTCATGATCATGTCGACCAACGACAATGACATTTTCCCCACCCCGGGCCGCATCAACCGTTGCGGCACCACACCCGGCAAGGGCCCCGAAGACGAAAGCGTCAACAGTCACGCCAACCTCTACGGCGCCTGCATTTCGGGCGAATTCTTCACGCCCCAGTTGCTGGTCGATCCTAGCGAAGCTTCGGGCAACGTTGCCATTGCTTCAACGTATGACATCGAACGGTACAGCCCACCGGCTGATGTCTATTGGGATGACAACGACTTTTCTCGTTTCAAGGCCGATCTCGATGGCACCTGCAACACCAGCTACGCCACCATGCTCTTGAACGGCAACCGTAAGGCTCGCCAGTGGAACAAGTCGCTTGACTCCAAGTATGCCGTTCTTGGTAATCGAGGCATCGAGGACTCCAGCTACGACGAGCAAGATTACCTGAGCTCGAAGACGCTTTTGATCCACGGATCTCGCAAGGAGTGGATCGGAAACATCTGCTTCAACGACAACCATGTTGAGTTGGTTCGAACCTTCGCCCCGGCGGCCCTTGCCGCGATCAACTCGAATGGGACCTCGGTCGAAGACACCCTCTTCGCAGAGGATGTCGATCTCGACGGAGAAGGCTCAGACGTCTACCTCGTCATGAGTGACACGGGGTCAGCCACCGGCAACTGCAGTGACTTTCTCTGGGAAGCGTCCCTTTCTTGGGACTGATCCAGGTCGGGTAGAAACCCAATCGAAAACGCTACGCCGCCCGCGGATCCCTCCGCGGGCGGCTTTTTTTTCTCGGAATCGACGGGAATGCCGCCGCCGCTTTGAATCTTCACGCCCAGATCAGGCCGTCGCCTATCATGAGTCCGATGCCGATCTCCGGGACACATCCGAACCGACCGAAATCGACCTGGAGAATCTCCCGTTCGATCATGGTGATCGCAACCGCCCTTTTACTCCTCGGCGGCGCGATGCATCGACCACCCCAGGCAACCCCCGCTGCCAATCCGACCACAATCCCGGCGGGCCGGAAAGCCGAGACGATCGCCGTGATCTCCATCGACGGCCCAATCGACGGCGTGACGACACGAAGCATCGAACGAAGACTTCAAGAAGCAGCCCAAGAAGGCTGTGATGCCGTGGTCCTCGAATTGGACACGCCGGGCGGCGACCTCATGGCGACCTTCGATATCCTCGAACTGATTCGCAATAAGGCGCCGGCCAATACGGTGGCATGGGTCAGGCCGAAGGCGTTCAGTGCCGGCACCATCATCGCCCTGGCGACTCGAGAAATCATCATCACACCGACCGGCGTCTTTGGCGACGCCGCCCCCATCCAAGGCATGCCTGTGGTTGGACTGCGTCAACTCCCCGCGGCAGAACGAGCCAAGATCGAAGCCCCCCTCCTCTCAGAGGTCGTCTATGACGCCCGACGACAGGGGTGGGATGAAAAGTTGGTTCAGGCCTTCGTCGCGGTCGATGTCGAACTCTGGCTGATTCAGAATCGAACCAATGGAGATCGCCTCTTTGTTGATGCGGCGGAGTACGAACGGATCTTCGGTGAACTTCCAGTTCCGACCCGTCTCGCAAGACTCCCCGCGCCGCCTGCGCGCGACCAGCTCTCCGGACTGCTGGGGAATTCCGACGGCGAAGAGGAAGCAGTGCCGTCTCTGGCGGAACGCGACGACACCATCGAATTCGTTCAGGATTTTCCATCGAAGCGGGCGGTACTCGGACCCGACGATGCCTCAGACTGGGTCTTGCTTGGCCAAGTCGTCTCTCCGGACGAACTCTTGGTGCTCCGGGCTGATGAAGCCGCCGCCTACGGCTTCACCAGTGGAGAGATCAACGATGAGACTGAACTCAAGGCCTTCTTCGGCGCGGGAAAGATCATCCGGTTTGACGAGAACTGGTCGGAACGTCTCGTCAGGTTCATGACCCTCTGGCCAGTCCGCGCCATTCTGATCGCGGTCATGCTCGTGGGGTTCTTCGTCGAGATCGCGGCACCGGGCTACGGCGCCTTCGGTCTGGTGTCCCTCGTGAGTTTGGCACTGCTCCTCGGCGCCCCTTTGCTCGCCGGAATGGCAGAGTGGTGGACCGTCGCCGCGGTGCTTCTTGGCTTGATGCTCGTCGCTCTCGAACTATTCGTCCTGCCGGGATTTGGCGTGGCCGGCGTGCTTGGAGGCGCGTTCATCTTCGGCGGTCTGGTCGGTACCTTCATCGGCGGCCGCCCCTTCGACGATTCGATTCGGGATGATCTCGTACGAGGCTTGCTGGCCACCAGCATTGGGTTTCTGGGAGCCGGCGTCGGAATTTGGTTGCTCTGGCAGAATCTGCCAAGACTCTCGTCTGCTCGGAGGCTCATTCTCGCCGAGTCGGTGGGGGAGATCGCCGACGATCCTTCGGGACGGGCGATGTCGGCACGGCCGGACACCACCAACCCTGTGGCGATCGCACCGGGAATGGAAGGCGTCACGACGACCCCGCTTCGCACGTCCGGACGGGTGCGGATCGGCGATCGACTCGTCGATGCCCAGAGCGCCGGCGCCTACATCGAACGTGGAATGAAAGTGCGGGTCATCGCCTCGGATCAGTTCGGCATCAAAGTAGAGGAACTCGGCTCATGAAACTGCTCCTTGCTTCGTTCGGCACCATTCTCGCGCAGACCGCATCCGCCACTCCCCCGGACGGTTCTTGGCTTGCGATCGGGTTTGGCCTCGGCGTGTTGGCCTTGGCGATCTTCGCCATTGAGCTCTTTGTCCCAACCGGTGGCATGCTGGGAATTCTCTGCGGCCTGACGGTCGTCGCATCCATCATTAGTTTCTTCTATCACTCTCAATCCGCGGGCGTCTTTGCCGTGGCCAGTTACATCTTGGCCACACCCTTTGTCGTGGTCTACGGGGTCAAATTCTGGTCGGGAAGTCGGCTTGGCCGCCGATTGATCCTTGGCGGTACCGAGACGGTGTCCACCAAGGGCCTCGATGAAGACGAAGTCGCCGAGGAGATCGCCCGACAGCAGCGAGAAGAAACCGCGAGCACCGCCGCTTTGATTGGCCGTACCGCCCTCACGGTGACCCCACTCCGACCAGTTGGGGTGATCAGACTCGATGGCCATCGTCGAGACGCGCTGTCAGAGGCTGGAATTATCGATCAAGGCACGGAAGTCCGGATCGTCGAGATCATTGACAATCAACTGAAGGTCCGCCCTGTGGATCAGAATTCGGCTTGAATAGAAGATTCGGGCCACTGAACCTCATCCGGATAGACTGCAGCGTCTTCCACTCGAAACTTCCTCGTTAAGGATCGTCGCCCATGGATATTTGGCTGATCGTGATCATCGTTATCGCGGGCCTCTTCGCCCTCGTGCTGCTCGCCGTGTTCGGACGGTTCCTCAGCCTGTGGATCCAGTCGGTGGTGTCGGGAGCTCCGGTCGGACTCCTGGACCTCTTCATGATGCGGCTCCGGAAGGTTCAACCTTCGGTGATCGTGCTGAATCGAATCTCCGCCAAGAAGGCCGGACTCGACCTGTCCGCTTCCCAACTCGAAGCTCATTACCTTGCCGGCGGCAACATCGAACGAGTGGTCCGAGCCATGATCGCGGCGGACAAGGCGAAGATCGATCTTCCGTGGGATCGCGCCACGGCGATCGATCTTGCGGGCCGAGATATTCTCGAGGCCGTGCGGACCTCGGTGGACCCGAAGGTGATCGACTGTCCGAGCGAGCACGGCGGCCGATCGACGATCGATGCCGTTGCTGGCGACGGCATCCAACTTCGAGCCCGCGCTCGCGTGACGGTTCGAACCAATATCGCCCAGCTTGTGGGCGGTGCGACCGAAGAGACCATCGTCGCTCGAGTGGGCGAAGGCATCATCTCGACCATCGGTTCCGCCGAGAGCCACAAGCGAGTGCTCGAGAATCCCGACCAGATCTCGAAGACCGTGCTAGCAAAGGGACTCGATTCCGGAACCGCCTTCGAAATCCTTTCGATCGACATTGCCGACATCGATGTGGGTACGAATATCGGCGCCCACCTGCAGACTGACCAGGCGGAAGCCGATACGAAGCGGTATCAAGCGGAAGCTGAACAGCGACGAGCGTTGGCGATCGCACAAGAGGCCGAACACACCGCCGAAGCCGCCAAGAACCGCGCGTTGGTGATTCTGGCCGAAGCCGAAGTTCCCAAGGCCATGGCTCAGGCATTCCGAGATGGAAATCTGGGAATCATGGACCACTACAGAATGCAGAACGTCCTCGCAGATACTGCCATGCGGAAGTCCGTTGCCGAAGGGGAAGACGGCCCCGAGGGCGGCTGAACCGGACCAGCCAAGAGAAGACCCCGCCCGCCTGAATCAGGCGGCGTGAGATCGAATGCGCTGCCAAGGATCCATTTCTGAGTGCCAGTCCTTCACTTAGTCATTCCTTTCCTGAACGAGCAGGCCACGCTCGAGACCGTCATCGGGCGGGTCGAGCAAGTGGCGTGGCCTGACGGCTGGACCGCCCGGGTGACACTGGTCGACGATGGCTCCTCGGAAGATGCGGCCGCATCTGCGGCTGCACTGGGCGATCGGCATCCCGATCTCCAGCTCTTTCGTCATGCCTCCAACCTCGGCAAAGGGGCGGCCCTCCGAACCGGTTTCGCTGAGGTACTCAAACATGCCGATGAGGCCGACCTGATCGGGGTGCAGGATGCCGATCTGGAATATGCACCCTCTGACCTTGTGCACTTCGTTGAGAAATTCGTGCACACCAGCACACCGATCGATGCCATCGTCGGCAACCGTTGGATCGGAGCCCAGCCCAATGCCATTCGCCGCGCCCATCGAATCGCCAATGGCTGCCTGACCTTCATCTCGAACCGACTGACTGGTCTGCAGATCCATGACATGGAGTGCTGTTACAAGATCATCCGGACGCCGATGCTTCGAAAGATCCTCCCCGATCTCGACGAGAACCACTTTGCGGTGGAACCACAACTCGCCGCCGCGCTCGCCCGGCACGGCGCGGTGGTCACGGAGGTCGGCGTTTCTTACGACCCTCGGAGCTTTGCGGAAGGCAAGAAAATCGGTCTTCGGGACGGCTTCGAAGCAGTGGCCTCGATGATCCGGGAATGGCGACGCAGTCGCCGCCATCGGCGGAGCGCCTTGAAATGACGCTCAGCAAGGAAGCCCGCGCCGGAATGCCGCAAGGCGTGCGACTGGTGCTTCAACTGTTCGGTTTCATCATCGGACTCTTACTCGTGGTGTGGTGCATCCGTGGCGCGCTCGAAGGCGGGGAAGCGGGCTGGGAGAAGTTCAAGGAAGCAGATCCGGGGCTGATTGCCGCGATGATCGGCTGCTCACTCGCCAGCGTCATCGCCAACGGTGCCATCTTCTTTGCGACCATCCGACCGGTTCGCCGCGAGGGGTTCATGGTCCTGCAAGGCGTCAACCTCGTCTCCAGCCTGCTGAATTACGCCCCGATCCGACTCGGTGTGATGAGTCGCTATTTCTATCACGTGCGCGTCGATCGGTTCTCGATCCTCTTTGTGACCGGGTGGATCGTGGTGGTTGGCATCACCGTTCTCGCGGTGATGGGCGCCGCGGTCGGCGCCACACTGCTTCAACCGCGGCCGGGCGTGGCGTGGGCCCTCGTGTTTCTAGCGCCGCTCTTCGCCTTGATCCTCGCACTCCCAATGATGGCGAGGATTCCATTGATTCGACGTTTCACCCGCGGCGGAGAGGCGATGCTCACGGATCGTGGTTGGATCGCGACCGCCTTCGGCCTCCGCGCCTTCGATCTCGGGATGTGGGCGATTCGGCTCGGGATTGCGGCGTCCATTCTCGGCATCGACCTCCCCACCGGCGATGTACTGCTCCTCGCGATCACCGCCCTGGTGGTGTCGCTCAACCCACTTGGCCGACTTGGATGGAGAGAGGCCGCGGTCGCCATTCTTGCGGCTCAACTGGCCGCACCAGGACTTGGTGCCACAGAACTCGACGCGACGTTCAAACAACTGGCGCTCCTCGAGAGTGCCGCCGAAGCATCGATCACGATCCCGCTGGGACTCGTCGCCTTCGTCTGGTGGGTCCGGAAGGTTCGGGCGGGACGTTCGAGCCGACCATCTTCGGCCCCCGACGCCCAAGATTGAGACCACCGCCCAAACCGCCCCGTCTCCGGCAATGGACGAAGTTCTTTGGCTTCGATCGCTGTTGACTAATATTTTCGTCAAATGTAGAATTGGGCTTCATTCCAGCGACCAGGGGTCGCATGGTCCGGACCGACAACACTGAATTCGCCTTGAAGGACGACGTCATGTCATCAACCCTCCTGGTTCAAGCAAACACCCATCGGCCCGTTCAGGCCATGCTGCTCGGTCTGCTCGCATTCGGCCTTTCGTCCCAGGCGATCGCCCAAAAGGGATCGGCGGGACTACCAGCCTCGCCTGAAACCGATCCGGAGGCCTTCCTTGGACAACTCGGCGGTGACCTAAAGATGGCGGTACGGGTACAGGCGATGAGCAGTGAGGACGCAAGGACGCTCTGGGAAGCCGCTGCGAAACTGGTCAACCAAGGGGCCGAGGACAAGGGTGGGAACGATGGCGAAGGAAAGCGCGACGGCGGTGGACATCTCTGGTTCGCCATGCGGGTGCCGCAGGGCGGCGACTTCAGAACCCTGCTCCGACCGGAATTCATCCGTCGCGACATCGACCTCATCGTGGATCGGCTCGCACTCGATGAGACCACGGCCCCCATCGCCGAAAGCGTGCTGCTCGACTACGAAGCCGCCTTCGAAACCGAGACTTCTCGGTTCCGCGACCTGCTCGAGCTCGGTTCGAACCAGGTGGAACTGGCGAATTTCGAGCCTGGTTACCGAGCCATCGATCCATCGAACTGGAACGCCGTCGAAGTGGGAATCGTCGACGGACTGACCGAACGCGGCGTGAGCGACGAGAAGATCCGCGGCACGTTGGACTGGGCCAGCTCGCGACTGGAGGGCATGCGGACTCGACTCGCGATGCTGGAGCCGATGCTGCAACGCCGGCGAACCGCCATTGAAGAAGCCGGCGGAAGAGTCGATGCGCGCGACGTGCTCGACGGCATGAACCTCGTCGAACGGCGGCGACGAGCGCTTCGCGACGAGACGGTCGAGTCGTTTTCCGCGTTGGTCGGTTCGGAAATGGAATCGACTCTCGCTTCGACCCTCGACGAGATCAGGATCCAGCACGGAATGGTCGACTCTCGGATGGGTGGCGCGACGACCAACATCGTCGCGGCGCTCGGATCGGTCGATGTGGCCGACTTCGAGGCAGCCGAACTGGAAACCACCGAGGCGGAGATGCTCGACGAGATCGCGATCCTCTTCGACGCCCGAACCAAAGCGAGGATCCGACGGGAGAAACAAGCGCTGGAACTCACGATCGAGATGATGGAGTCCGGCACCAACGGCGACTCGAGATCGCGTTCGCGGGTCCGCAACGCCGCGACCGCGGAGCTCACCGCCGAACTCGCCGTCCGTGATGCGATCCTCGGGCGAGTCGATCTGATCCGCACGCGTCTCGAACAAGTCAATCCCGAAGCGGCCGCCGCATTCCTCGAGGTCGCACGACGAACTGGATTTCGAGCTCAGATGCGGTCCCGGTGGTGCGAGCTCGCCACGAAGGCCGCACTGTCGCTCGAAGGCCTCGACGACGCGAGCCTGGCATCGCTCATCGAGATTGAAGACGGCATCCGTTCGCAGATCGCGTTCCTCCGCACCAACGCGATCCAACGACGGCTCGACAGCGAGACCCGGATCGCCCGGGCGATGGTCGAAGCGGTGATCGACGATGGGGCGGAAGCAAAGTCGCTCGGCGAACGGGCCTGGCGGGAACCGGGATACGAGGGTTTCGATCGACTCGACGAACAGACCGAGACGCAGCTGCTCGGGGTGCTCGGTCCAGATCGGATCGGCGAACTGCCGAAGCGGCCCGGCAGCAAGGCCGGGAAGGACGAGCGGACCGGTGACCAGCCCGCCGCCGGGTCGAAGGAAAAGCCTGGCGGCAAAGGCCGCGGAAAGCCGGGTAAAGGCTGAGCAGCCGTGTCGAGCATCCTGCATGTCCGATTTTCGGGGGCCGGAGACCTGTCGATCGGATCGAGCGTGGGGCCGATGAAGTTAGAGTGCAGGGGTTCGCCGGGAACCTCGACAGCTCCCGGGCACAACCAAGGAGACATCGATGCAGAAGACCCACTCGAATTGCAATGCCCCTCGGTCGGCCGTTCATTTCGGATTTCAGATTCTCACCACGGTCGCCGTGATCGTGGCCGTCGCGCTGCCGCTGGGATGCGGAGATGGTTCGCCCTCGAACCCATCGCCGAGCAGCGCCGCCCTCGAGACGAACACGAATACGAGTCCGCCCGACGAGACGGCCTCCGCATCCACCGAAACGATTGACATCTGGACTCCCGCCGCGATGGGCGAGATCGCCACGCTCAAGGCACGCCTCAAGAAGGCGGGCGACCCGAACGCGCTCGACCCGACGTTCGGTGTGTCCGCACTCGAAATCGCCGCCGACTTCGGTCACGTCGACGCGATGAAGGCGATCCTGGAGGCTGGCGGGATCGTCGATGTGCGAAGCCGAGCTCGCGGCACCGCGTTGATCGGAGCCGCCTTCCTCGGCCGCCCTGAATGCGTGACCTTCCTCCTCGAAGCCGGCGCCGATCCGACCGCGATGAACAGTGATCAGATCACCGCCCTTACCGCACTCGACGTACCCTGGGAATTCACCCAGCCGATCATCGAAATGCTCCAGATGCCAATCGATCGCGAAGTGCTCGAAGCCGGCCGAAACGCCTGCCGACCGATTCTCGAAGCCGCCCTGAAATGATCGGCCACGAGGCTGAAAACTCGGCTGCCCCCACGCCGCCACCACCGATCGTGCATCCGCTTCATCCCCGAGCACCGGGAACGGGTCGGTACCACGGACTCGATGTGGTGCGGGCCGCGATGATGCTGCTCGGCGTGGTCATCCACACCGCGGTCGTCTACTGCGAGCCGCAGATCTGGATCTACGAGGATCCCGACCGCACGGCTTTGGCAGGGATCCTGGTCCTCGGGATCCACATCTTCCGCATGCCAGCGTTCTTCGTGATGGCCGGCTTCTTCGGCGCCATGCTCTTCGATCGCCGCGGACCCGGTGGATTCGCGAGCCATCGCTACGACCGGATCGTGCTTCCGCTGGTCATCGGATGGTTCGTCATCTTTCCGATGCTCGCCTGGTCGATCAGCTTCGCCTTCACATGGCAGTTCCTGCCCGCCGAATCACGAACCATCGGGCTCGCCTACGAGAAGATGTCCCTGAACGCGGACTTCGCCGAGGCCGGCCCGCTGCATCTGTGGTTCCTGTACTACCTCGTCTACTTCTATCTCGCCTTCGCGACCGCAACCTTCCTGCTCCGCCGTTTTTCGGGACCCGTCGCCGGATGGCTTCGCGAGGGATTTCGATGTGTGGCCCTCGGGCCGCTTCGTTGGATCAGACTTCCGATTCTGATCGTCGCGACGTCACTGCTGATGCTCACGATGAAAGAGCCGGGAATCGACACCACCGAATCTTTCTGGCCGCTCTGGCACGTGATCTTCGTCTACGCCATCTACTTCGGCGTCGGCTGGGCGGCATTCGGGAACCGCGAGATCGTCGATCGCCTGAAGGACTGGGCGTGGCTCCGGCTCGGCATCGGCACTGCGCTCCTGATCTGCGCCGTGGCCATGGCGGTCGCGACCAGTCTCAGCCTAGACGCCGAGGAGGATTACGGAAACGCGATGTTCATCGCGAACCAGTGTCTCCAGGCCACCACCTGCTGGGTCCTGATCCTGGGCATCAGCGGGGTGAGCGAGCGGCTCTTTACCCGGGCGAATCCCGTGGTGCGATACATGGTCGACGCCTCCTATTGGATCTATCTGATACACCCCCCGCTCACGATCTTCA
>ERZ887942.1101-NODE-1101-length-19746-cov-5.806409_pt1 | contig 19746 bp, 16 predicted proteins | sample MGYA00521099_ERZ887942 | MGnify/ENA primary metagenome ERZ887942 (study PRJEB32303, sample SAMEA104408605) | aquatic metagenome | biome: Brackish water; feature: Pelagic; material: water | place: Baltic Sea | collected 2014-06-07T06:48:00 | depth 16,251 m ...
CGGCTTCGAAAGCAGGTTTGGAATTCTCAACAAACCAATTGGAAGCTCACTATCTTGCGGGCGGAAGCGTGGAACACACCGTTCTTGCGCTGATCGCAGCTGACAAAGCAGAAATCCCACTTCCATACGATCGGGCATGCGCGATCGACCTTGCGGTTAAAGGAACCACCAAAACCGTTCTCGAAGCGGTCCGAACTTCCATTAATCCTGCGGTTATAGATTGCCCCGGTGGCGGCGGAAAGATTGATGCTGTAGCCCGTGACGGCATTCAGATTCGGGCACGTGCCCGGGTGACCGTTCGTTCAAATTTGGATCGATTCGTCGGTGGTGCGACCGAGGAAACAATCATTGCCCGAGTGAATGAAGGAATCGTGACATCTATTGGTTCAGCCTCTTCTCACAAGGACGTGCTGGAAAATCCCGATAACATTTCAAAGCGCGTTCTGGGAAAAGGACTCGATGCCAACACGGCTTTCGAGATCCTTTCGATTGATATCGCGGATGTTGATGTGGGTGAAAACATTGGTGCAACGCTTCAGAAATCTCAGGCGCAGGCCGATAAAGACGTTGCCCAGGCAAAAGCTGAGGTTCGACGCGCTGCTGCGGTTGCGACTGAGCAGGAAATGTCTGCCCGGACTCAAGAGATGCGCGCAAAACTCGTTGAAGCGGAGGCCCAGGTTCCCTTGGCGATTGCTGAAGCATTCCGCGCAGGAAACCTCGGTGTGATGGATTACGTGAAATACCGCAACGTCGTCGCAGACACTGATATGCGTGAAAGCATCGCAGGAGACGTCGCCGACGGTGAAGAAGACGAGGGACTTTAAAAAGAACTTTTCACGATCCAATAGGGTCTGATCGATGAATCAACCCTGTTGGGTCGTAATTTTCCATTTTTTCCCATGCTGATCAAAAGTGAAATCCCGTGGCACATCGTAGCGATTGTGTTCATCGCGTTCGCTTCGTGGGTATGGAATAAGTTTCAGGAAGTTGCGGCGGAAAGAAAACGTCGTCGTTTCCAGGAGGTGAAGCGCACCTACAACCAGCAGGAACGCAAGCAGAACCAAACTTCTACGCCACGAGCTCAAGCACCAGCACCACCCGCGAAGGCAAAGTCGCCGCTCCAGCAAATGATGGATGCAGTGTCGGGCAATGTTGAGGAAGTCCGCCAACAACAGGAATTGGCTGAAGCCCAACGCAAAGCCCGGTTGAAGCAACAGCAGCAAAGCCGGGCCCTGGCTGCCGCGCAGAATCGAGCGGAACCTCCGCCACCACTTCCTCGAAGACAGGATGAGCCGTTGAGAGTTCCACCGCCAATTCAGAATAAAAGAACGGCAGCAACGTCTGAATCGCCGGCGTTGCGAACTCCGGTCTTGCCGATAAAGCGCGGAATGGTCCGTCGTAAGAAACGTCGATCGGGAGTGCGAGCCCTGCTTCGGGGAAAAGATTCAATCCGTCAGGCTTTGATCGCTTCAGAAGTTCTTCACAAGCCGAAGGGGTTGGACGATCAAGCGGAAGATAGGTGAGGGGAACGCAACTGCGCAGATAGCGCGCTACGCTTTAGAAAATGTTAGGGGCGATAACACCGGAAACTGAAACGGCCTCACCTAGTTAAAGCTGAGGCCTTTCCGTGTTCTCCCCCCCAGGGTCGAAAGTTGATGGAGTTCGTTTCCCTGGAGGCGCACGCCCCCCCCAACATCACTTTCATACTAGGACGCGTTCGAGGCCAACGCCATTTAAATTGTGAAACACTTTTTGAGTCGCTCAACTGATTAGCGCTCTATGCGTTTGGGTTGCGCCTCGCCAAATTGGCAATGATGTTCGTATCCCATTGACACACCCCTTATCCAGCCAACCATTCTAATCAAAGTTCAATCATGCTTGCTGTCATTTCCCCTGCCAAAACGCTCGACTACGAATCCCGATGTCCTGCGCACGATCCTTCTCAGCCTGAATTTCTCGATGAAGCCGGGGAAATCATCGGGGTGCTGAAGAAAAAGACCCGCCCTCAGCTTGGTGACCTGATGAGCATTTCTGAAAAGTTGGCGGACTTGAATTTTCAGCGCTACAAAGACTGGTCGCGCCCTTTTTCGGAAGACAATGCGCGTGCTGCGCTACTGGCTTTCAAGGGAGACGTTTACACCGGGTTCGATGTCGAGAATTACGGAAAACGCGACTTCAATTTTGCGCAAAAGCATCTTCGGATCCTTTCCGGGCTTTACGGACTGCTTCGGCCGCTGGATCTGATGCAACCGTATCGGCTTGAGATGGGAACCAAGCTAAAAACCAAACGGGGAGGGGATTTGTATGCCTTTTGGGACGAAAAAATCACCCACGCCGTCAACCGGGTCGTTGCTGACTCAAAGGGAAAAGCCCTCATCAACTTGGCGTCGAACGAATATTTCAAGTCGATCCGGCCAAAACTCCTCGAGTGTGATGTGATCACGCCTTCGTTCAAAGATTTGAAAAACGGGAAATACAAGATCATCAGCTTTTTTGCCAAAAAGGCCCGAGGGATGATGTGTGACCATATGATTCGTAATCGGCTGACAAAACCAGAAGAGCTGAAATCCTTTGATCGAGCAGGTTACGCCTATAATGATGCGCTTAGTAAAGGCAATACGTGGGTTTTTACTCGCGATGAACCTCAAAGCGATTAATTTCAGATTTCCGAAAGGTTCTGTGGTTTCGATGTTGCTGACAGTGGTCTTTGCATGTTCCCTAGCGGCAATGTTTTCCCGCCGGAAAATCGCTTTTGACCTTTTGGTAGTTAGCTCCCTGTGTCTTGCTGCATGTTTTGCGAATGCTCAGGAAGTGAAGGAGAATCCGTCGACCGATCCCGAAACCAAAGCGGTCGATGAGTCTGAAAAGGCTCCGGAAGTAGCGACTCCGACAACCCCGGTTGTTTGGAGGGGGATCATGCAGAATGTATTAGTTGATCCCATGGCTCGATTGCCGTTTGGAGAATCCGAAACCCTCCGTGCCCCGATTGCGGTTCATTTTCCGGCCCAGAAGTCATCAATCTGCTGGGACGCGAAAGCCTGCCGCTTGCTGTATGCGTGGAAGGGGGAGTTTTTGGCTCAAGACGCCACCACTCAAATCGCAATGCCAGCAGGAGAAATCGCCTACCTGGCAGCAGGGCCGGGTCCGTTTTCCGCGGCCGTCGGTGCGTATGGAAAGCCCAAGTATTTTGGTTTCAAATTGATCGAAGGTGTTCCTGAATTCTATTACTCTGTAGGTCGCGTGGCCGTTCGGGAGCGGTTTTCATTCTCGGAGGATGCGGAAACGTTGATGCAGCATTTCGCAATCGATAACTCCGCAGGAGACGTCGTCATGACTATTCCAGAAGCATGGAAAAATCGGATTTCGACTGAAAAAGGAACCCTGAAGAATCGAATTCTGACCGTCAGTAAAAATGACGCGGCTGATTTCACCCTGAACTATTCGCTGATTCCTGATGAAACGCCTGCCGAATAGTTTTTACGACCCAATAGGGTCTGTTCGACGAATCAACCCTGGTGGATCGTTTGTTGCGCTATGTCTGTTGGGAACCGCAGCCCCTGCTGATGAACCGGTGTGGACGATTCAGGATGGCAAGATCCTAAAGGACGACGTGGTGTTTGTTGAATCCGGTATCGAAGCTCCCGTTGGAATTCGTCCTGCAAAGAACGGGTCGGTCATCGTAGCGCAGCCGAATGAATTGACGCAAATTTTTGATGAAGATGGCGATGGCAAAGGCGATTTCTTTCAGGCACTCATTTCCGGACTGCATTTAGATCAGCACATCGTTTCTGGCCCTATGGTCAGCGCCGCCGGTGAGATCTACGTCGCAGTGGATCGAGCCGGGGAGATGGTCGATCTCATTTCATGGGCTCCAGGTAAAACGAGTCTGGTGCTTTCTCTGCCAAATACAGCTCGGAATCTGGCGATTGATGCTGATAGTCTGCTCGCGGCGATTGTTTCCAATAACGAAGGGGTTTGGATTGCGACGGCTCAACTCCCAAAGCCTCCTGAGGCTGTTCCTGCACCAAAAGAAGGAGCGGAGCCTCCCTTGCGAGCCGTTCCGGTTGCTCCCCCAACGCTTGAACCCGCTGTCCGCATCCCAAAATCTTTGGTAGGTGAGGGGAATACGATCTCCGATCTCGCATTTGCCAGCAATGGCGGCTTTCAGGTGACAATCTCCGATGGAAAAATTCTGAATGTGGCAGCGGCTCCGATCGACGGTCGCATTCAGGGAAGTGTGATTCCCGCTGTCGAAGACCCCGAGGTTTTTGCGGTGCAGGGTATTCAACTGAGAACTGATGGTTTTTCAATCGTCTTGAATCAGCCCATTGATCGAGGCGTGGGAGGCGTAGAACCGATTCCATTCCAGATTTTGTCCGGAAAATTGATTGGTGAGATTCCGTTGGAACCCATTCCACTGCTGGATGCAATTATTGAACCGGACGGCAAGACGCTGAATCTTATTCCTGCCGCTCTTTTGCCTGAGCGTGACTATGTGTTTGATTTCAGCGCACTGAAAGCGGAAACAGGAGAGCCTTTAATCGCTGAGAAAGCAGCTTACACCGTCATTAAGATCCCGGTTCCGACCGTGTTACCGCCTCTGATTGAAGGTGACATCATCGACGCTACGACCATTAAAGAGCCTGAGGTCGAGGTTGGTGGTGATGAGAAAAAATCTCCAGAAACATCTAAAGGGAAGACCGATGCAGCGGTCGAAGAATAGAAGTAGAGATCAATCCGTTTCAGAGGGCTCAAGCCGCCATGCTACGTATGACTTTGGAAAGATCCACAGCAGTTGCTCGGTGATGATCTCGCAATCAGGAAACAATTCGGTCATCTGCTTTTTCGAAAGCAATCGGGTAAAGCGGATCGTTTCATCGACTTTTTCCTGAGACGGTTTTTGGATCCAGCCCCACGGCGTAAACCAGCGCAGCATTTTTCTCCGAACAGAAACCGGCAGCCAATGAACAAAGGGAGCCGGATAATGTGGCTCAATGGGGTATTCTCCCGCGGGCGTCTGAATCCAGAGCTTCTTTCCCACTCGACGCACTTCCGATGCAAGCCGCACTTGATTTTGCCAATCCCCAACGTGTTCGATCACGGAATTCGAAAACAAAATATCATAGCTGCCATCAGGCTCCTTTAAGGCACAACCGTCACCAACGGTTGTAATGATGCGATGATCCGGGAACGCTTCGGCATCCCATTCGATCGGATGAATGCTCATGCAATCGATTCGCTCAGGAACTTGCGGCCCGGTCTTCCATGTCCTCGGATACCCGCCAACATCGAGCACCAGATCGCTCGATTGAGGCTGAATCATCCCATCAAATTGATCCATTCGTTTCGCCCGCCAGATCTTAAAAATGTGAGAATAGAGCCGATGGATGTTGATCGATGTCATGAAAAATGGAGGTGAGGCTGCCTCACATTAGTTAATTTATCCTAAATATTGAATCGAGATATTTTTGAATGAAGAGAAACTGCCAAATTCTTCCGGCGGAAACGGACTTTGATCAGAGAGTTTTTCGAAATGCGCGCAAATCGCTCATTGGCTTTTATCGACAACGAACCCATTGCTTGGTTCTGAAATCAGGAAAGAGCCCTGGCTTGACGAAATTTCGGACTGGCGGGACGGTTTCCACAAAAGACGTCGAGAACTCAGATAGCCATTTTTTAAGTGGTGAAAAATAAGCGAAATGGGCTTGAAGCCCGCCAGGGAGTTCGTTCACATGGCCTCATGCGGATTTCAATTCGATACGTCCGAAAATTGCATGGGCTGATTTTTGCTGAAAAATAATGCAGGAAGAGCCACTGTATCTAGCTTCGCGGCGATGTGATCTTGCAAAAAATCACCGCTGCCAAACTTTCGCAAAAAAGCATAATAAAAATAAAATTTTCGAAATAACGCAGTTCAAACTTGACCAAAGTCACACTTTCGCATCATCATTCAGATGAATTTGTGAAAAAAAGGCTTTTCCACCACCATCAGACTGTGTTACGACAGTCAGACTGGTAGAAATGCCGTGAACAATTTGATTCATATTAATGATGATTGGAAAGAAACTCTCAACCGCTTGGGCAATGACTGCGCTAATTACAGCGCCGTTCTTGGGCTATGCTCAGCAAACCATCACCGACCAGAATGGCACGGAGATACTGATCGATGCGCTTCCATTGGCAACACAAGGCCAAGTGATCGAAACGAAAGGCGTCATGGCCGGTGGCGGTGGCGAAGGTCCACTTCGCGTTGATGAACTGGGTCGCTTTTATCTTGATCCCGATGGCAAGCAGGGACGTGTCAGCGAGCAGCTTCTTGTTGATCAGATGCTTGGAGTTGTTTTGGTTCCGCGCCCAGGCGATGTGAAAGCCGATGGCTGGCCTGGAGTTGAAGGGGTTTGGCACGATTTGGAAGAGCTTCCTTCAGAAGTAGGTGCAGTTTTCCAGGGCTACCTTTATCAGCCTGTTTCACTGGCATCTCTCGACGAGATGGTTCGTGCAATCATTTTTGCTTACCGTGATGCGGGTCGTCCAGTAGTCGACGTTTTGCTTCCTGAGCAGGACATTACCTCAGGTGTTGTTCAGCTTGTGGTGATCGAGTCAGAGCTTGGTGGCGTTCGCGTTGAAGGTGTTGATTCGGAATACGAAGAATACCTCCGCAGTCAATTCCAAATCAAGAAAGGTGAAGTTATTCGCAGCGAAGAAGTGCTTCGTGACCTGACATGGTTGAACCGCAGCCCCTACCGCAAGGTCGATTTGATCTACTCTCCCGGTTATGAGTTCGGAACTTCAGACATCATTTTGAATGTCACTGAGTCCAAAAAAGCATGGTTCTACACCGGCTACGAGAATTCAGGAACAGAGCTTCTCGGTGAAGATCGTTACATCTTCGGTTTCAACTGGGGTGATGCATTTGGCCCGGACAAGTCGTTGAGCTATCAGTTCACAACCGATGCCGAAGTTGATACAGTGAAAGCGCACTCAGTCGTTTACACGCAGGGACTCCAGAATCGTCACTATCTCACGCTTCTCGGATCTTACGTCACGGTTGACGCTGACATCCCGGTGGGTGATGGATCATTCCTTAATAGCGGTGGAGAAAACTCACAATTTAGCGGTCGTTACGCGATTCCTCTTGCAGGAAAAGCCAATCGTCGCCGTGAGATTGATTTCGGATTTGATTACAAATCAAACAACAACAACCTCGAGTTTGGTGGCGCTGAAGTATTCGATACTACCGTTGAAATCGCTCAGCTGACTGCAGGATACAAAACAACGATCCAAGGGCGTCGCGGAGTAACTCAAATTGATGCTCGCGGTTTTGTTTCTCCTGGAGACCTCACAAGTTTCAACAAAAACGAAGTGTTTGAGCAATCACGTGCCGGATCATCTGCTGATTACCTTTACGCAACATTAGGCATCGAGCATCAGCACCGCCTCGGTGAAGACTGGTCTTTGCGGGTAAAAGGTCAGGGACAAGTTTCTAACAGCAACCTGCAGGCTTCTGAGCAGCTTGGTGCTGGCGGTTACGATACTGTTCGTGGTTTCGAGCAGCGCATTGCCCGGGCTGACGAAGGCTTCTGGGGAACAATCGAGCTTTACACTCCTGAGATTTCAGTGGGACGTATCTTTGACTGGGAAAATGAGACCGATTCACTTCGCCTCCTGACCTTCTTTGATTCGGCAACGCTTTCAAATGTGGATCGTCTTCCTGACGAGCCTAATCAGGTCGAGATGCAGTCTGTTGGTGCGGGTTTCCGTTGGAGCTACTCCGATTGGTTCCGTCTCCGCTTCGACTACGGTTATCCTGTAACCACTCAGAACATCGAAGTTGATGAGAGCGGTCGTTTCCACATCGGCGCGACAGCAAACTTCTAATCGAGGTTTTTACTGAGATTTTACTTTTCAAAAACGGGCTTCGAAGTGATTCGGAGCCCGTTTTTTATTAACCACGTTTCCCGTTCACCCATTCGATGATGGCGAACCTAAAAAACTCCGGATAGTATTTCAAATGGCCAACACATGCATTTATTGGGTGGTCGCACTTCGCTCGGAGGCTGAACCGATTATCCAACGGTTTAAGATGAAGCTTTTTGCAAATCACCACGGGAAATCAGGATTCCCAATCTGGGAGAGCCAAAACGCCTCTGAAAGCGATGTAACACACCGTCTGGTATTGTGTGGAATTGGGAAAATTAACGCCGCAGCGGCAGTCTCATGGCTTCAGGCTGTAACTAATGCAATGGATTGTGGTGCGGTGGCCTGGATCAATTTCGGAATTGCCGGACATCGCCAACGAACAATAGGCGAAGTCGTTCGCGCCAACAAAGTGACGGATGTTGCGACAGGTAAATCATGGTATCCGCCTGCCGCCTGGAAACGGAAGGTGGATTTGAAGGCCGCTCCATTACAAACCGTTGATGCGCCGACTTCGAATTATTCCGATGAAGATTACCTGATCGACATGGAATCGAGTGGAGTCTTTGCCGTAGCGTCGCGGTTTTCTTCGCTAGAGCTGATTCAATCAATCAAGGTCATTTCAGACAATGCAGAACATGCGATCGAAGGAATTACCAAAGAATCCGTCCGGGAGGCATGTAACGCAGCCCTTATAGAAATTGCGCCCTGGCTGGAAGCCTATATTGAAATTGCGCGCGAAGAATCATCTCGAATCGAAGCTCCGCCGCTGTATGAAACGTTGATTGGCTGCATCAGTTTTTCAGAAACGCAGAAACATCAGCTTCGTCGTATTCTGATTCGCCACCACGCTGTAGGGACCGATCTTCAGTGCGGCAGTCTAACGGCATTGAAGTCGGGGAGGGAAGTCATTGCCGCCCTCTCCGCTATTGTTGACGAATGACATTGGTCGGTACCATTCCCATCATTTGCCCGAGCATTTCAGTGTCACTCAAACCCACTTGCGCAAGGATCTTCAAGACAAGCGAATGAGCCTTTGGAGAATCGTTCTGCCAGGCATGCATTTGATTGATTTCATCCAGAGAGAATTTCCCCAGAAGAAAAACGAACCAATCCCGTTTTAATGCCTCTCGAGTCTCAGCCGGGACCGCCGCGACCATCGCAATCAATTCATCAGGAGATCGTTCAGCTGAAAACGGGCTTGCTGCGAGCAGCGAGAACAGGAGCTGCGCCTCTTCGTATTGATTCAATACTTGCGCCAAAGCGATCGTTTTGTTCCCTGCGGCCGGAACAGTGGGTTGTTGCGGCTGTGACGGAACGGCAGTTTGCGCCGTCACAGTGGTAACTGCACAATACAGAGTCGCTGCAAAAATAATGCTGAGCTGAAAAACCTGCCGAGTTCGGATCATGGCGGCAATGGTGCGCGATAAACCGCAATTCGTCGAGCGGGTTTCAATGAATTTTCCCTTATTGCAAGCCAATGGCAGCCGTTCTACGATGGGGCGTGAAAATCCGATTCACAGCCGTTCAATTCACTGCCATTGTCATGGCTTTCGGAGTATTTACGCCAAGCGGGTTCAGTCAGATTCGATTTCAAATCCCGGACCAGGCGTTTACGAAGGCTGACTTTTGGGAGGAATCAGCCTTCACCGGAGAATTCCTCACGAAAGAATCTCCCACTCACCACGCTTTGAAAGCATGGAGCGAGCGACCTGACGTATTCGAAGCGCCAACTCACGGCATTTGGGGGCGCTTCATCGATGACAAATTGCTTTCATTGACTGTCTTATTTCTCGATTCAGGAACCCACTTCGGATATGTTCCAAAAGAAAATGTTGCAGAAACGGAAGTTTCTCACCGCAAGCGTTTTAAAGAGCTTTTCACCCAGGTTGATCAACGGGTTGAAGCAGGGCTCATTTCACTCTCAGAAGGTAAAAAGCCGACTGCTGTTTCCCTTGGGAAATCACCAATGCTGATGCAGGAGGTTCTAATTTATAAAACCGGCAATCTCTACGCCAGGCTCCACCGCGTAGATGAGCAATTGATCAAAGTGACGTGGTTTAAATCGTTGAAAGAGGCTCAAACCTGGGGTGAAATCAACGTAAGCCCAGATTTCTCAACGGCCGCAAAAAAGGAAAAAAACGGCGACTTCGTCATTTTCGGAATCCCGATTTTACCTCAAGGCGACCGGGCTTACTGCGGCGTATCAGCTCTGGCAATGGTGACCCAGTATTTAGGAGTGAGCGCAGAGACCGAGGATTACGCTGCTGCGGCTGGGATTCGCTACGGAAGCACCAAGGGATCGTTTATTCGTGAAGTTTACGACGCGGCCGCAGACGAAGCGGGTTTCAGGCTTGAGATTCTACCAACTGTAAACGGGCAGGTGATCAAACAATCCATTAGCGCCGGAATTCCGATCGTAGTCTGGCGTCGTTGGAATCAGCAGCGGGATTTCTTGCATTCGGTATTCCTGAAGAAATTCAAAAAGAATCCTGAATCCACGTTGCCCGAGCCCAGCGCAAATGATCGCGTGTCATGGCCAGATCAGAACAGTTACAACCACGCGTCAGTTATCACCGGATTCAACGCAGCGCGAAATGAAGTCATCTTTACCGAGAGCTGGAGCGAATCCGTCCGCAATCGCCGCATGCGACTCGAAGAGATGACTGAAACATCTTACGCAGCCTTTGTATTTCACCCAGGTGGTCCAAAGAAATAGAACTCAACACAGCTACAAGCCGATCCAACAATTCAAAAACGGGATAACATTAACTTCTAACAATATATGTAATGCAAAATACAACATTGCGCTTTTTATGATAATTTACTTCTGCCTGCTGTGTGCGCGAGCCCCCTCTATTTGGTTTTTCGTTGTTGAGCGATGTTTGTTGATTTTAACCTATTAGATTAAAATTCTCATTTCCAGTGAGCCAATCGAACGGCTCCTCCTAAATTTACGTCACCCGCCATTCGGCTTCAGGGCCGTCCCTGTCCAGCCCAGCTTTTGATGCAGCACATTGTAAAACGAACTGTCCGGCAATTGAATGAGCGGCAAATCAAACTCTGCACGGCAAATGTGCACTTCAGCTCGAGAGCCAAACTCCGCAACCAATTGACCGTCAACCATCATCAGTAGATCGTCGCGCTGCTCGGGAACGCGAAGCTCAATGGATCCACGATCACTCACCACGATCGGACGGTTCCCCAACGCATGGGGACAAACCGGAGTAAATGCAAACACCCCTGATTCCGGATCGACTAACGGGCCACCCGCCGAAAGCGAGTAGGCGGTCGAACCCGTGGGTGTTGCGACAATCAAACCGTCTCCCGTGTAGCTGTTCATTGCCTGGTCGTTGATTCGAGCGTCGATGTGCACCACGCGTGAATTTGCGGCACGACCGAGATTAATTTCGTTCAACGCAAAGTATTCCTGCCACTCACCGCCATCAATCCGCAGGCGCGCCTGAATGATCGAGCGATTACTGATCGCGTAGGCACCATTCACCAGCGCTTCGACGAGAATTTCTGATTCGTCCGCAGCAGCGCAGGTCAAAAATCCGAGGGATCCTGTATTGATTGCTGCCAAAGGTTTCACCGCCACTCCCAGTTGGCGGAAAACCCAGAGAAGCGTTCCGTCGCCGCCCAGCACTAGAATTCGCTCGGTTTTCTTAGCCAGCTCATCAATTGGCAGCACCTCGCAACAATCATCGCCCAGCATCTTCGCAGTCGGCGGATCCATCACTGGCGTGACGTTGTATTTTTTCAGGAGGTCCACCAACGCGACGAGGAGTGGCTTTCCCCGTTTTTTCATGGGGTTGGCAATCAATCCGATTGTCGGTGTTTTTTCTGGCATCGGTTGAATTTCGTCGATTCAGGCCTCAGAATCAACCGGTGATTCTGATTTCAGCCACGCGAGAAACTCGATGTTTCCATCCGTCCCGCTAATGGCCGATTCAGTGACGCCACACCATTTTATTCCCTCGGTTTTTTCAATGAAATCGTGAATTTTCTCCTTCGCCTGTTCATGCAATTCAGGATCGCGGACGATACCGCCCTTCCCGATCTGATCCCGTCGCAGCTCGAATTGCGGCTTGATCAGACAAATGACATCGCCACCCGGCTTAAGAACCGAAAATGCCGGCGGTAGAATCAGGGTCAGCGAGATAAATGAAACGTCCGTCACGACCAAATCGACTTTTTCAGGCAATTCATCGGGCTGCATGTGGCGAACATTGATCCCTTCACGACTGGTCACGCGATCATCATTGCGCAATTTCCAGGCAAGTTGATTGGTTCCTACATCAAATGCATAGACGTGTTTGGCGCCGCGTTGCAGCACGCAATCCGTAAAACCTCCCGTTGAGGATCCAATATCAAAAACAACTTTCCCTGCCGGATCGATTTCAAAGTGATCCAGCCCCTTCTCGATTTTCAAACCACCGCGACTGACGAACTTGGGCTTCGATTTCACTGTCAGCGAAATATCTTCCAGCACGTTAGCGCCTGGCTTTGGAGACTTCTGCTGGCCTTCAAGAACCACATCGCCCGCCAAAATAAGACGCTTTGCCTGTTCGCGGGAATCGCACAATCCCCGAGCTACCAGCAACTGATCCAATCGTATTTTTTTTGGGTTAGCAGACACGTTCCCACGAATCAACAGGGTATGTTCGATGAATCAACCCTATTTGATCGTAGAGCTGGTCAGTTTTTAAAAAAGAGGCGGGCCCTGAAATCGGAGTCGAGTCAACTTTTGAGAGCGGCCTCCCGAACGCTATTTGTTGGGCTCCGAGTTTTGGGAGTCATGTCGATCGGCATCGGACGATCCCTCGCAATTTCCAGAAGTGAGAGAAATGGAACTTTGCCCCGTCTGATGAGTTTTGCGGGGCCGTTCAATTACTCAAATCCGCTGCACTTGGGAATGTCCTTGGTCGTTGATTCCTGAACGTCTCGCCCGATAGTCCCCGAATCATGAGCACTGAGAATTCAAAAAGAGCATTCGTCACCGGCGGGAGCAAAGGTGTCGGGCGTGGAATTGCCTACGGGATGGCCGATGCAGGCTGGGACGTGGCGATCAATTACCACAGCGATCTCGCCGGCGCGGAAGAATCCAAAGTCGAAATCGAGAAACGCGGCCAGCGCTGCGTGATCGTTAGCGGAAATGTTGGCGTAAAATCTGATGTCGAAGCCATGTTTGCCACTTTGAAATCGGAATTTGGAGGGCTCGACTGCATGATCAATAATGCAGGTCGCCAAACTTTTGCGCCGCTGTTGGAATTAGCAGAGGATGATTGGGATAAAACCCTGAGCACCAATTTAAAAGGGACGTTTTTATGCACCCAGCAGGCGGGGCTTTTGATGCGAAATCAGGGCAGCGGTGGCTCAATAATCAACATCGGATCGGGCGCAAACAAACAGCCGTTTCTGAATTTGATCGATTACTGCGCTTCCAAAGGCGGCGTCGATCAACTGACTCGCGTAAGCGCCTGCGAACTGGGACAGTATGGAATTCGTGTGAACTGCGTGGCTCCTGGCGCGATCGAAATTGAGCGGACCAAAGAGGAATCGCCGAATTATGCGGAAACCTGGAGCGCGATCACCCCGATGGGGCGCGTGGGGAATCCGGAAGACATCGCGAATGTCGTCGCATTTTTAGCCAGTGATGCGGCCGCATTTACCACCGGCCAGACGGTTTATGTCGACGGTGGCTTGTGGACAAAAGCGCAATGGCCATACGAAATCGAAGCGTGACCATGGATTCTGAATCAAAAACCGCCATGGATTGGGATCAGCATTATCAGGATAAGCACACCCCGTGGGACAAAGGATCCCCTGCCCCGCCGCTTTTGGAGTGGATCGCAGCAAATCCGGACACACTCAGTGGTCGGATTCTGGTTCCCGGTTGCGGCGGTGGACATGACGTTCGGGCGCTCGCAGCCACGGGAATTGAAGACGTTTTGGGTTTCGACATTTCCCCAGCGGCAATCACAGAAGCGAAATCTCATGAAGCTGCCGGATCAGAAACTTACAAAGCGGGCGACCTCTTTGATCTCAGTGAAGGCATGCTTGATTCCTTCGATTGGATTTGGGAACACACCTGCTATTGCGCAATCGATCCCTCAATGCGGGATGAATATGTGAAATCGGCCTGGGAAACGCTTCGTCAAAACGCCCAGTTTCTCGGCGTGTTTTATCTCAATCCGTATGACGATGAGCACCAACCTAGCGGCGGGCCGCCTCACGGAACGACCGAAGATGAGATTCGGCAGCGATTTGAAGGCAGCAGGAAATTTAAAATCATCGAATCCTACCAGCCGCAGCAATCCTATTCCGGCCGCGAAGGGCTGGAAGTTGTATTGCGCATGCGGCGGTTGGGATAATTGATTCAACAAGTCTTCAGCTATTGCGGCGAATTTCCGCTTTCTGAGAAAATGGAGTTTTGGTCGACGTCAAAAACAGTGATCTCGTATTCTTTCGCGCCATGTTTTGCTAAAGTCTTTTTGATGTGTTCAATAATTTTCACATCAGCTTCACCTTTTTCGCCCTCATCTTTGCGGGCAATTTGAAATCTGGTATTTGATGAGGTGATTGCATCTCCAATCGAAAGGTTCAAAGTCGGTGCTGGCGTTCCTGGTGTTTCCAAAAGGGAATCGTCTAGCTGCGATGAAGAATTGGGCGTGGAGACTTCATAAACAAGGAAACTAGTTTGCGAAAACTTTGAATTTGAACAGCCTACAAAGAAAATCGCCGTGACAATTAGAATTAGAATACGTGGGCTCATTTCTAGCCGTCTTGAGGGCACTTAATTTTCGTATTCAACATTGCCGTCGAAAAAAAATAACTCCGGTGATTTATCAGAGCCTCCTATTGGGTAAGATCCGTGTTCGGTAACCACCGTTGCGCCAGCTCGCCCGGAATCGAATTCAGCCTTCAATTCCGAATAGATAAGTCGCTCTAAGTTATCTACTTCTTTAGCGTTTGAGCGCTTAAGGAAGATGTAAAAAGAATCCACTCCCCGCCTGCTGCGATGGGTTATATCCCGCTTGGATATTTTGCTCAAAATCTTGCTGACGCGCTTGGGGTCAACTTCCTTAGTGTTGACCAATACGATTGCATCATCACTCGAAACGTTGAATTTAGGCTGGCATGAGCACAGTAAGAGCAAGAGCGTGAAAGCAAATGTCAGCCTGGTTTTCATGTTACGTTCGCTACGATTACACCCCAACCGCCAAGCGCTCGGGATCTTCGAGACATTCTTTGACGCGAATCAAGAACGTCACCGCTTCTTTTCCGTCTACCAAACGGTGATCGTAGCTGAGCGCCAAATACATCATCGGGCGAATCACGACTTCGCCGTCGATTGCCACGGGGCGCTGTTGAATCGTGTGCATTCCGAGAATTCCGCTTTGCGGTGGATTCAAAATCGGAGTGCTCAAGAGCGAACCGTAAACACCACCGTTTGAAATGGTAAACACGCCGCCCTGCAAATCGCTCAGCTGAATCTTTCCATCTCGGGCTTTCCCTGCGTAATCAATGATGCTTTGCTCGATCTCGGCGAACGACTTTTCTTCGCAATCGCGAATCACAGGGACCATCAAACCTTTCTCGGTCCCAACAGCGACACCGATATCGTAGAAGTGATTCTGAATGACCTCACCGTCTTCGATTTGACCATTGATCGAGGGCACCGCCTGCAATCCTTCGACCACGGCTTTGATGAAAAATGACATGAAGCCTAGCTTGGTCCCATGCTTGGAAACGAATGAGTCTTGAACCCGCTTGCGAAGCGCCATGATGTTGGTCATGTCGACTTCGTTGAACGTCGTCAGAATAGCGGCATTTTGCTGCGCGCTCACCAGATGATCGGCGATTTTGCGACGAAGCGGCGACATCTTGTGCCGACTCGTGCGGCCAACTCTAGGGGCTTCAGTCGTTGCTGGTGCGGAACTCGCAGCTGGAGTTGAAGCAGCCAGTTTCGCAACTGAAGCACCTTCAGCGATGGCAAGGACGTCTTCTTTCGTTATTTTGCCGTTGGTGCCGGTTCCGGTTACAGAGGACAAATCGATCCCTTTGTCTTCTGCAATCTTCTTTGCAACCGGAGTCGCTTTCACATCATCATTTCCTGAAGTTGAGGCAGCCGGAGCAGGTGCTTCTGATTTCTCAGAACCGCCGTCCGCTGATCCCGTGGCGGTATCCGATCCCGCAGGCGCTTCGCCTTCTTCGATCAATGCGACCACAGCGCCGATATCAACTTCATCGCCTTCGCTGACCTGGTACTTCAGAATACCATCAAATCCGGCCGGTAACCCTTGCGAGACTTTGTCCGTCTCGAACGAAAGGATATCGTCATCTTTGGTTACATAGTCACCGTCATTTTTCAGCCATTCACTGATGGTTGCGGAGGTGATCGATTCGCCGACGGACGGCATCTTGATTTCGTTGGACATGACTTAAAAGGTAAGAGGTTCTAAAAATTCAAATTGAGGATGATCAGACGTTAAATGCCTCTTCGACGAGCGCTTTTTGTTCGCGTTTATGAATCGCTTTGGAACCGGTCGACGTACTCGCTGCCGAACCGCGACCCGCGTAACGAACTTTGTGCTCAGTCAGCTTCTGGAGGCGCGGGCCAATGAATGACCACGCTCCCATATTCAAGGGTTCTTCCTGACACCACACGATTTTGCTGGCCGCTTCGTATTTCTTCGCGAGCTCCTTCATTTTCTCGCGATGGTAAGGATAAAGCTGTTCCATCCGGACAATCGCGACATTCTCGATGTTGAGCCGTTTACGGTAGTCATCCAGATCGTAGAACACTTTTCCTGAGCAGAAGACAACCCGATCAATCCGATCCGGTTCACGAAGCTCCTCGAAATCATCATCAATAATTTCCTGAAAAGACGTGCCTTCAGCCATCTCATCAAGTGATGACATACAAAGTGAATGATTCAAAAGACTCTTGGGAGTCATCAAAATAAGTGGCTTCCGGATATCGTCCCGCACCATCTGGCGACGCAACACATGAAAATACTGAGCCGGCGTCGTCAGGTTACAAACCTGAATATTATTCTCGGCACAAAGCTGTAAAAATCGTTCCAATCGAGCTGAGCTGTGCTCTGGGCCCTGCCCTTCGTAACCGTGAGGCAACAGCATCACCAAATTGCTATTCCGCTGCCACTTAGACTCGGCAGAGGTAATGAACTGATCGATAATCACCTGCGCGCCATTCGCGAAATCACCAAACTGAGCCTCCCACAACGTGAGCATATCGTCCGTCATCAGCGAATACCCGTATTCAAACCCCAGAACAGCAAACTCAGACAACAGCGAATTGTAGACCCACAACTTAGCCGTTTGCCCCTCATCCATCCGATTCAACGGCACATAACGATCGCGGGTTTCCGGATGATAAAGCACCACATGACGCTGAGCGAACGTTCCCCGACGACAATCCTGACCGGAAAGACGAACGTGCTGACCTTCTTTGATCAGGGTTCCGAACGCGAGCGACTCCGCAAATGCCCAGTTGATCCCCTCACCGGTTTCCATTGCCTTTTGACGAGGCCCGAGAAAACGCTTGTCCAATTTGGCGTTGATCATGACCCCTGCCGGAACGCGGGAAATCTTAGTGCCGACTTCATCGAGCAACTCTCGTTTCACCCCGGTAGGAACCCGTTCGAAATTGAACGGAGGCTGAGCCGCGCCGACTGCGCCCGAATATTCATCACGATTACCCTTCTTCTCCGCTTCCTGAAGTTCAGATAGCTGCTGATCCATCTCAGCCCGGTAATCATCTTCAATAGCAGAAACCTCTTCGCGTGTGAAATCGCCAGCCGCCACCAATGCATTGCCAAAAACGGTCACCGGTGTGTCATGCGCACGAATATTGCGATAGGATTTCGGTAATGTGAACGCAGGTTCATCCCCCTCGTTGTGTCCGTGGCGACGGTAGCAAACGATATCGAGAATGACATCCAGCTTGAACGTATTGCGGAAATCCAATGCCAGCTCAGCCGCAAACATCACATCCAATGGCGAATCACCATTCACATGAAGGACCGGCGCATCAATCATCTTGGCGACATCTGTGCAATACGCTGATGATCGAGCATCTTCCGGAGTCGTTGTAAAACCGACCTGATTGTTCACCACGATATGAATCGTTCCACCCGTGCGGTAACCGCCCAACTTCGATAAATTCAGCGTTTCAGCAACACTGCCCTGCCCTGCAAAGGCGGCATCTCCGTGTATCAAAATTGGCAAAATCGGAACGCGCTTCGAACCCGAATCGCGCAGATTGGGATCATTCGCACGTTGCCGCGCGCGGGCTTTCCCTTCAACCACAGCATTTACGGCTTCAAGGTGACTCGGGTTTGCGGCCAGGTGAATCCTGATTTCGTGACCCGAATTAGTCTTGCGCATGCTATCAAATCCCAGGTGGTATTTCACATCACCATCACCCGCGACCAGATTCGGGACATAGTTCTCCGAGAACTCATACAAAAGGATTTTCAGCGGCTTCTTTAGAAAATTCGCCAGAACATTCAAACGGCCGCGATGAGCCATTCCCATAATGATTTCCTTCTGCTTCCGCTCGCCGGCGCGTTCCACGATCGCATTCAGCGCCACCATGAGAGATTCGCCTCCCTCAATCGAAAAACGCTTTTGCCCGACGTATTTACGATGCAAAAATTCCTCAAAAGCCTCCGCATGAGTCAACCAGGTCAACGCATCTTCCTTCTTTTCCCGGGAAATATCAGGCTCCGACAGCCGGGCCTCGATCCGATCCCGCATCCAATGCCGCACATTTGGCTGGCTGATATGCATGAATTCATAACCGATCTTCCCACAGTAAATTGCTTCAAGCTGAGTAATTAACTCCCTCAACCTCAATACTTTGCCGCTTTTGAAAAACTGAGTTGAAACATCCTCATCCAGATGAGCCACCTGAAATCCGAGCTCCTTTAAATTGAGCACCTCCGGCTCCGGCGGCGCTTCATCCAGCGGATTTACCCACGCTTTGGTGTGGCCCAACGTCCGGTAAGTGTAGACCAGCGTGACAATGCGCGCTCGAGTCGTCGTATCGAGCGAACTCGCAATTTCCGTTGCGGTGTTCGGAGCAGATTTGCCACCCTTCGGCGGCGTTGCCATCCCCAATTCAAAACCCTCGAAAAAACAAGCCCAGTCAGATTCGACAGAATCAGGGTCGGATTTCCATTCGGCGTATTTGCTATCAAGCAAATCAGCATTGGCGCGCGCGGCTATCGAAGAACTCATCAAAGATTATTGAACAAAAGAGACGGTGGAAACAGTCGCGGCAAAGTGACACATTTCGAGATTATTCTTCGAAGAATTTGTTAAAAATCACGACTTCAAGGCAATTGGGAGCGGAACTTGGAAATATCCTCCAATTGGACCGTCCAATTGGTCGCAAAAGGCAATCAATCACAACAAAGCGTTTTACGTACCAACAGGGTTGGTTCATCGATCAGACACTGTTTGATCGAAATGTCGTCACGACAACAAGTGGCATATTGGAATTACTTTTCCAGCTTGCACGCGCTCCCGCTGACGACCCGCCCCCCCACTATTGCTGCCCCGTAGCAATAAGCCCACTTTGATAACACTTTGCCGTCAGGTGCGATCCTGCATTTGAAATACATCCCGTTCTTATTGTAGAAGGCAAGGTCACTGTAACTGTATTTTCCTTGTACGAAGCAAATTCTCGCCGTTGGATTCGTGCCGTCGCAGTAAAAGAGAGCAGAAAGGGCACTGACTCCTTTATTGTTCTCAACAAGGTGACTCAGCTTCCCTTCGCTGTCATAATGAAACTCG
>ERZ887942.1108-NODE-1108-length-19712-cov-20.043038_pt1 | contig 19712 bp, 8 predicted proteins | sample MGYA00521099_ERZ887942 | MGnify/ENA primary metagenome ERZ887942 (study PRJEB32303, sample SAMEA104408605) | aquatic metagenome | biome: Brackish water; feature: Pelagic; material: water | place: Baltic Sea | collected 2014-06-07T06:48:00 | depth 16,251 m ...
CCGGCATACAGCAGCCCCGACTTCGCCAGACACGTGGAAGAGGCATGGACGGTGGGGAATTTGGCAGTGCAGATCGGCTCCATCAAAAAGACAGGGCACGACGATGTCGATGACTTCAACGAACAAACGATGAAGATCTTCAACATGGCTTCCGGCAACATGCTCCAGTCCGGCAACGTGCTGACATGGAACCTTTGGTTCACGGCACCCGAACTCGTGGACACCGAGGAGTGGGCCACGCACGCGGAGAGATGGCGGAAGTCCATCCAAGTAGAGCACACGAGCCCCGACGGTTCCGTCAGGAGTCCCGCAAGGGTCGCCGATGGCTCCGAATTCGAAGCCGAAGAGAGCAAAGTAGAAGAGGCGCATGCCTTTTTGAAGCTCCTGAGAAGCGTGATCTGAAGTCGCCGGCCGCCCCGCCATTGCCTACTACGACGCCAGCAAGAGCGCGCTGAAATTTGCCCGCCTCCCGGTCGCGATAGGGAACGCGGGTCAGGGCGGTGCCGAACCGATCCTCGCCAGCGGAGTCAAAGACGGCGGAGTCTTGGCAGGGAGTGAGATCCAGTCGAAAGAACTCCCTCAACCAGGAACACGAAGAGGGGAATCTCGTGACCTTCCAAATCCGTTCAATGTTTAGGGAGCGAGCTAGAAGCCTGGCGATGCGGGAGATGTTAGTTGTTGACCCTCAGACGGACAAATTGTCGGGGATCTGTCGTGAGCGGCATGGGGGCGCGCCAGACTTCGCTTGCGGTGCCGTCGCCATGATCCGAAGAGGAGACCTGAACCGCGGTGTCCGGGTCCCAGGCCGCCAGGTTTCCAGAGAGCTCTACGGTGTAGGTGAGGTCGGAGGCCGCCAGTTGACGTCGGAAGGTGATGGTCAGATAGGAGGCGGTCGTGCCGTCGACCTCGATGAGCTTGGTTTCTCCGGTGGGAAGGTCGGATCTCGAATCGACGAGCGGGTTGGAGGCGAGGGCATACTCCATGAGGTTGTTCAGGCCGTCCTTGTCGGGGTCGGCGGACATCGATGCCCCGGCACCCAGCCCGTTGGTTTGGGCCCAGGTGTCAAAGTCCAATCCGTCGGTGCGGCCGGGTGTCCCGCCTTGTTGTGCGCTGGCTCTCCAGGCGAAGGGGTCGGAGTGATCGGATGGCTGGCTTTGGTCGGGCGCGATCAGGGTGAGGCTGTAGCCTCCGCCATCGGGAGAGGTGGGCCAGGGGGCCACGTCATCATAAGTGAACTCGATGATGGCGGTTCCGGATCCGAGCGAGAGTTTGACATTCTCGCCGCCGTTACTGAGTTTGTCGTCGAATTGCCACTCACCGACGACAGGCAATCCCGGACCGTAGCGCGATTCGAAGGCGGCCTGGTTTTTGACCACGAGGAGAAAGGCGCCGGGTTGGATCAAGGTTCCCGGTGGGAAGTCGTAGTCGACTCCCTTGGTGAAGCGGGCATCAGTGAGATCGATGGCAACACCGCCGATGTTTTGGAGCTCGAGGTACTCAAAGTCGGAATCGCTCCACCCCATCGCCAGCTCGGCGGAAGTTGCGGGGCTTGGGTGGTAGTGGACTTCGGTCAGGCGCAGGGCCTCGACGTATGGTGTGACATCGGGAGCGGAGACCAAAAACCCGGCAGGTTCCGACCAGTGGCTCCAGCGACCTGCGGTGTCCTGATGGCGGACGCGTGCGCGGTAGGTTTTACCGGGGCTGGCAGCAAGGGAGGAGAAGAGATAATTGGCGTTGAAGGTGGTCAACTCTCCGGACTCCGTCGGGTTTTCGATTTCATAAAGGTAGGGATCACCGGCTAGATAATTGGCGGTGGAGGGGTCGGAGATCTCTGAAATCCGCCATTCCATTGCGGCGAAGGCCGTGCCGGAGTTGTAAGCACTGGAGGTGAATTGTAGTCCGTTGCCGGGATAGCCGGGGTCACCGGTGTAGGTGATGATCGGGGTGTCGGGGATGCTGCTATTTTGGGTGAGCAGGTTCGTCCGCATCCAGTTGCCACGCGAGCCAATGTAATTTTTGAGCACCTGGATCATTCCGCCGAAGTCCTTGTCGCCGGCCACGTCGTAGTAGCGATCGGGGTGGTTGATGCGGGGGTTGTTGTCCCACAAACGGCGGTCGGCGCTCACGAGGGAAGGGGAGCCCGGGGTCCAAACATCACGCACCATTTCGTCGATGAGTTTATCGCCCTCATCTCCGTTGTAGAGCAGGTCCATGATTTCACGAACGCGGTTCTGGTAGCGCGTGTTAAAGGCGGAGTTTTGAGCGACCTTTGCTTTGAAATCGTGGTTGCCACTGCCATACATGTTGTTGGCCCAGGTGAGGTCAAGGTCCCAGGGATGAACCTCAAATTTAGAGGTCTCCGGGTTGTGGTAGTAAAAGTAGTTTTTGCCGCCGGCGATGTCGTAGTGGTGAATGCCTTCCACGACGGTTCGGTAGCTGAGATACTTGTCGATATCGAGATTGTCCTCCCACCACTGGGCGGTGGGCGTTCCATTACGATAGGCATTGATGAAGGCGGTGACATCGGAACGGTTGTCGACCTGGGTCGGACCCTGGTTGTTGGAGCTGCCGCTGTGGCCTTCGATTTTGTAAAGGTTGCCATCCGGTAATTCGTGCTCGTCGAGGAATTGACCGTCCAATTGTTCGATGGCGAGATAGAGGCCATAGTAATCGCCTTCATATTGATTCGCTCCGGTTGGGCTCTCGTTGTCGATGACGTAGAACTGTGCGTAGTGGGTGTTGCACGCCTCGACGCCGGAGAGTTGAAAGAGCTTGAAGCCCACGCCCTCGAAAAGGCCCTGTTCGCCCCGATGGTTGAAGTTCACCTGTTGGACGATGGATGAGAAATTGAGTTTGCTCCACGGCTGGGAATATTTTGCGCCGTAACGATCCCGTGCTTCGAATCGTTGCCCCCGCCCGAAGTCAAACTTCCAAAAATTCTTGCCATACTGGTAACGGTGAACGCCCCCGCGAGGGCGATACTGGATGTGATCGTAGACCTTGCCATCGTAAACCAAGGTGCCGGGCCAGAGGTATTCCGAGCCCCCGTAGCCTCCGAATTGTGAGTCGTCGACCCAGGTCTTGGTGCTCAAAAGGAAGTAGGTGGCAACGCTCGACATCAGAGAGCCCGGATAGGTTTCCGGAGTGTCTCCCGGGCGAATGGCCCCGCTCCAGTCGGGCGTGCCATCGTAGACGAAGTAAGCGAAATTGGGTTGCGAATCGTCACTGTAAGGAACCGTGATTGCGGCGCCGGGGGTGTCTTCGGCCGAGACCCGGTAGCGAATGAGCCGTCGGTTGGTTTGCAAGGTGCCTGGCAAAGTCACGGTGTAGATCGAGTCGCCGGCGAGAGCATCGCCGCCGGTCCCGTCGTCCGTCATGGGGAGGGTGGTCCATTCGCCGGGATTTTCGTAGCGGGGGTTGTCATTGGCGGTGCCGTTGCCATTGAATTTGAGGTAGCGGCTGAAGTAGTCGCCGGGATTCACCAGCTGGTATTGCAGGGTCACCGGGCCGACCCCATCCGGGTCCGTGATTTTTGCGGTGACGACGACGGCCTGGCCGGATACCGGCTCCTTTGGGAGATGATCGACCTGGCGGATTTGGGGTGGCACCGCCGTTGCGAACGAGCGATTGGCCGCTCCCGGGGTGGGGGCGAAACTTCCTCCCGGAGTGCCACCCGAGATCTCGCCTGTCAGGGAGAGGGCGAAACTAATGTCGCTGCTGTTTCGATTGGCTTGGTGGATCTCGACGGCGATGACATTGGGTCCGGGGAGGAAGGCGCTTGTCGGAATGCTCAGGGTGTCATTGGCATTGTCTCCCACCGAGTTACTTGAATAGTCATCGTATGCGGCGTTGGCGGCAAGACCGGTGTGGCGGGCCACTTCGTTGCCATTGAGGTAGATGGCGTAGGCATCGTCGTAGGTCACCGAGATGGTGAAATTGACGAAACTCGAGGGATCCGGGATGTCGGCGGTTCCCCGGAAATAGGTCGTGGCGAAACGGCCTCCCTGGGGTCCTGAGGCCACGATGGTGGCCTCGTCGGAGTCTCCATAACCGAGTTCGGCAGGACCCGAGGCCCAGGCGGAATCATCGAAGCCCGAGGCGCGCCAGAGCGTGCCTTGATCGCTTCCGTCATCAAGATACTTCCAGTTCGCGTTGCTCGCGATGTAGTTGACCGGGCTGTCGCCACCGCCGACCGAGGTTGTCACGGGGAAGCCCGAGGCACGCCAGCTGCCTCCGAGGTCATTGTCGAGGAGCGGGTTGATGAGCTCGATCGAGGGGCTCACCAGGAGGGAACCGATGTCATCACCGACTATGGGCCAGGGGAACCCAAGGCGGTAGTCGACTTCGTCAACCCTGGTGCCGGCGGGGTCGCGCAGGGTGATGCGTTCGCCCGAGTTTTTGAGCGTTGAGCCATTGGCAAAGGGGCCGAGAGCATCGTTGTAGCGATAACGGGACTGGATCGTTGCCGGGTCCTCGGCAATGACAAGATATCCGCCGGCGGCAAGAATGCTTCCTCCGGGGAATTCGAAATCGATGCCACTCGAAAAGTAATATCCCGAGAGATCGACGGCATCCTCACTCGGATTGAAAAGCTCAATGAATTCGGCGCGCACCGTCTTGGTGTCTTCGTCGTAGTGGATTTCATTGATCACGACCGAGGGCGCGGTGAAGACGGGGGTGGTGAAGCTGAGGGAAGGGGAGGCCCAGTGACTTCCTCCGGCATTTTGCGCGAAGGCCCGGAAGAAATAGGTGGTGGTCGGTTGCAGGTTGGTCGCGAGGCGCGAGAAGCCGCCGGTTTGTGTTCCGGCCGGGATTGAGAGATCCCAATTCCCGGCATCGCTCCCTCCGTCCGTGGTGCCATAGTAGAGGGTGACCGCGGGAGGATCTCCGCCGGGATCGGTGACCTCGCCATTCAAAGTGGCGAAGGTTCCATTGATTCCCGAGGCTGCGGAATTGGTGACCGTCGGTTGCATCACCGGTGTCGTCGCGAAGTTGGAGGAGGTCGTGGCCCAGCTTGTTCCGGCAGAGTTGGTGGCGGCGGCGCGGAAGTAATAAGTGGTTCCGGGGGTTAGCCCTGAGATGCTGCCGGTCTCGCTTCCGGATTGCAAACCGAGGTCCAATTGAGAGTCCCACGTTCCGGTGCCGGCGTCAGTGTCGCCATAGTGAATCACGAGGGTGGGGACTGCCCCTCCGGTCGAAGTGATCGTGCCTCCGATGGTCGCACTGGTGCCGATGATACCGCTGGCGGCGACATTTTGAACAGAAGGGGGCGCCGCCGGAGTGGTGAAAGTTTGGCTGGAGGGTGCCCAATCGTCGCCCTCGGCATTCGTTCCGTAAGCCCGGAAGAAGTAGGGTGTGTTTGGAAGAAGCCCGCTGAGGTCGGCGAAAAATTCTCCGGGGCCTGCCTGCGTTCCAAGATCGGCAGTGTTACTCCAGGCCGCGGCACTGGCTCCTCCATCGCTGGTGCCCCAGTGGATGCGAACGGTCGGAGTGCTTGTGCCGGGGTCGGTGAGACTGCCGCGGATTCGCGCGGTGGATGAAGTGATCACGGATGCGGGCAGGGTGATGACCGAGGGCGCGCCAGTGGGCACGGCGGTGGTGAAGGCGACCTCTCCAAATCCGACGCGGATGCCACCGTGGTTGCTCAGGATTTGCAGTCCAAGGTAGCGGGCTCCGGCTGCGGCGGAGACATCGAATGACTGTCCGGTATCGCCGGTGCCGGTTCCTTGAGCCAGCGTAAAACTACCGCTAACCTGCGTCCAACCGCCACTTGAGAAATCGTATGGCGTGACGGTGCCACTGGTGGCAGGTGGAGTAACGGTGGGTGAGGTGGCGTGGAAAATATTGAAGCCATTCATCCCCCGGTTCGTCGCGGCATTCTCCTGAACATTCCAAAGGTGCATCCTATCGAGGTTTGCGGTGGGAGTACCGAGATCGAGGACGGCCCAGGTCCGGTTCGCGACGCCAGGTGTTTCGAACCCCTGCCAGTCGTCCTGCCAGGCTGTGGAGCTAATGGTCCAGGTTGAAGGATCGTCGGCATCGCCCTTTGTCATGCCGCTTCCGTTCATCACTTCGAGGACGGAGCCATCACCGGTTAGGCTGTCTCCCTGATGAAAAGCCTTGATGGCACTGGGGACGACGAGTTCCGCGGATGCCGGTTGCAGGAGGCCCAAAGCAATCACGAGTGTCGCTGGGAGCCTCAAGAGAGGTGAGAAGAAAGAAGCTTTCATGGAGGTCAGGAGATGAGGATGCCGGATTGGGGGTGGGAGTAGTATGGAAATCGAGAAGAGAGGGCTGAGCTATCGTTGCTCAATCTTGTGGTCACCGTGAGAGGGCACCGAATGCCGGCTTTCCGACCCATCCGGCCAGCGAACTCGAACATCGACCTTACCGCCGGATTGAAGCGGGACAGCGATCGCCCGGGTGGATGAACTGAGATAGCCGCTGCCGGCATAGATTTCAAAATCTCCGGCCGGCTTGCCGTCAATCGAACAGCTGACCCGGGCGCCGATTGCTTCGGCGTTCTGTCCTTTGCCAAGCAAGCGAAGAACGCATGGCCTGGATGTACGTTTGGTTGGGTGAAACAATGCCGCGGAGTCGTTGTTTTGACTGATCAAGAGCTCGCCGCCTGCGAGGGAGACGAGTCCTTTGGCATCGCCGGAGACGATCAGTCCGCTTTCCTCCGGCCACACCGGCACGAATTCGCCATTGCCTTGTCCAGTCAGCAGAAGGCTGAGACCGCCGTGCATCCGCCCGGTTTCAGGTTGGGGGCTGAAGAAATTTTGAACGAGATAGAGGTCGGGAAAGCCATCGCCATTGGCGTCGCAGAAGGTGAGTCCGAACGAAGGAGAGGCTTGTGCCAAAGCGGGGAGGGGAGTGAACGTGAAATTTCCCGTTCCATCATTGAGGAGGATGCCACTCTGCAGTTCGTTGACTTCGAGCCGCAGCGCCTTTTCAAGTCGTTCTTTTGGATAGATCTCGTCGAGGGCTTTGATCGCAAAATTGTGGAAAGGTTTGGTCCCGCCCATTTTTTGAGAGATTCCGGGGATGGCCTGACTGGAACAGCTGAAACCGCGCACGGGCTGCAGGCCATCGGCGGTGTTCTTGGCTTCGACGATGCGCATTTGGCCATCGCCGGAAAAGTCACCAAAGTAGAGGGCCGTTGGTTTCAGTTTGCCCGGGTGATACTTGGTGTTGGAACCGAAATTCGAAACCGCGTAGTCGATGTCGCCATCGTGGTCGACATCACAGCCTGCGATCCCGTTCCACCAGCCGAGCAAGTCTGCGATCCCGCTTCCGGCAGGGGATTCCTCGAGTTTGCCGCCGGTGTTTTTGAAGAGCTTGACCGGTCCCCATTCGTGGGTGACGAGGAGGTCCGCGTCGCCATCATGATCGGCGTCAGACCACAAGGCCGCAGTGACCATGCCGGTGGTGAGAAGAGCGGGGGCGAGCTCGGAAGTGACGTCTGTGAATTTGGCCTTTTGGTTTTCCGAATCGTTGCGGAGCAAGCGACTGGGAGGGGCGAGCGGGTATTGTCCGGGGACGACCCGGCCGCCGATGAATAAGTCGAGATCTCCGTCGTGATCAAAATCGGAGGCGACAAGGCACGACCCACTTTCCGGCAGATTTGGGAGGGTCTCTTTTGGCGCCGGGACAAAAAATCCGGTTCCATCATTGAGGTAGAGCCGATCCGCCAGTTTTTGAGAACCCGGATCTGATTCGACCCCGCCGCTCACGACATAGAGATCCAAATCACCATCTCCCTCGGCGTCGAAAAAGAGCGCTCCCATATCTTCGCTTTCGGTGGCGTCGGCGAAGGTTTTGTGGTTGCGGGTGTCCTGTGTCCATTTCGGGCCATCGCGTAAAATGAGAGTGCCTTGTGATCCATTGGCGCCGCCGAGGTAGACGTCTTCGTCACCGTCGCCATCGATGTCACCCACCGCTATTCCCGGCCCCAGTTGGGACATGCGGTTGGGGAGAAGGGGCTGGTTTTCGAAGTCGTTGAAGGCAAGTTCCCGATGGTCGACTTGCGGAAAGCCGGGGTCTTTGGCGTAGAGTGCCGGGTTGCTCTCGGGAGAGGGCCTGAATGGCGGGGGAGTTTCCGCGGGCTCGGTGATTTCGTAGGACTTGCCACTCTGGAGGTTTTGAAACTTTTGGACATGTCCGCTGGGCCAATGAACTTCGAGTTCCTCAATTTGGCGTGCTTTCCCGAGTCCCAGTTGCACGGTTGCTTCGTTGGTTGAGAGCGCGCCGCGCGCGAGAGTGAGGGTTCTCGTTTGGGTGGTGTCCGCGGTTTTGGCGATGACGGTGGCGCCCAGTCCGTGGGAGTTGCTGTGACGACCATGAAGTTTCACCCGGGCACGCTCTCCGGAGGCGTGGTTGCGGTAAAGCGCGATGGGTTCTTTGAAGCGATTGACGACAAGGTCGAGGTCGCCGTCACCGTCGAGATCGGCCAAGGCGGCACCGAAGCTTGCGTTTGCTTCGGCCAGCCCCCATTCCTTGCCGACATCTTCAAATTTCATTTTCCCGGTGTTGCGCAGAGCCATGTTCGTGTCGCGCTTGACGGGGAGATCGGCGATGGGGGTATCCTCGCCTCCGAACTGGGTTTGCCGGCGGGTGTCGCTATTGAACAGGTCGGCAGTCATTCCGTTGGTGATGAAGAGATCGAGCCAGCCATCACAATCGAAATCGCCAAATTTGGGTGACCAGGTCCAGTCGGAGGCACTGAGGCCAAGTTGTTGGGCGACCTCCATTTTTCGGCCTGATCCGGTATTGAGGTAAACGGAATTCCGCATGTATTGGCGTGGTGAACCGCTCTCCAGGAACCACGCAAATTTGTCCATGTCGCCCATCGCGAGCTTGGACTTGTAGTGAGTCGATCCGGCCATGTCGGTGGCAATAAAATCGAGTTTGCCATCATTGTTGATGTCGCCGACATCGCTCCCCATGGAATACCACGGGACATGAGCGAGAACCTCGGGCGCGACATCACGAAAGGTTCCGTCCCCTTGGTTTTCATAGAGTCGGTCGGGCCCCATGAAGTCATTGGCGAGGTAGAGATCGGGCCAGCCATCGCCATTGTGATCCCACCAGGTCGCGGACAAAGTCATGCCACGGTCATGAAGCCCGGCTTGCTCTCCGACTTCAGTGAATTTGCCCCCTTCATTGCGAAAGAGGCGGCTGCGTTGCCCGGCACGAATCATCCACGGGCGCTGACCGGGGCGGTCGATGGTCCCCCAAAGTTCGTCCAAAAAGTCCGGGAAGATTTTTTTGCCATCAGGACCAGGGAGCATGTAACCGGAGACAAACTTACCCTGATCATAGCGGGGATCGAGGAGGTTGACGGCGTATCGATTGGCGGCGAGGAAGGCGTCGAGGTCGCCATCCCGGTCGTAGTCGGAGAAGGCGATCATGATGCCCGAGCCTTTGAAATCGAGGCCGAGCTCCGCAGCTTGGTCGCGAAAGACGCCCTTGCCATCGTTGATGTAGAGCCGGGTGGGACAATCGAATCCGCAAACCGTGAGGTCGAGATCTCCGTCGTTGTCGATGTCCGCAAAGGATGCTCCCGAAGGCCAATCACCCTCCGGTTGCTCCAGTCCTGCCAAGGCCGTGATGTCTTCAAATTTGAACCCGCCCAGATTGCGATAGAGGCGGGCTCCGTCGAGAGGGCGGGTTAAAAAGACATCGGGTAATCCGTCGCCATCAACATCTCCAATGGTCACGCCACCGCCTGCTTCAATGCGGTCAAAAAGCTTGACCGTCTTCTTGTTCAGTTCCCAGCGGTGGACGAAATCCATGCCCGAAGCCGCTGCGTCAATCGATTCAAAGAGAGTCTTTGATCCCGGGGCTTCTGTCGGTTTCTTAAGATCGGTAGCGAAAATTGCGGGACGATCAGGAAAGCGGGCTTCGGATCCCTTTGAGTTCTCTTCGGTGGATTCAGAATCTGACCTACAAGAGGCCAAGCTGAGCAGGATCAAAAGGGAGCAGTTTTTTAAGGGAGTGGGCATAAGCAAAAAAAAGCCCGCTTGGAGCGGGCTTTCTTGAAAAGGTTTATAAAGTGCTGCGATCAATCATCGCAGTGTTTCCGCCTAGCGGCGGCGGCGGAGAAGACCCAATCCACCAACAAGCGCAAGAATCATGGAACTTGGCTCGGGGATGGTGGTGAAGGCGACCTCGGCGAATCCGGTTCGGATTCCGCCATGGTTGGTCAGCATTTCGATTCCGATAAACTGAGCCCCCGAAGCTCCGGAAACATCAAAAGATGCGCCGGTATCTCCAAGTTGTGTTCCAATTGGAAGGTTCTCGGTTCCTCCAAGTTGGGTCCAACCTCCGCTGGAAAAGTCGTAGGTTGTCACAGCTCCGCTGGCCGCGGGTGGAGTGAGAGTGGGTGAGTTGGAATACCAAATGTTGAAGTCAGACACGCCCCGGTCAAGCGCGTTGGTCTCTTGAACGTTCCAAAGATACATCCGATTGAGATCTGCGGTAGGACCTCCGAGATCGAGAACGGACCAGGTGGTGTCTGGTGCCGGTGTGGAGAATCCCTGCCAGTCGTCCTGCCAACCGGTGTTGCCAACAGTCCAGGTTGAGGGGTCATTGGCGTCTCCTTTGGTCATGCCGGAACCGTCGATGGCTTTCAATGACGAGCCGTCACCAGCGAGGCTGTCACCTTGGTGAAAGGCGGTGATTCCAGTTGGGACGACAAGAGCTGCCGAGGCAGTTCCGATTGATGCGGCCGCGAAAGCGGGAAGTAATTTTTTAATCATCTGCAAGTGTGCTGGTTAACTTTGATCATTACAAACCTTTGGCGACCTGACGTCCAGCCCTAAAATGAGCGATTCTGTTGGAATGAGCGGATTTCGATTGTGTCGGGGCCCTTGATTTACGGTGTTTTCACACCTCTTGTGGCCCTATTTCTTGTAGAATTTAGGCGGATTAGGCGTCACGCCGAGTTTTTCGTAGTTGAAGCCGCTTGCGAGCGGGGCGTAGGGGGCAACGTAGTCGACACTTCGGTCGGGGGTGATTTTCGATTCCAGCTCCATGCCCCAATAGGCGGCATTGATGACCAGTCGGCGGAGGCCGGCGCTTTGGAGGTCCCGGGCACTGCCCATCGTGGATTGGAAAACCCGGGCGTTCTTTCCTTTGGTGGTTTTCCAGTTTTTGAACCAGGCCACGGGGAGGGGCTCCTTTTTGGTGTTCGGTTTGTCGTCGTGGCTGCGGCCCATCAAGGGCTGTCCCCAGACCAAGGCGGTGCAGCCTTCCGGAAGCGCGGTGCCTTCCTTATAGGTGCGATAGACGTCCGAGGGACCCCAAATGTCGGTCACACCCCGGGCAATGGGATGGTCCTTGATTCCTTCGACAATGGTGCCGCGGGTGGAATCGGCATGCCAGCGGCCGTGATGCCCCATGAACGATCCTCCCAGGATGTCGCGGCCAAAATTGACGCTCTTTCCATCGACCTGATAAGGTAGATTTCCCCGGAAGCCATGATTGGCGGTCCGCAACGCGATTGTGGGCTTTCCTGAATCCAGGTATCCGACGATCAGGTCGAGTTGTTCCTTTGGAAGAGTGAGGAGGCGGTTGAAAAAGATGACGAGATCGGCCGAGGCCAGGTGCTCCAGCCCCGGGATGTTGTGTTCTTTAAAATCCGCTTCTTTTCCTTTTTGGGGATAGACCGGCATGGTGGGATCGACTTCTCCCTTGTCATTGACCCCAAACAGAACGGTGCAATCAAAGCCATGATGCTTGCTGAGGATGCCGGCCATCATGGGCATGGCCTGCTCGCTGCGATATTCCTGGTCGGCGGCAATCAGGATGATGTGCTTTCCCTTGCCGGGACCTTCGCCGCCCGGGTAGGTGAGCCATTTGGGACTTTCCGGAACGGGGTGTGCAGAAGAGGGCGCGCAGAGGGAGAGGGCGGTGAAGAGAAAGGAGAGGCGGATTTTGTGACGCATTTGAGTGGAGTTGGATTTTGGACGTTGAAGAGGGGTTTTATCGGATACGGATGAGGTCCGGGAGTTCTTTTGAGGCTTTGATTTGTGCAATCGCTTCCCGGAGGTTGGCCGCTTTCTGCTCGCTCAGGCGCTTGGGGAAATTTTCTTCGCCGTCCTGAAAATCGGCCGCGATTTTTTCAAGCTCCGGAATGATGGCCTGGGCCCGCGCACCGTAGCTGAGGAGAATCTTCATCAGGCCGGGGGTGCGTTTCTCACTGGCCCACGGGTTTTGGTCCCGGGTGTAATCCACGCAGGCTTTGATTCCTTCGGCAACCCGGTGGGTGGCCAGAATGCGGAGACCTTCGACCCGGATTTCATCGGCGAACATGACGCCACTGGGGGCTGGTTCGACGACGGCTTCAAGAATCGCGGGAAGGAGAGGCTTGATTTCTTCCTTGGTGAGGTTCCGGTAAACCGAGCCCATGCTGCCACGGGCCCGACCGTCTTCGTTTTTAAGGCCTGCTTTGACCGCTTGATAGAGGATCTTGCGATCGACCCCTTCCAGGGAGCGGCTGAGCATTCCGCCCCGTTGATTGAACAAGGCGAAGGAAAAGTAGCGTTGCTGCATTCCGCGCGGATCCTTTTCCCGATCGACCTGCGTCAAACGCTGCAGGAGCTTGGGGACGGTTTTGATGGCCGGCGTTCCGATGGCGGCCAGTGCTTCCGCTGACTTGATGCGGAGCCAAAGGTCTTCGGAATCGAGATTTTTTTCGAGAGCGGCAATGGCCGGAGCACCCCGTCCCCGCAGGGCCACGATGGCCTGGCTGGCTCCAAGACGTGACTCGAGGGTGGGGGCGTCGAGCATCTTGATGAGAGACCTGAGGGGAGGATCTCCCTTGCGGCGGGCCAGGGCCATGGCGGCCCGCTCGCGTACGATGGGAGACCAGCTGGCAAGGGACTCGAGGAGGATGTCGCCATTGAGTTGATCGTAGGCGGAATTCCGGTCCTTGTTGGACCAACCGAGGCCATCGAGGATGAGTTTTTGGGCGGATTTGGCGTCGAGTTGAGGTGCAATGGGAGCACGCTTGCCGGTGAGCCAGATCTTCTTGAGTGGCATGGCGTAGGCGAGGAGATAGGCGCCGGTGCAGTCCCATCCGGGGTAACTGTCCTTGCTCATTTGCGGAGGGCCCTGGTGGGGGAAGGTGCCGTCCCATTGACGGGCCAGGTCAAAATACCAGGCGCCGAATTGTTTCATCCAGGCACCGGTGGCATGAGGTCCGGACTGGGCGACCCCGGGCATGGACCAGAGGATGTTGCAAAAGTTGCCGGTGTGTCCGGTGTCCCGCTCGGGTCCGTGGGAGGCGACACTCATTCGTGAAAAGAATTCGGCGCCCTTTGATTCGTCGAGAAAGCTGAAGAGGACCGCAGCCATGCCGCACTTTCCGTTGTCTTCGTGGGTTTCAATCCAGGGGGCATGATCGCCATAGGGGATCGCTCCTTTTCCGATATAGAAGCGGAGGAGGCGGGCGCTTTTTTCGATCGCTTCTGAAACTTCGGGAGCATCGACTCCGGCGGCACGGGCCATGATGAGTGAGGTCGTCAGCGGGAGGCCGGGGGCGTTCATCATGCCATAGCCACCAAGACGTCCGTCGGGATTGGCAAAACGGTGTCCCCAGGAACCGACGATGCTCTGTCCTTCGGCGGCTTCGAGCGCGAGTCGCTTCAGGTCGGGAAGAACCGCTTGGTCCCCGGTGGCCATGAGGTATTCGGAGAGGAGCATGATGACGTATCCGTAATACCAGGTTTTGAAACCTTCTCCCTTGTAGGAAGCGGCCCAATCAATTTCCTTGCGAAGGACTTGAAAGTATTCCGGATTGCCGCTGGCGAGCAGGGCGAGGGCATTGAGGGAGCGCGTGATGGGGTTCTGCCGGTAGCCCGGATCGTTCATGCGCTCTGCGAGGGCCTCGCAGCCTTTCTCCAGAATCAGTTTGGATTTGGCGCAGTGATAGGGTGCGGTCTTGCTGTAGCTGCCGAGAACGGGAAGGTTGAGGGTGACTGTTTCCTTTTTTCCGTCCCGCCAGCGGAGAAGTGAAAGTTGCCCTTTCCCTTTCTTGCTTTCGGCCGCGCCGAGGGCTTTCCCCATTTCAGTACGAGGATCATACGAGAAAAGAGTGCTTCCGACTCCGAGAAGGACATCTCCCTTTTCAAGAACACCCTCGGCGGGGGATCCTTCGGCAACTTCGGTGATGTAAATCTGGCGGGCATCGCTTGTGACCATTTTGTCGCTGAAGATCCAGCCCCGCGCTCCGGTGGCTCCGAGGTTCCAGTCGTGATTGGCGCCCTCCGGGATGCGGTCTCCTTTTGTGAAGTCGGGCAAGGTCATCTTGCCGCCGGGTCCGGCTCCGGGCGAAGGGAGAATCAGGAGAAAGGCGGAGGCGAGAGCGAGGGGTCGGGAACGAATCATTTTTATCGAAGAGTGAGAGTGCTTATTGGCCGTCGGTTTTTGGCGGGACGACATGGTAGAGGTCTTCCCCGTAGTGGGGCTTGAGTGGCCAGGTGTCGGTTCGGAAAGGAAAGGCGGGAAGTTCCTTGCCATTCATCAGGGTTCCCAGCGGGAGGTTCGACCAGGCGTAGCGCACTGCGACAGGCTCGGGAACGGCCTCGCTCCAGACTTCGACTTCGGGGGCCTTTCCCCGACCACCGGCCACCCGGGCGGAGGCGTGGTGGAAGACTTGATCTGCCCCCGCAATGTAGAATCCGCGTGCATCCGTTTTGTCGAATCGAAGGCCCTCGGATCCGGCCTTTTCAAAGTGGATGATGATCTTGTTGTCCTTCTTCGCCATCGCTTGGTAGATGGGGCCATGCCATTGGAGGGGCTGTTCTGGGCGGGTGGCATCGGTGATGCCGTGCACCGTTGAAAGCGCCCACCTTGCGGAGCGATCTCCGACGGGATACTTGCGGCCGGGATGGATGGAGTCGTTGCTATTGGCATCGAAGCTCACGATGAGTCCGGTGTTGGGGGTCGAGCGCCAGGTTCGGAATTGTTGTTCCCGAATGATGTTGGTGTGATGATTCATGTCGTAAGTCATCGAGCGACGGGTGCTCCACCCTGCGATTTGAATGATGCCGAAAGGCAGGTCCTTGTCCTGGAAGATTTTCCGCCAATCGGAAATGACGGCAGGGAAGGTTTCGCGGAAGGGGATCCAGGTGTTTCCGAAGGCATTGTTCTCGCCCTGATAGAAGAGAGCGCCACGAATCGAGAGGCCTGAAAGAGGCATGATCATGGCATTGAGAGCACCCGAGGGAATGCGGCCCTGGGCAGGATTCTGGTAACTCCCGGGGTTTGGTTTTCCGCCCGGAGCTTTTTCGCCTTTTGCTTTGGCTTCTGCAGCGAGCGCTTCCCATTTTTTAAGATCTGCGGCGAGCCGTTTGGCCGCTCCTTCTTCAGCGCCACCATCACTCCATGCCTGGCACTTTGCCTCATAGTCGTCGAGGTAAGGCTTGGCTGTCGGGAGAGTCTCGAGCGTTTCGCGGGTGACCCAATGTTGGGCCATCGTGCCGCCCCAGGCCGCGTTCACCAGTCCGATGGGGACATCAAGACGGCGGTGGAGCCTTTTCCCGAAGAAGTAGGCCACTCCGGAACAATCGCCAATCGTTTTCGGTGAACAGACCTGCCAGGTGCCGGCGCCGATCCCGGTCGGGAAGTCGTTCCGGGGTTCGGGGACGCCTTCGGGTTCGATCCGGATGAATCGAATGGCGGGATAGCGGGCGCCGGGGATTTCAATATCGGCATCCCGTGAACTTCGCAGACGCCATTCCATGTTGCTTTGTCCGCCACAGACCCAGACGTCGCCGACGAGGATGTCCTCGTAAGTGATGGAAATGTTTCCGGATTGGACTCTCAGAGTCTGGCCCACGGCGTTGGCTTTCATGGCGTCGAGAGTGATCAACCACTTGCCGTCCTTTCCGGAGGTGATGGTCTTGTCCTGTCCGTTGAAGAAAACGGTGACGTCCTTTTCCTTTTCCGCCCATCCCCAGATGTGGACCGGTTTGTCACGCTGCAGAACCATCTGGCCTCCGAAGATGTGGGGCAGCCGAAGCTTCGCGTTTGCACTCAGTGAGAAGATGAGAAGTGCGAAGAAGGTGAACAAAGTTTTCATGCGTGTTGGGTGGGGGAGCTTATTTGAACTGGAGTTCGCTGAGTTTCACTTCGAGATCATGAACGGCTTCGCCATCGATGGTGATGATGGTATACTTAAGCGTCGGGTCGTCCGCTTTTAGGTCGAAATCGATCCGTCCAAAGGATTGCTTCTGATTGTAGCCAAAGAGAGACGATTTGATGAGCGGGTGAACGTGCTGGTTCGTGAGGCGTGATGAGCTGAACTCGAAGAGGGGATACATTCCGTCAATTTTGGTATCGATCTTGTAAGCATCCGAGCGATGGCGGTCAGCAGAGAGGATGACCACTCCGGGAATCTTGTGATCAGCAATGAGTTTGTAGATGCGCCCGCGTTCGCCGGAATATCCGTCCCAGGTGTCTTTTGAGCCGGGTTTCACATTCGGAGCCAAAGGGACGTTGGAGCAGATGATGGTGAACTTCGCGGGCTTTTTGGTGAGGGTCTTTTCGAGCCACTTCATCTGAACTGCTCCCAACATTGAGGGGTCCTCTGTCCTGGGTGACTCGCGGTAGTAACGGCCGTCGAGCATGATGAAGTGAACCCCGCCAATCTTGAAATCGAACCAGCATCCCGGGTTCTCGTCGCCGCCTCCGTAGTAGGGATTGTCCCAGTTTTCTTTGAAGACCTTAAAGACGTCGCGCTTCCAGGCGGGTTTGTCGATATCCGGACCGCCCCAGCCGTCGTTGGTGGTGAAGTCGTGATCGTCCCAGATCGCGTAGATGGGAACAGTCTTGGCGAGCTTGCTCCACTCGGCCTGGCTTTGTCGGCGGAAGTAGTGGAAATTCTGCATCTCGGGCGTCTCGGGATCATCGATGTAAACGTTGTCACCCAGCAGGAGAAGGGCTCTGGGCTCGATGGCGCCGATCGTGTCCCACATCCGCTCGTGTTCGGGGACGTATCCGGCCCCTCCGCCGAAGGCGATGGTGAACTTGTCGACGGGAGCATCCTTTTTAAGGGAGGTGTCGGGCAGGGTGCGTTTCCAGGGCCAGGTTGTCGCATCGAATTTCCAGGCTCCTTCCTTGTCTTGGATCATATCCATGAGGAGCTGGGTGTGTTCGGGGTTGGTTTTGGCGGCCGCGGAGGCTTCGAGGTAGGATTTTGCCTCCTCTTTTTTACCTTTCAGGATGAGTTTGAGGGCGTGGGGGTGGATTCTTTTGACCTGACCTTTTACCTTTTCGGCTTTCTCATTGTTGACGCGCGGTTTTGAGGCCTGACCAAAGACGGGGAGAGTGCTCAAAGTGATTGAAACTCCAACTGCGGCGAGAAGTGCTTTTGGGATTGTTTGGAACGTCCTCATTTTGGTGAGGATTTGTCGTTCCCTCCCGGATGGCAATGATCAAAAATATTCGAGTGTCGGGTTTTTCTCGGCGACCTGCGATTGCGCTGGAGTTGGGGGACTCAAATGACCATGAATACGGGGTGAAAATTGCATTCAAAACGCCATCCGGACAGCTGCCCAAAACCGATCTCCTGATCGTGCTTTCTGCAGAAGGAAAAAAGCCCAAGCTCCCCTCCGGTGTTTCTGTTCCGCCGAATGCGCTGAAATCTTTTGGGGGTGAGTCCCGGGAAACCCGCTTTGCCGATGCGGTGGAAGGTCCTGCGGCCCGGGTGCTCTTGATCGGTCTTGGGAAGGGAAAGAAAATTGACCCGGACACCGTCCGGCGAGCGGCTGCCATTGCGGTTCAAAAGGCCGAGAAGACGGATGCCGCCTCCGCAACCTTTTGGATCGACCTCGCTCTTGGAAAACAAGCGGCTGAATTGGGGCAGGCTTTGGGGGAGGGGATTGTGATGGGAGCCTACCGCTTGACTGATTTTAAGAGTGATCCCAAGACGGAATCACTCAAAAAGGTTTCGATTCATGCGGTTACGGATTTTAATCGTGGTGCGAAAATCGGAGAAATGACCGGCGGGGGAAATGCTCTGTCACGACGGCTTCAGGACACTCCGGCCAATAAAATGCGTCCCAAGGACATGGTGGCGGAGGCTCGTAAGATCGCTCGTCTTTCTCCGCGGATCAGCGTCAAAGCGATCGACGAGAAGGGAATGGCGAAGCTGAAGATGGGATCCTTGCTTTCGGTGTCGCAGGGGTCGGCGGAGCCCGCGTATTTGATCCACTTGGTTTACAAACCAGCCAAGAAGGCGAAACGGAGGATTTGTCTGGTGGGGAAGGGGCTCACTTTTGATTCGGGCGGCATCAGCATCAAGCCGTCGGCCCGGATGGATGAAATGAAATACGACATGTCGGGCGGAGCCGCGGTTTTGGGGACGTTTCATTCCCTCGCTGCGCTCAATCCTGATGTCGAAGTTCACGGCTTGGTTCCGACTTCCGAGAACCTGTTGAATGGTGAGGCCGTCAAGCCCGGAGATGTGGTGACGGCTTGCAACGGGCTCACGATTGAAGTTCTCAATACCGATGCCGAAGGTCGCCTGATTTTGGCAGATGCCCTGGCTTACGCCGAAGAGACGATCAAGCCGGACGCGATGATCGATCTTGCGACTCTCACCGGTGCCGTCGTGGTCGCGCTGGGTCACGAGCTGACCGGGGTGATGGGGAATGATCAGGCTTTGATCGATGCCTTGGTGGCTTCCGGTGAAGAGACCAGCGAGGCCGTCTGGCCGCTTCCCATTGTCGACTTCCACAAAAAGGACATGAAAGGGGAGGTTGGAGATTTGAGAAACATCAGTAGTCCGGGGACGGGTGCCGGTTCTTCGACAGCGGGGGCTTTCCTTTCCAATTTCGTGGGAGAGATCCCCTGGGCCCATCTCGACATTGCCGGGACCGCTTGGGGTGCAAGTGATCGCGATTATCAGGGCGGGCCGAAGGGCACGGGGGTTGGGGTGAGGCTCCTTCTGGACTATCTTCGAAAGCAGTAGCGGATGCTTTAGAGCAATTTCGGCAGGGCTTCAATCAAGCGATTGAGGTCCTGTTCGTTGTTGTAGGCCTGGACGGAGACCCGGAAGAAGTCGCCGTGCTCATTTGAAAAGACGGGCATTTCGATTTGATCCTGCTCGTAGAGCATTGCATGCAACGAGGAGTGATCTCCAACCGGGAGACGGAAGGAGGCCATCTGGGGAGATTGCAGATCCGGAGATCCGTAAAGTGAGGCTTCTTTGGTGATTTCCAGAAGAGCCGGGGAGGCTTCATTCAGAAGTTTTGTGCAGGCCGGGACAACTGTTTGGAACCAATCATGTTGCGCGAGAAAATTGATGGCATCACTGACGGCGAGAAAGGCTGAGGTGTCGCTGGTTCCCTGCCATTCATTTTCGAGAAGCAGGGCGGTTGATCCCTTCGAGATGGTGCCCCAGCCAATGATTGGAGAAGAGATGTGATCAGCCTGATGAGGCGCGGCATAAAGAAAACCGGCACCTTTGGGCGAGAGGAGCCACTTGTGGCAATTGCCCACGTAGAAGTCAGCGCCCAGTGAATTGAGATCCAGCGGGAGCTGTCCCGGAGCATGGGCACCATCGATGACCGAGATGACCTTGGCTTCGCGAGCCATCATAACCAATTGTTCGACCGGGAGGCGGAGAGCGGAATCTGCCGCCAAGTGAGGGATGGCCATCACTTTCACCGAAGAATCCAGGTGTTTCCGAAAAGTCGCTA
>ERZ887942.1110-NODE-1110-length-19663-cov-5.777897_pt1 | contig 19663 bp, 12 predicted proteins | sample MGYA00521099_ERZ887942 | MGnify/ENA primary metagenome ERZ887942 (study PRJEB32303, sample SAMEA104408605) | aquatic metagenome | biome: Brackish water; feature: Pelagic; material: water | place: Baltic Sea | collected 2014-06-07T06:48:00 | depth 16,251 m ...
CGGCATATGGCGTTGATGTTACGTACGATTTTGAATAGCTACAGCTTTGTGTAGCTTTACGTGTAACTGTAAATTCAACGCCTAATAAAATCAACAACTTATTTGATTTGTGAAAGTTTTGTGCAACTACAAAACCCATATAAATCAACGACTTAGCTCAAAAAAACTACTCCCACTCAATGGTCGCCGGTGGCTTGCTCGAGACATCGTAAACCACGCGGTTAATGCCTTTGACCTCATTGATGATGCGCGAAGAAACCTTGGCGAGCAAAGGATAAGGCAGTGGTGCCCAATCAGTGGTCATGAAGTCTGACGTTTGCACCGCTCTGAGCGCCACCACGTATTCATAGGTGCGGCCATCGCCCATCACCCCGACAGACTTCACCGGTAAAAACACCGCAAACGCCTGCGACGTCAGGTCATACCAACTCTTACCGCTCTCAGCATCTACCGTGTTGCGCAGTTCTTCAATAAAGATCGCATCGGCTTGACGCAGCCAATCCGCAAACGGCTTATTGACCGCCCCAAGAATACGCACCCCTAGCCCTGGGCCAGGAAACGGATGCCGATAAACCATCTCAGGCGGTAAACCCAAGGCAATCCCCAGTTTGCGCACCTCGTCCTTAAAAAGCTCACGCAAAGGCTCAAGCAACTTCAAATTTAGCGTCTCAGGCAAACCACCCACATTGTGGTGCGACTTGATCGCCATGGCTTTGCCCGTCTTGGCGCCGGCGGACTCAATCACATCGGGATAAATCGTGCCTTGGGCCAACCACTTGGCATTCTCAATCTTGCCCGCCTCGCGTTGAAACACCTCAACGAATTCCTTACCAATGATCTTGCGCTTGACCTCGGGATCTGTCACCCCATCCAACTTACTCATGAAATCGTGGGTCGCATCCACATGGATCACCTTGACCCCCATGTGCTCACCAAAGGTACTCATGACCTGCTCGGCTTCATTCAAGCGCAACAAACCATGATCCACAAACACACACGTCAACTGATCACCAATCGCCCGATGAATCAAAGCCGCCGCTACTGAAGAATCAACACCGCCAGACAACCCCAAAATCACCGCATCCGTACCGACCTGCTCACGAACCTTGGCAATCGCCTCATCCACATAACTCGGCATCGTCCAATCACCACGGCAACGACAAATCCCCAACACAAACCGATCAAGAATGGCCTGACCTTGCACCGTGTGCGTGACTTCTGGGTGAAACTGCACCCCATAAAAACCACGATCCTCATCGGCCATACCCGCGATTGGGCACGAAGGCGTTGAAGCCATCACCACAAAACGATCTGGAAGTTTGGTGACCTGATCACCATGACTCATCCAAACCTTCAACATCCCATGACCTTGCTTGGTCACAAAATCTTCAATACCTGCCAACAACTTGGTGTGACCCTGGGCACGCACCTCAGCATAGCCAAACTCACGGTGAGCGGCAGCCGTCACCTTGCCCCCGAGCTGCTGCGCCATCGCCTGCATGCCATAACAAATACCCAACACCGGCAAGCCCTGCTCAAACACCGCATGCGGCACTTTTGGCGCGTCAGCATCATAAGCCGACAAATGACTGCCCGACAAAATGATGCCTTTTAAGCCCAACGATTTTTGTTGCTGCAAAAAGTCTTCCGTGATGTGACTCGGATCACCAGCGTGCAATTCGCAATAAACCCCCGCTTCGCGCACCCGGCGGGCAATCAACTGCGTCACCTGTGAACCGTAGTCCAAAATCAGAATTCGTTCATGCATGGTCTTTGCTCAAAAAGAAGGCGTAAAAAACATAAAAACAGGTGATGCACCCAAAAAACCCATTGGCCTTAATCGGCGCGATAGTTCGGTGCTTCTTTGGTGATTTGGACATCATGCACATGTGACTCACGGATACCGGCTGCCGTGATCTGCACAAACTGCGGCTTGGTGCGCATCTCGTCAATCGACGCGCAACCGCAGTAACCCATCGAGGCACGCAAACCACCCACCAACTGATAAATGATCGCCAGCACGCTGCCCTTGTAAGGCACCCTGCCCTCAATGCCTTCTGGCACGTACTTGTCCGTGTTGTTCGACGCATCTTGGAAATAACGATCGGCTGAGCCATCAGCCATCGCACCCAAACTACCCATGCCACGATAAGACTTGTACGAGCGACCTTGAAACAAAATCACCTCACCCGGTGACTCTTCAGTGCCGGCAAACATGCCGCCCATCATCACCGAAGACGCACCCGCAGCAATCGCCTTGGCAACATCGCCAGAGAATCGAACACCACCATCTGCAATCAGCGGGATACCCGTGCCTTCAAGCGCCTTGGAAACGTCTGAGATAGCTGTGATCTGCGGCACACCCACACCCGCCACAATCCGTGTCGTGCAAATCGAACCCGGGCCAATACCGACCTTGACACCATCAGCACCCGCTTCGGCCAAAGCGCGCGCCGCTTGAGCCGTGGCAATGTTGCCACCAATCACTTGAACTTTGGGGTAGTTGTCTTTGATCCAGCGCACCCGCTCAATCACACCAGCCGAGTGACCGTGCGCCGTGTCAACAATGATCACATCCACACCAGCCTGAACCAGCTTCTCAACCCGCTCTTCGGTCCCTGGACCAACACCGACCGCCGCGCCCACGCGCAACTGTCCGTGAACGTCTTTACACGCCATCGGGTGCTCAGTGTTCTTAACAATGTCTTTGACGGTAGCCAAGCCACACAACTCAAAGGCCTCATTCACAATCAGCACCCGCTCTAAGCGGTGCTTGTGCATCAGCGACTGGGCTTGATCAAGCGTTGCCCCTTCAGGCATGGTGATCAATCGGTCTTGTGGCGTCATGATGGTGCGAAGCGGCTCATCTAACCGTTCTTCAAACCGCAAATCACGGTTGGTGACAATTCCAACCACCTTGCCGCCTTCCACCACCGGCAAACCCGAGATGCCATGCTGCTTTTGTAAAGAAATGGCATCACGCACCCGCATCGATGGGGTGACCGTCACCGGATCAATCACAATACCGAATTCATGGCGCTTCACACGAGCGACTTCACGCGCCTGCTCATCAGCCGTTAAATTCTTGTGAATAATGCCAATCCCACCCTCTTGCGCCATCGCAATCGCCAAATGGGCTTCGGTCACGGTGTCCATCGCCGCTGAAACCAGCGGGATGTTCAACGCAATAGAACGGGTGAGTTGGGTCGTTAGAATCGTGTCGCGAGGCAACACTTGCGAGTAAGCGGGCACCAATAGAACGTCGTCAAAGGTGAGCGCGGTTTGGGATAAACGCATAAAAAGCTCCGGTCGCAAAGACAAATTATACGGGATACGCGTTTACCCGTGGGCACATAGGGTCTGTTTGATATGGCCATTGGGGGATTGACAAGACGTTAAGACGTTAAGAGGACAAGACAACAAGGCGCCAACGTTTAGAGCGCCACACGGCCGCGACCGTCCAATGACATCAACATGGCCTTGGATATCCATCAATACATTATTTAGGTTTTAAAGCGTAAGTTTGTCCGGACAATCTGATAAACTCATCAAATCGTTTTCAAACAGCTGTTTTTACTTTTGCTGTTGAAACACCCATTCGTTGAACAAGACACGCTCAAGGAACCCTGACATGGAAATCCTAACTGTTGGCTCAAACCGATACCGCACCAGCTACGGCAGGTATCTCGAGGACTTTGCGCTCGGTGCGATTTACGAACACAGACCCGGGCGCACCATCACCGAGGTCGATAACATCCACTTCTCGCTGCTGACCATGAACGCGCACCCCATGCATTGCGACAGCCATTTCGCCAAGGACAGTGAGTTTGGTCAGCCTTTGGTCAACAGTGCGTTCACACTGGCTGTCGTGGTGGGAATGACCGTCAACGACGTGAGTGCCAAAGCCATTGCAAACCTGGGATGGAAAGAGATCAATCTAACCGCCCCTGTGCACCCGGGTGACACGCTCTATGCCGAATCTGAAGTCCTCGAGGTCCGAGAATCAAAAAGCCGCCCGACGCAAGGCATCGTGACCGTTCGCACTCGCGGCTTTAATCAAGATGGCACAGAAGTCATCAACTTTGTGCGATCAGCCCTCGTGCCCAAACGGGGGCATGGTGTCGGTGACATTGACAGCGACGTAGTTGATAAAAATTAACCCCGCCAACTCAACAGACACACCCCATCGGAGTGAGACATGAAAAACGACCTGGATCAGTCACTGTTAGCCACGGCATCAATCTCTGAAGAGCTCGCCGCCTTTGCTGCTCAGTTCAAACCACAGTCCATCCCATCGTCAGTGCGCGAACGCGCCAAGCTGCTGATGCTAGACGCGCTGGGCATTGCTTTTGCATCACGCGGCTATGACTTCGCTGACAAAGCCATGGCCTCTATCGGCGAACTTAACGAAGGCGGACAATCCATTGTGATTGGATCCAAAGAGCGCCTAGACACGCGCAATGCCATTTTGATGAACGGGATTTTGGTGCACGGACTGGATTTTGATGACACGCACTCAAAAGGCGTCATTCACGCCACAGCATCGGTGTTACCCACCGTTCTTGCCGTCGCGGCCAAACACAACCGCAGCGGCGAAGAACTTGTTTCTGCGTATGTTTTGGGTGTTGAAGTGGCCACCCGGCTCGGTGCTGTTGCAAAGGGTGGCTTTCACCAAGTGGGTTTTCATCCAACGGGACTGATTGGTGCGTTTGGTTGCGCTGTTGCCACGGGATACCTGCTGGGGTTAACCGAGTCACAGTATGTTGACGCAATCGGCTTGACGCTCTCGATGGGCTCAGGCACGCTTGAATTCTTGAATGATGGCGCCTGGAACAAACGCATGCATCCCGGCTGGGCCGGGGTCAGTGGCGTGACGGCAGCCACACTGGCCAAACATGGCTATCTGGGCACCAAACTGGCCTTCGAAGGCCGCTTTGGGCTCTATCGAAGCCACCTGCCACCGGGTCAAGACTTTGACTTGAGCCTGGCCACGGCAGATTTGGGGTGTGTCTGGGAAGTCAGCCATGTTTCTGTCAAACCCCTGCCCGCCTGTCACTTCACGCACGCGGCGATTGATGCCGCGATTCGAATCCATCAAAAAGGCATCCCGCTCGAACAAATTGATCGTGTCGATGTCTTGGTGCCTGCAGAGGTCATCAAAACAGTTTGCGAGCCTGAAGCACAAAAACGAAAGCCACAGAACGCGTATGAGGCCCAATTCAGCATCCCTTTCCTTGTTGGCACCGGGTTGCTCAAAGGACGCTTAACCCTAGAAGACATCGAAGCGCCTGCTTTGCACGATTCACAAGTCCTCGCCCTTGCCGCTCGCACCTTCTATCAGGCAGACCCAAACAGCGCCTTTCCCAAGTACTTTGACGGCGAGGTGATGGTCACACTCAAAAATGGCGACGTACTGCGCGAGCGTGAAGCGGTAAACCGTGGCGCCGTCGATCGCCCGCTGACTGCCTTCGATATCACCCAAAAATTTCGCGCCAATGCCGCCAGGCAACTCAGCGAAGATCGAGTGGCCGCCATCGAGCAAGCTGTGCTCACGATGGAGAGTGACTCAGCCCATTCACTAGCCCTTGCGCTTGGCCAATAACTGGCATTGAAACATTGACCCCATAGACTCAAAGGATAAAAACCGTGCAGCAAGATGACAATCAAGAAAGCCTGATACTGGACAGCGTAGAACGATTTTTGGCTCAAGAAGTAAAACCACACGCCCAAAGACTGGAGCACGACGATATCTATCCAACAGAAATCGTTGAGAAGATGAAGGAAATGGGCTTGTTTGGATGCTTGATTGCACCCGAATATGGTGGCTTGGGGCTGTCCACCGTCACTTACGCAAAGATCATTGAGCGTATCTCAACCGTGTGGATGTCTGTCGCTGGCATTATCAATTCACATTTGATCATGGCCATGTGTCTGCAACGCAATGGGACTGATGATCAAAAGGCATATTGGTTACCCAAATTTGCAACCGGTGAATTACGCGGCGGCATTGCCCTCACGGAGCCTGATTGCGGTACAGACCTGCAAGCCATTCGGACAGGTGCCAAACTCGCCGGTGACCATTATGTTGTGAACGGCACCAAAATGTGGATCAGTAACGGCATTGAAGGCAACTGCTTTGCCTTGCTGGTGAAGACCGACCCCACAACCAGCCCGAGGCACCTCGGCATGAGTTTACTGATTGCACAGAAAGGCGAGGGTTTCTCTGTCAGTCGCAAACTGGAAAAGCTCGGCTACAAAGGGATTGATTCAGCAGAATTGGTTTTTAACGATTACAAAGTCGCCAAAGACCGTCTCATCGGCGGTATTGAAGGCAAAGGCTTGCAAATGATCCTCAATGGCCTCGAGCTTGGCCGCATCAATGTGGCCGCGCGTGGCGTGGGGTTGGCGCAAGCCGCCTTAGATGAGTCGGTTCGTTATTCACAAACCCGCAAAACCTTTGGCAAACCCATCTGCGAACACCAGGCGATTCAGCTCAAGTTAGGTGACATGGCCACTCGCACCGAAGCCGCCAGACTATTGACCATCACGGCAGCGCAAGCTTATGACGGTGGACTGCGTTGCGACATGGAGGCGGGTATGGCAAAACTGTTTGCAACAGAAGCCGCCGTTGAAAACAGCCTAGAGGCCATGCGCATTCACGGTGGCTATGGTTACTCAAAGGAATACATCGTGGAGCGGCTTTACCGCGATGCCCCACTGCTGGTCATTGGCGAGGGCACCAACGAAATGCAGCGCATCATCATCGCCAAGCAGTTGATTGAAAGGCATCCCGCATGACCATGCCATTGGCGGGTTTGCGCATTATCGCCATTGAGCAATATGGTGCGGGCCCGTTTGGCACCCAACACTTGGCAGACTTGGGTGCAGAAGTCATCAAAATAGAAAACCCACACGACGATGGTGATGTGGGTCGTCATGTGGGGCCTCATTTTTTTGGGCCACAAAACAGTCATTTTTATCAAGCCTTTAATCGCAATAAAAAAAGCATCCGTTTGGACCTAAAGCATCCCGATGGGCAGGCCACACTGCATGCCTTAACCAAAACCGCCGACGCGGTGTTTAACAATTTGCGTGGTGACCTACCGAGCAAGCTCGGCGTGACCTACGACAGGCTCAAACACATTCGTCCCGACATTGTTTGCGCCCATCTTTCAGCCTATGGTCGTGACGGTCAACGCGCGAACTGGCCCGGTTATGACTACCTCATGCAGGCTGAAGCCGGCTACCTATCATTAACCGGAGAGCCCGACGGCCCCCCAGCACGATTCGGGCTATCGATGATTGACTTGATGACGGGAACAACCGCTGCGCTGGCTTTGGTGTCAGCTGTGTTGGGTGCGCGTCAAAGCGGCCAAGGTCGCGACATTGATGTCAGCTTGTTTGACGTGGCGATGCACAACCTCGCCTATCTCGCAACTTGGTATCTAAACGGTGAACACAAGACAGGTCGCGCAGCGAGGTCTGCGCACCCCTCTCTGGTTCCCAGTCAGCTTTACCAAACCGCTGATGGTTGGATCTTTGTCATGTGCAACAAAGAGAAATTCTGGCCCATCATGGCTCAAAAAATGGGGCACCCCGAGTGGGCTGATCGCGCTGAATTCAAAACGTTCAAAGACCGCCTTGCCAACAAGACGCAATTCAATCACGAAATCGAGGCTGTGTTTGTCACGGACACCACCGGCAACTGGATGAAAAAATTTGAAGGATTCGTTCCCGCCTCACCCGTCTATGACGTCGCGCAAGCACTCGAAAACCCCTTTGTCTATTCACGCAACGGCGTGGTCGATGCAAAAATGCCCGATGGCACGGCCATCAAAGGGCTCGCCTCACCCATTCGATGCCCAGGTGAAACACCGCCATTGAACGCGGCACCGGCACTTGGGGAGCATACTGAACGTCTGCTCAAACAGGCGGGGCTTACCGATGAGCAAATTCGCATGCTGCGCGAGAGTCACGTTTTATGAGTACTTCTTCGCTATCCGCCTCACTAAGACCCAAACCACGCTACGTGCAATTGGCAACCACGCTGATGCAAGAAATTGAGTCAGGTCGCTATCCCGTTGGGGCACTGCTGCCCACGGAATTTGAGCTCTGTGATCAATTCGGCGTTTCTCGGTTCACGGTTCGCGAAGCCATCAAGCTACTTGTTCAACAAGGTGTCATCACTCGCCAAGCCGGTGTCGGTAGCCGCGTACAAGCAGCCCCAGTGAGTATTCGCTATACGCAAACGATGTCTGGCCTAGAGGACTTGCAACAATACGCCGATCAGACGACCTTGGTCATCGACAGGCAAGAAATTCTGGGGCTCACCGAGAGCTTGGCTCAACGGCTACAGGTTTCAGCGCGCGAGACATGGCTGCAAATTGAAGGGCTGCGATTTGCCAGCAACGCCAATTTACCCATCTGCCACACCGCCGTGTATATCGCGCCACGATTTCGCTCGATCAGTGGCATTCAGATGCGCACCCAACGCCCCATTTACGCCATTCTTGAAGAAGCGTTCGGCTTCAAAATCAAACGGGTCGAGCAAGAAATCAGCGCCCTGACATTGAGCTCAAAAATGGCTCAGCGACTCAAAACGAAACCCCGTGCGTCTGGGCTTTGGGTTTGTCGGCGCTATTACGACGAGCGCGGTGATCTCATCGAGCAAGCAGAAAACACCCATCCCGCAGACAGATTCACTTACAAAGAAGTCTTTCAGCGCGACGTCACCTCCAGGTAACTGTCACTAACTATCGGTAACTGTCCCTACAAAAAACATTAACCCACGGCAACCCGAGCTTGCCTAAAAAACCGCATCCAAGGCGAGTCTGACCCACCACTGTCTTTCTCACCCCAAACGCTGGGATGCCAAGACAGCATCACATTACGCGTCACCCGCTCAGGGTGCGGCATCAAGGCCGTAAACCGCCCATCAGGGGTTGTCACCGCCGTCAAACCATCTGGGCTGCCATTGGGGTTAAACGGATAGGCTTCAGTGGCTTGGCCGTGATGATCAACAAAGCGCATGGCCCGCAACACATTGCTCGCATCACCTTGGCGCCTAAAATCCGCAAAACCCTCACCATGGGCCACCGCCACTGGCAAACGCGAACCCGCCATGCCCGACAAAAAGATCGACGGCGACGGCAATACCTCAACCAAAGACAAGCGCGCCTCATACTTTTCTGACTGGTTGCGCGTAAACCGCGGCCAATGCTCGGCCCCTGGAATCATCGGTGCCAAGGCGGCCAGCATCTGGCAGCCATTGCACACCCCCAACCCAAAAGTGTCTGGCCGCGCAAAATATGCCCCAAACATGTCTGACAAAGCCTCGTTAAACAGAATGCTACGCGCCCAGCCTTCGCCCGCACCCAACACATCGCCGTAACTGAAACCACCAACAGCCACCAAACCTTTAAAGTCCTCTAAACGGACCCGACCGGTTTGTAAATCTGACATATGCACATCGTGCGCTTCAAACCCAGCCTTATCAAACGCCCAGGCCATCTCGATCTGGCTGTTACAACCCTGCTCGCGTAAAACCGCCACCTTGGGTCTGGCACCCGTGGCCACAAATGGCGCCGCAATGTCATCTTGCGGATCAAACGTCACCACCGCAGACAAACCCGGATCAGAAACGTCATCCCACGCATCCCATTCGGCCTGCGCACAAATGGGATTGTCACGCCGACTGGCAATGCGCATACTGACTTCTGACCACACTTTGCCAAGCGCGGCCCGAGGACGACCCCAGATGCGCTTGGCATCACGAAACACTTCAATCTCATCGCGGGTGTTAACCATGCCAATCACATTGGCGTACTTTGACAATCCCGCGCCTCTAAGCACTTGCATGACCGCATCACGCTCAGCCGATGGCACCTGAATCACGCCACCGGCTTCTTCGCAGAAAAGCGCTTTTAGCGTTAATTCATCGCGTTGCACCGCCACCTGCGATGGTTTGATGTTGTAGGCACCCCAGTCTTCGGCGTGCGGGTCAATGGTCAGCAGATCAACGTTGATCGACACGCCACAATGACCGGCAAAGGCCATTTCGCAGACCGTGGTGAACAAGCCCCCATCAGACCTGTCGTGATAAGCCAAGACAATGCCCGACTCAGCCAAAGCGCGCATGGTGACAAAGAATGTGCGCAGCAATTCGCCATCGGCAACATCAGGCACCGTCTCACCGACTTGACCGGCCACTTGCGCCAGAATCGAGCCACCCATGCGTTTGCGACCTTGACCCAGATCCACCAGAATCAAGGTGGTCGGCCCCACGTCGGTGCGCAAGGCTGGGGTCAGCGTCTTTTTAACGTCAGACACCGGCGCAAATGCCGTCACAATCAAAGACACCGGCGAAATCACTTCGCGGCTTGGCTCATCACTCTCGGTGGGCTGCCAGCGTGTGCGCATCGACAAGGAGTCCTTACCGACCGGAATCGACAACCCCACCGAATGACAAAACTCACTGACCGCACTAACCGTGTCATACAACACAGCATCTTGACCCGGCGAACCACAGGCGGCCATCCAATTGGCAGACAGTTTAATATCCTCAATACTGGCCACATCGGCAGCCACCAAATTGGTTAGCGCCTCAGTCACGGCCATGCGCGCAGAAGCTGGCCCATCAAACATCGCCAAGGGCGTACGCTCACCCATGGCCATCACTTCACCCACATCACCATCATGATCTCTCAGGGTGACGGCACAATCGGCCACAGGCACTTGCCATGGCCCCACCATCTGGTCACGGCTTGAGAGCCCGCCGACTGTTCGGTCACCGATGGTGATCAGGAATGTCTTGTTGGCCACGGTGGGGTGACGCAACACCCGGTCAACCGCCTCGTCCAATGACAAGACCGTCAGGTCCATGGGCTCACTCACGCCTGGCAATCGCGTCACGTCACGCGTCATGCGCGGTGGTTTACCGAGAATGACCGACATGGGCACATCAACCGGTGTGGGGCGATCAGCATCGATGACTTTGAGTTGGCGGGCTTCGGTTGCCTCACCCACCACCGCAAACGGGCAGCGTTCGCGTTCAGCCAATGCTTTAAAACGTGGCAAGTCAGCCGGCATGATCGCCAACACATAGCGCTCTTGGCTTTCATTGGTCCAGATTTCTGCTGGTGAAAGGCCCGATTCTTCCACGGGCACACGCGTCAAATCAAATATCGCCCCGCGACCCGCATCGTTAACCAATTCCGGAAATGCATTCGATAAGCCACCAGCACCCACATCGTGAATCGCCACAATGGGATTGTCTTTTGCCAACTGCCAGCACCGATCAATCACCTCTTGCGCACGGCGTTCCATCTCGGGGTTACCGCGCTGCACCGAATCAAAATCCAAATCCGCTTGATTGGTGCCCACGCCCATGCTCGAGGCGGCACTGCCACCCATGCCGATGCGCAAACCAGGCCCACCGAGTTGAATCAAAAGACATCCCGGTGGTAAGGGATCTTTGTGTGTCAAACCATCATCAATCGAGCCCAAGCCACCGGCAATCATGATGGGCTTGTGATAACCCCAACGCAGACCGCCCGCGCTTTGCTCAAAACTTCGAAAGTACCCCAACAAATTGGGCCGACCAAACTCATTGTTAAACGCCGCCCCACCCAATGGCCCTTCAATCATGATCTGCAGCGGCGAAGCGATTCGATCAGGTGCGCCGTGGTGATCGGCTTCCCAAGGCGCCATGGCATCATCAAAGCGCAAATGAGACACCGTAAAACCTGTCAAACCCGCTTTGGGCTTAGACCCTCGCCCCGTTGCCCCTTCGTCGCGGATTTCACCCCCGGCGCCAGTCGATGCCCCTTCGAACGGCGCAATCGCCGTGGGATGGTTATGGGTCTCAACCTTCATCAGGGTATGGGCCACCACCTCGCGGCGACCATAAGTGAAAGCAGAAGTGAAAGCAGAAGTTGATCGGTCCGCAACAGCTGCTGCCATCGGCTCAAAACGCACCGCTGGGCCACCCTGCATGATGGCCGCGTTGTCTGAATAAGCCACCACCGTGCCCAGGGGTTGCTTGGCGTGGGTCTGGCGAATCATCCCAAAGAGAGTGTTGGGTTGTTCTTGGCCATCAATCACCCACTGCGCGTTAAAAATCTTGTGTCGGCAATGTTCGCTATTGGCTTGCGCAAACATGATGAGCTCAACATCGGTCGGGTCCCGCTTTAAGCCTTCAAACGATTGCACCAAGTAGTCGATTTCATCGACTGAGAGCGCCAAACCCCAGTCCTCATTGGCCCGCTCAAGCGCGGCGCGACCTTCGCTTAAAACCGCCACCGTCTGTAGCGGCTTGGCCGTGCGAGTCACAAATAATTGCTTGGCATCAAACGACTCGTCGACCACTGTCTCGGTCATGCGGTCATGCAAAAGACTGGCGGCTAAGGCCAACTGTGCCGCAGTCAAAACAAGGGCTGACTCACCCGGTGCTGTTCCCCGCTCGGGGATCAGCACATAACGAATGCCCCGCTCGATGCGACGAACCGCATCAAAGCCGCAATTACGCGCAATGTCGGTCGCTTTGCTCGCCCACGCCGAAACCGTTCCCAAACGCGGCAACACCCGCAACACCAAACCATCTTCAGCCGAAGACGGCGTCTCGGGGGCCAACCCATAATCCAGTAGCGCGGCAAGACGCCCTGCCGCTTGTTCACTCAAGGGCTGATCGAGCCACACATAATGCTCAAAGCGCGCCTGCACGGCCGCAATGGGTAGCGCTGCTTGGCGCAACAGATCGAGTAAGCGTTGCGCCCGAAAGGCAGACAAAGCAGACGGGCCCAGCAGGGTTTGGGTAATGAGATGGTCAGAATCAGACACAGGACGGCACCGAACAAAGGGGTGAAAAGAAACCTAGGGACAAAAAACGGGCACTACAAAAACCGAACCAAGCCAAAGAATCACCAGCGGCTATTGATGACAACCCGATGACAACCCGATGACAGCCCGTTGAAAAAAATCCTCAGCAGGCTCATTTTATCCGGTCTGCGACTGCGTGTTTTGAAGGGGTCTGTGATCTTGTGGTCATCGTTCAAAGACGGTTAGTCACACGAGCCAAAACACACCCCCATGTTCAATGCGCGGGAACCTCACCGCGCTCGATCAACAACTGCCGGACATCCTTCTTGGTGATCTTGCCGTAACCGGATTTGGGTAAGGCCTCCCAAAAGAAAAACGACCTTGGCCAGCGGTATTTGGCGCTACGCCCATCAAGGTGAGCCAACAGATCATCCGCAGAAATCACAGGCGCGTCAGGGCGCAACACCACCACCGCCACGCCCACCTCACCCCATTTGGGATCGGGCACACCCAAGACGGCCACCTCCAACACACTGGGGTGGGTCAAGAGCACTTCTTCGACTTCACGGGGATAAACGTTTGAGCCACCTGAAATGTACATATCCGACTCACGGCCGGTGATGTAAAGCAACCCTTTGGCATCGAGCCTGCCCAAGTCACCCGTGTGAAACCAGCCACCCCGAAGCGCTTTTTCAGTGGCATCTGGGTTGCCGTGATATTCAAGCAACACCGCCGGCCCACGCACACAAATCTCGCCAACCTCACCGGTTGGCAATCGCTGCATGTCCTTATCCAGAATGGCCACTTCCATGCCGGTTCTGGGTCGACCACACGAGCCGATATGGGCGTTGGGATCATCATCGTCAGCCGAATGCATGTAAGGGGGTAACACGGTGATGCAACCGGTTACCTCACCGAGCCCGAAGTACTGCACCAACACAGGACCTAACTTTTGCAAGGCGAGCTTTTGATCGGCACGGTACATCGGTGCACCGGCATAAATCACATATCGCAAGCTTCTGTGGTCAAACTGATCAACCGAAGGGTCTTCGACCAACACTTTCACAATCGTGGGCACAGTAAAGACGTTGGTGACCCGATAACGCTCAACCAACCCCCAAAAAACCACTGGCTCAAGCCGGTCGCCGGGCATCAAGACCGAAGCGGCACCACGCGCCACATTTAATAGTGCATGGATACCCGCGCCATGGGAAAGTGGCGCCACCACGATTGAACAGTCGGTTTCGCGCGTGCCCGGAATCATGTCCGCCAAATGATTGGTCACCACAAATGCCAATTGCCCGTGCGTTAGTACCCCAGCCTTGGGTTTGCCTGTCGTGCCCGAGGTGTAAAAAAACCAAGCGGGGCTGTTTTCTTGGACGGTGGCTTCTTCGAAAGCTTGTCCCAAGTGGGCACTGACCATTGGTTCATAAGCGTGTTCGCCCGCACGGGGTTCACCAATGGCAACCACGTGTGTCAGGTGTGTACTCGCCGCACGTACCGCATCGACATGACCCGCAAAGATATCGTCGTAAACCATCACCGACGCACCACTGCTTTGCCCCAGGTAAGCCACTTCATCGGGCGTTAACCGAAAATTAGTTGGCACCCATACACAGCCCATGCGAAAGCAGACCCAACCGAGTTCAAACGTCTGTAGGCTGTTGCGAGACTGCGTCAAAATGCGGTCGCCTGCGCGCACACCGATCGCACTCAAGCCTAAGCACATGGCGTCCACGCGGGCGTTGATCTGGCGCCAAGTCCAGACATCATCGCGGTGAATCAATCCTGGTAAATCCGGGTGCAATCGAGCCGTCTGAGCCAACAATTGGCTCAGGTTCATGACTTGTGCGGCATGCATCTTAGACCGCCCGCATCAAACTCAAATAGTTGGCCACCGATGCGCCACCCATGTTGAACACCGCACCCGTGTGGGCATTGGGCAACTGCATGTCACCGCCAAGTCCTGTCAATTGCATGGCCGCCATCACATGCATCGACACGCCTGTGGCACCGATGGGGTGGCCCTTGGACTTCAACCCACCTGAGCGATTGACAGGCAATCGGCCATCAGCAGCCGTGACACCATCAAGCGCAATTTGTGCGCCCTTGCCATGCGCTGCCAGCCCCATGGCTTCGTACTCTAAAAGTTCAGCGATGGTGAAGCAATCATGCGTTTCCACGAAACTCAAATCGTCTAACCCCAAGCCTGATTCAGACAGGCCCTTTTGCCAGGCCATGGCCGCACCCTCAAATCGTGTTGGGTCGCGTCGGCTTAAGGGCAGCCACTCGTTCACGTGCGCCCGAGCCAGCCATTGCACCGCTGGCACCTTGGCCTCAGATGAGCGTTCGGTCGAAATGACCATGGCCGCGGCACCATCCGATACCAGCGAACAGTCTGAGCGCTTGAGTGGGCCAGCCACCACAGGGTTTTTGTCGGACACCTGACGACAAAACTCAAAACCCAGGTCACGACGCAAATGTGCAAACGGATTGTCAACGCCATTGCGATGATTTTTAGACGCAATCATCGCCAAGGCATCGGATTGGTCACCAAACTGATCAAAATACGCTTGAGCGATCTCACCAAACACACCGGCAAAGCCGCCTGGAATACCGGCCTCTTCTTTGACATACGAGCACTTCAACAAAATCTCGCCAATCTGGGCGTTGGGCAAGGTGTTCATTTTTTCGTAACCGATCACCAACACATTTTTCATGCGACCGGCGGCAACGGCGTCCAAGGCAGTCCAAATCGCGGCTGAACCGGTGGCGCAAGCGTTCTCAAGGCGCACCGCTGGCACATGGCGCAACGCTGGTATGGCCACCCCGACCATGGCACCACCAAAATCCTGCTGCACGAAACCACCGTTAAACGTCCCCACAAAAATCCCGTCGATTGCCTCAGGCTCAATCCCAGCCGATGCCATCGCCGCGTTGGCTGACTCAGCAATCAAGGCCTCAATATCAACGTTGTCCTGCTTGCCAAACGGGGTGTGACCCCAACCCACAATCATCGGTGTTTTCATGTTGCTCTCTGTTATTAGTCTTGGCCATTCAACCAAGGTTAGACCACTGCCTTGGCGTAACCGTCATCTCGTTATCTTGTCGTTCCTATCTTAGCCCTTTTGACTGCCCTGTTTCCATCGCCGTGCTCTGGCACAACACTTCAAACCGCGCTGACTCACAAAGACAACCACTGTTCTCATCGTCTAGAACCACACCAAAAGCCCCCAACGCATAGGCAGGCTGACGGCACTGTTGTGGCTTTTGATTTTGCTCAGACAATTAAAAGATGCAGCTCTCATGCCAACCCAACTTGGGTCTTTGCTTGTTCTTCGCGACCTATCAAATGATGCTTTCATGCTTGCGATTCAAATTAAAGAACGGTTTAATTTGAAAAATAATATTAAAGCGACGTTTAATTAAGGCTTACTACTACTATTTGCCAATAGTGCCGCCAGTTTCCAACAATATCAACCGAGTCATGTGCTGCTCGAACTGCCGCAAAGCAGGCGCAAAACGATGGCCAACTTTGAGAAACTCCTCCTGCAGTATCGTGTCACTGTAAGTGAGTAAAAAAACGATGGCGACTGTCGATCATATCCATCCAAATCAGACCATCGTCTATTGACGTTCCTTTAAACAGCCCCATACGCAATGCCTGCTGACATACCGCGCGGTGTCCCTTAGCCTTAAAAGAGCTGTTACTCGAAAGATACTGCATCGTGGTTTGAAATGCCAATTCGTGGGTCAATGCAAACCTGTGCAAAATCCCACTTTTGATAATACTCGGCACATTCGCGGTGAATTGATCCAACGACTCAGTGAGTGACAACAACGCCGATCGAAAATGATTGAAACCCTCAAGCCACACTATTTTTGACACATAAACACAACCTTTAAAAAAATTGGTGGCTCAGAAACAATCGCCCGAAATGATTTAATCAGCCCGACCGAATTAACCAAAGCCTCAAAAACACACCACTTAATCACACAACCGATCACACCACTGAACCACGCCACTCAAACAACAACGCCCGAAAAATCGGGCGTTGTTGTCTTGCCATGCTGCCTTGTTGAACCAAAACCGAAAGCCTTACTTTTTTCTCGTCGGCGGCAAATCCGTGCAATGACCATCAGCGGCTTCAGCCGCCAAACCAATAGACTCACCGAGCGTTGGATGCGGGTGAATGGTTTTACCAATATCCACCGAATCAGCACCCATCTCGATAGCCAAAGCCACTTCACCAATCAAGTCACCCGCATTGGTGCCGACAATGCCACCGCCCACGATTCGGCCCGTGCTCTCGTCAAACAACAACTTGGTGAACCCCTCATCGCGACCGTTGGCAATCGCACGGCCCAACGCTTGCCAAGGCATCATGCCCTTCTTGATTTTTAGACCCTCTTTCTTGGCCTCTTCCTCGGTCAAACCAACCCAGGCAATTTCAGGATCGGTGTAAGCCACCGACGGAATGACCCGCGCATCGAAGTAACTCTTTTCACCGAAAGCGGCTTCAGCCGCCACATGACCTTCATGCACAGCCTTGTGAGCCAACATCGGTTGACCCACCAAGTCGCCAATCGCAAAAATATGCGGCACATTGGTGCGCATTTGATTGTCCACCTCAATGAAGCCACGATCAGTCACCGTCACCCCGGCCTTTTCAGCACCAATGCGCTTGCCATTGGGTGCGCGCCCGACCGCTTGCAACACCAAGTCATAGACCTGAGGCTTATCCGGTGCGCCCTCACCTTCAAACGTCACGTGAATGCCATCTTTCTTGGCCACAGCACCAATCGTCTTGGTCTTAAGCATCAAATGATCAAACCGATGCTCATTTTTCTTGAGCCAAACCTTAACCAAATCACGATCCGCGCCAGGCATCAAACCATCGAGCATCTCCACCACATCAAGGCGTGCACCCAAGGCCGAATAAACCGTGCCCATTTCCAAGCCAATAATGCCACCACCCACAATCAACATACGCTTGGGGATTTGTTTCAACAATAACGCGCCCGTTGAATCCACCACCCGTGGGTCATCGGGCATAAACGGCAACTTCACCGACTGGCTACCGGCAGCAATGATCGCTTGCCCAAACTGAATGGATTCCGACCCCGATTGAAGCTTCACTTCAATCGTGTTCGGCCCGGTAAACGACGCCTCACCATGCACCACCCGAACTTTACGGGCCTTGGCCATCCCAGCCAAACCACCCGTCAACTTGCCAATCACGCCGTCTTTAAAGGCACGCAACTTATCCAAATCAATCTTCGGCGCCCCAAACGTAATCCCATGCGAAGCCATGGCCTGCGCTTCTTCCATCACCGCCGCCGTGTGCAACAGCGCCTTAGAAGGGATACAACCCACATTCAAACAAACCCCGCCTAAGGTGGGATATCGTTCAATCAAAATCACTTCCATGCCCAAATCAGCTGCGCGAAATGCCGCCGAATAGCCACCGGGGCCCGCACCCAACACCACCAGCGGACCAGACGGCGCAGCAGCGGTTGATTGAACAGCTGACTGAGCAGTTTGCACGGGGTTCGGCGCAGCACTGACCGCTGGCGCTGCCTTGGGATCTGCTGATTTCTCGTCTGTTTTCTTGACTTCAGCTGGCGAGGCTGCTGCACCGGAAGCAGCACCAGCACTTGCCGTCGCACCCGCGCTGGCTTCAACCTGCAACAAAAGCGTGCCTTGGTTGATCTTGTCACCGACTTTAACCAAGACTTTTTTCACGACCCCACCATCAGAGGCGGGAATCTCCATCGAGGCCTTGTCAGACTCAACCGTGATCAAGCTGTCTTCGGCACTGATCGTGTCGCCAACTTTGACCAACACCTCAATGACCTCAACGTCCTTAAAGTCACCGATATCAGGGACCAGAATATCTTTCAGACTCATACGGCCCCCTTACAGGATGATGCGACGGAAGTCCGCCAACAAGGCGCCCAGATAGGCATTAAAGCGAGCCGCGGAAGCCCCATCAATCACGCGATGGTCATAAGACAACGACAATGGCAGCGTCAGCCTGGGCACAAACACCTTCCCATCCCACACCGGCTTTTGATATGACTTTGACACACCAAGGATAGCGACTTCAGGTGCGTTGATGATTGGCGTGAAATGCGTGCCACCAATGCCACCCAACGACGAAATCGAAATGCAGCCACCCTGCATCTGCGTGGGCGACAACTTGCCCTCGCGAGCGAGCTTGGCCATGGCAGACGTCTCTTGCGCAAGCTCAATCACCCCTTTCTTGTCGGCTTCAGTGATCACCGGCACCACCAAGCCATTGGGCGTATCGGCCGCAAAGCCAATGTTGTAGTACTGCTTGAGCACCAAACTATCGCCATCGAGTGAGGCATTGAACTCGGGGTACTTTTTCAAGGCCGCAACCACCGCCTTCATCAAAAACGCCAACATCGTGACTTTGACGCCTGACTTCTCGTTTTCTTTGTTCAGCTGAACACGCAATGCTTCCAACTCCGTGATATCGGCTTCATCATTGTTGGTGACATGAGGAATCATCACCCAGTTGCGGTGCAAATTGGCACCAGACAACTTCTTGATGCGCGATAGCGGCTTACTCTGAATCGGCCCAAAATTCGCAAAATCAACCTTTGGCCACGCCAAAAGATCAAGACCCACGCCAGTACCACCCGCAGCAGAAGCAACTGGTGCAGCGCCGCCTTGAAGCGCTGCTTTCACAAAACCTTGTACATCTTCTTGAGAAATACGACCCTTGGATCCAGTACCCGTGACACGCATTAAATCCACACCCAACTCACGGGCAAATTTACTCACCGAAGGTGAGGCATGCGGCAACTGGCCCGTTGC
>ERZ887942.1121-NODE-1121-length-19549-cov-22.446445_pt1 | contig 19549 bp, 14 predicted proteins | sample MGYA00521099_ERZ887942 | MGnify/ENA primary metagenome ERZ887942 (study PRJEB32303, sample SAMEA104408605) | aquatic metagenome | biome: Brackish water; feature: Pelagic; material: water | place: Baltic Sea | collected 2014-06-07T06:48:00 | depth 16,251 m ...
ATTGGATCGAACTCAACGATAGCATCGAAAGTCAAGGTGCCACGACGCAGCACATCGAATCATTCAATGTTACCGGCAACCCCAGACAGTATTTTAGAATCCTGGAATTTTAGGAGAATAGCGTCATTGCTAACAGAGCCAAGAAGGTGGGGGTCTTCATATTTTTAAGCGTTTGAGCACTGGCACCCGCTACTGAGGGTGCCACGTCTCAACAGGGTTGAGGGTTCGAATTAAGACGGCCATCTCGAATCTCCAGCGGTAGCGATAGCGGGTTGCCCGGCAGCTTGTTCGGCTGGCCAACTGTCTCTCTTTGTCATTGCAGTTGAGGCCATTGACTTCTGATCTTGTTCAGTCTCTTGGGATCCTCGATGTAGCTCTCGGTGTAGCCACATGCGCCACACACGTAGTGGATCAATTCCGCTTTGGTCATATACGATACCCGGATGAATTCATTCGCATTGCATCCACTGGGACCGTGCTCGGCACCTCGAAAGACTTCCTTCGAACCGCACTTGGAACATTCGCCATTCTTCATTTCACTGGAATCTGTTTTTTAAGGCCGTCCATCAACGAGCTTCATGCCCGTCGGCTTCTTTGGCTATCACCCTGATATTATTTCATGGGATCCGCGCTTCCGCGATTATAAACCGGGGGCCTTTTTATCTGCCGAACATTTTTGAGATGCGGGGGGGCGGTTTTCACCGTGTTCCCCGAGGGTTTCAAAAAACCTCAATTCCTTTTTTATCAATGATTAATATCCCGAAAATTGGACAAATTTTGAATTTTTAAAAGGTGCTTATTGGTCCAAAAAGCGTCAATCGAGCGATACTCTTAAACCCCTGTCAGGGAGAGCGCCTCGATGAGATAGCAAAGTTCTTCGGAGACTTCTTCGGGAGTGTTGACGGTTTGCGCGATTTCGGCGCGGATGGCCTCGGCGAAGTCTTTGCGTAACCGGTGAATGGAGACTTTGATGGCACCGGGAGAGATTTTGAGAGCAGTGGCAGCGTCGGCTTGGGAGAGAGAGGAGGCATCGCCCATGAGCCAGGGCTTGAGAGTTTCGAAGTGGGAAGATTTTCCGTTTTTCGTAAGAGTGGCTTCCACGGTCTGGAGACCACGATCCATAAGGGCGAGGGCCCATTCGCGATCGAAGTAGGAGTCGGGGATGAAGCTGGTGGGGTCGGGTAGCTGGAGGCCCGGAGAGACTTCGCTTTCGGGTTCGTCGAGTGATTGGTGTTGGGCATCTCCGCCGCGTTTTAGGCGGGATTGGTTGCGGCGGTTCTCGACGAGGAAATGTTTGAGGGCGCCGAGGAGGTAGGAGCGGAAGCGACCTTTTTGAGGGTCGGCATTTTGGATGGAGTTTTTAGCAAGGAGGCGGGCAAAGAAACTTTGAGCAAGCTCCTCGGCTTCATCTTTGGATTTGCCTTCCCGTTGGAGAAAACGGAGGACGGGCGTGTAGTAGGCCTGGCAGAGATCGGAGAGCGCGGCTTTGGCCTCGGGGGCTTCCCCCCGGGCTTTCAGCACAATGGTCCAACGAGTGGTGTGGAAGTTGTTGGAAGTGGGATTCACTGGGTCGGTGGCGGGATGGAATTGTCGTCGAATTCTCTCTTGGAGATTTTGATTAGGGCGGTTCGCTTCAGTGATTCGGCGGAAATTTTGGAAGCAATTTGAGTGGCCTCGGAAGTGTATCCCTGGCGTCCGAGAATGAGCGCGCATTTGTAGCGAGTGGTGTTGGCCAGAGTCTCATGGTTTTTTTGGCCAGGGCCGTCGATCTCCTGGCAAGCCACGAAAGCAATGGAGAGTCGACCTTCAAGAGCTGCTTCTTCGGCCACAGAGGCGAAGGTCAGGGCTCTTTGTGAGCCCGGTGGGAGTTCGCGGGCCGCTCTGAGTTTGCCTTCGAGTTCCCGTGATTGGGAATAGTAGGCAGTGACGGAAGTCTCTGAAATAGAGGGCTCAGGGTCTTTGTGCCATTCCGTGACGAGTCCGTCGACTACACCAAAACTCAAGAGGACTGGAATCCCGATGACCGCAATGAACCGTATGGAGAGAGCGCCAAGAGATTGTTCGTTGCGTGCCCAGCGACGAAGCGTGGGAATCAGGGCCCAGCAGATGACGCTGAAACTGATGAGGAGAATCAGGAAAACGAATTTGGTCTCCATGGGGCCGGGGATGAACATGCTAATGATGACCAGAAGAACGATGAAAGGCCAGGTGAGGGTGGCGAAGGTGGCGCGGGAGAGTCCGCGTTTTTGACCATTGGATTGGCGAATATCGCTCAGGGCACTGATTCCCAGGAAAAAGCCAAGAATCACGGTGGTGACGGCAAGGAGAGCTCCGCTGATACCGATAAGGCGAACCCAGAATACGGCTATGTTTTCCGACCGGTTGGATATTTCCTGCGGGCCGGAAGAAGAATTGACAGAAAATAAGGTGAAAAAGCAAAAGTAGATGAGTGGAATGCTAATGCCAGTGAGGATGGCTGACGCTGTAGCGAAACGAGCGGTTTTCCCTTTCCCTGAATTGGTTGGGGGAGGGGGGGATTGGGAGAGGGACGCAACTTTGGTGCTGACGTCTTCGGCCGATTGGAAGCGGGCGTCGCGTTCTTTCTCGAGGGTGCGAAAAACGATCTCATCAATGCGGGCGTCGATCTCGTTTTTTGCGGAAGGAGGAGCAAAACGCCCGATGGGGAGCTCGCCGGTGAGGAGTTCGTAAAAGACGACCCCGAGTGAGTAAATGTCAGCCCGTTGGTCGACATCCTCCGGAGATTCGATCTGTTCGGGAGCCATGTATTGGGGCGAGCCGAGGAGCGCATCCTGCCGGGTCAGGGTGAAGTTGTGGGGCTCGTCCGGACCAAGGAGCTTGGCGATTCCAAAGTCGGCGATTTTGAGGCGCCCCTGGGAATCGAGAAGGATGTTTTCCGGCTTGATGTCACGGTGGAGGATTCCGTCTTCATGGGCGGACTTCAGGGCGGCGCACATTTCCTGCACGAGAGTGAGGGCTTCGGCTGAGGAGAAGCGGCCGGCTTGCATTGCCTGGCGAAGGTTGACCCCATCGATAAGCTCCATGAGGAGAAAATGGTAGGGTCCGGCGGAGCCGAAGTCGAAGACGGTGACGATGTTGGGATGATTGAGGCGGGCGAGGACACGGGCTTCGCGGTTGAAGCGTTCTTCGAAGGCGGGGTCATCGTCGTGAACGTGAAGAATCTTGAGTGCGACGAAGCGGTCGAGCTTGGGTTGGCGGGCTTTGTAGACCGCGCCCATTCCTCCGACGCCAATCACTTCGAGGATTTCGAGGTCGGGAAAGTGGGAGGCGAGCTCGTCGAGCGAAGGAGGAGGCGATTTGGGATTGGGGTTCGTTTGGTTGGCCGTGGTGGCGGCCTTGGCGAGAACGCAGGACGGACAGAGACCGGAAGGGGCGTTTTCGGGAATCGGCTTGCCGCATTGGGGGCAGTTGGATGGTTGCAGATTGGTCATATTACTGGGTTCCTGAGCCGTCTGGAGACCGAGGTTACCGGAAAAATAGATTTTCTTCGAATCCTCTTCTGTTCCTGCACCCTTGACGGGATCGGGCCGCCAAGCGAATAGTCAAACCCAAATATCCCAACAAGATACTTTGACCGCAGTCTCAATCCACCACTCAGGATGAATCAACCCTGCCCCGCTCTATTCCGAGGTGTCCAACCCACCTCCACGGCGGATGACCAGCAAGGCGCTGTCGATGAGATCCACCGCCGAGCCAAAACTGTCATCCACAAAGTAGAGCGACCAGGCCTCTTTCCCATCCTCATCCTCACGCTTGGGGTAACCGACGAGGTCCGGAAGCTGAAACACGGTGGGGTTCACGTTATCAATCTCGACGGCGTAGACCAACGATGGCTGGTCGGGATATACTCCGTGGGAATCCGCTTCGGCATTGATTTCAATGAGCAGCTTGTAAGGAGTCGAGGTTTCGGGACCCGCGGGCAAAATGTAATCCGCCGGGTCGAAGGAACCATTCGGGGTCGGACTGGAAACGGCATCGGGTTCCCCTTGCTCCTCCGCTTCCTTGCGGGCTTTCTCCCAGCCCCGCCTCTTAAAATTCCAATACGGAAGTGCTTCGCCTTCATCAACCTCACCCAGGAGAGTCTTGATGTGATAGCCTCCCTGATTCTCGAGCCAGATGGCAATCTTCGGAGGATTTGCCACGTCATACGCCGGCCCTGCTTGGACCGTCAGTTCGATCTCATAATCCGGTGAAGGATGATACTGGTAGCGCATGCCATCGGCCGTGACTTCAAATCGATCCAAGGCCGGTCCCAAATTTTGACTGAGTCCCAGGATCGCTTTCACCGGAGCAGGCTGGAAAAAGAAAAGCGCGGAGAGACCCGCCGAAACCATCAAGACAACCCAGACCACCGGGCTCTTGAAATACCCTTTCAAGTTTCGCCCGTTGTTCACGACATGAGCCGCCACAAAGGCGATGAAGCAAAAACCCATCAAGGCGTGAAGGCCAACAAGGCTGATCGAAAACGGTCGGAAAAACGAAAGCACCCCGGTCACTGCCATCACCAAAAAGGTAAATGCCGCGAGCAGGGACACCACCCGACGGCGCGCCCCACTGGAAGAAGGTCGTGCCATGATCTTATTTTTTGCCCGGGAGAATTGCCCCGTGCTTCGCAAGCACCCGAGAAATTTCATCAAGCGGAACCGCCAACGGAGTCGCCCCGTTTTGCGCAGCCAACGAGGCCGCAACTCCAGCTGCTTGCCCCATGCCCATGCACGAGGCTTGCACCCGCAGGCCCGAGTTCGCGAGCCGGTCGCTTGAGAGACAACGGCCCGCCACCATGACATTTCGGCTCCCTTTTGGAATGAGTGCTCCCAGCGGAATGGTCGGAACGGTTCCCGGCTTCAACGGCTTGGGTTTGACCCCGCTTTTGGTATGGAGATCAACCGGATAAAAAGCATTGGAAACGGCATCCTTAAAAAGACGACCGCTCGTGTAGTCATTCACCGTGATCATCGTTTCACCGACGATGCGGTAACTTTCACGGAACCCCGTCTCCGGCTGCAAATGCATCAGGCGCTTCTTCTCCTTGCGAAGTTTGGCAAGAATCGACTTCCGCCCCGTCATATTTGCCTTGGTCACGGTTCGGGAATTGGTCGAGTCGGCTCCGTGGACATAAAGTTGGTGAAGCTGATGACGGCCGGGATCGTTGGCCTCTCCCAGATGAAACAACATCGAACCCGGCTGGGTCTCTTTCTCGCGAAGCCGCGGATGACCCATCATCCCGACCACCTCGGCCCCGCCGGTGCAGTCGATGACTTGCTTGCAAAGCACCCGGCGGCGCGTCCCGAATCCGAGGCAATCCACCTGCCATCCGGTCGGAGTTGCCCTGATGGTTTCAGGGAATTCATGAAAGGCAATTGCCACGCCGGCCTGTTCGCACTTTTCCTCGGCCAGAATCGCGTAGAGAAACAAGTTCACCTGAATCTGGTTCTGCCAATGCCGCCTGGGCACCTTGGCAAAGTTTGGAAAAACACCACCATCCAGCTCAACGCACTCTTTTACCAACTCCCAGCCGATCCCCGCGATGATCTGTTTCCCCCAGGCATCAAACAGTCCCGGAAAAGCGACACCACCCGTGGTCGTGGTGCCACCCAACTGCGCTCCCCTCTCGACAAGGAGAGTGCTTGCTCCCGCCCGACCTGCCTGGATCGCGGCAATCGTTCCCGCCGTGCCACCGCCAACCACCAGGACATCGACCTCCTGGGTCACCCCTGCCTCCACCTCTCCGGGGACCGGCTTGGCGACGACTTCGGAAGTCGAAACAATCGCCATGCCCAAGCCCGTTGTTCCAAGAAGAGATTTCTGCAGAAACTGCCGGCGATCGGTTTGGCTCTCATCGTTCATGAGGTCCAGTATCGGAAGCTTAAGCACCGGAGGTCGACCATAAAGCCACTTCAATATTCGAAACCTTGGTCGAAAAAAAGCGGATCCGCATCTCTGCGGGTCCGCTTGAAATTCAATTTTTCTCTCTTACTTGGCTTGGAGCAACTTCGACATCGCAGCGCCCATGGCCTCGCCGACATTCATGTAGGTTTCGGCATTGCCGCTGTAATGGCCGCCCGAGCTGCCTCCCTTGGACAAGGGATGGGTGTAAACCGCCGCGACGTTTCCTTTGAACTCGGGGTATTTTCCGGACTCTCCATCAACTGCCAACATGGCATCGAGAATCTTACCGCCACCATCGCTCGCTCCCTTTTTGGTCTGACCAAGAGAGGCCGTCACGAACTTGGCATTGGGAGCATTGAAGTCCTTGCGAAGAGACTTGATGAGATTTACGAGATTCTTCTCGTAGCGACCGGAGAGCGCTTCGCTGCGGCTGTCGCGGTCACCCTGCCACCAGAAGAAACCTGCCACTTCATAGCCCTTGCCACCCGGATAGAACTTGTCGAGTTCGGCCAAAACTTTCTTGGCCCGGTCGACGTCGCCGTCATATTGCAAGCCGGCATACCAGCCGATGGGCTTGGGCTCTTCGCCCTTCTTCCAACGCTCGGGCGATCCCTTGTAGCCGGGATGAACCCAGGTGACTCCCTTGGAATCAGTGAACTCAAAACCCTCGCTGCCCGGAGGAAGGAGATCCCAACCCAAACCGCGGTTGCCGATGGCGCTCTTGAGAATCATCACGGGTGCCTCGACGGCGTTCCCGACGTGATGCCCGATTCCGATCTCGACCCCGATGTTGCCGGTGATGCTCATCCACTCGTTGTTGAACTGCCTGGTTTTGCCTGGGCCACCACTTCCCATGACGCGCACGTTGCGCACGTCCTTGCGCTCGGTCCAAGCGCCGGCGTCGTCGACGAGGTAGGGGTAGAGGTTCTTTTCTTTCACCGCGTGCTCGAGCGAGCCGTCTCCCCCTTTGAGCTTGCCCATGTTGAGCATGTTGGACTGACCCATCAGGATGTAGACCTGCACGGGCTTGGACATGTCGGCGGGCTTGCCGTCGGGGTCGGGAAGGGTTTCGGCGCTTGCAGCACCAGTGACGGCCAAACTCATCGCCGCCAGGAGGCTCGATACTTTCATTGCTTTGTAATTTTTCATGGATTGCATGTCTTCAAGATTTCCACGGGACCATGGGAGGTCTCACCGCGTTCGAACTCATACGGCTTCGATGCCAGTCACTCTTGCGACAATCGTTCGCTGATTTGCGGATAACTTTCGCCACAGCGGGATGGAACTCCCGCGCCAGTGTGAAACCGGCCTCTCAGTCAACGAAGCCGGGTTCAATGCTTTCGTTTTCAATTGTCTCAATCAACTCCTGAGCCTCATGGAAACGGGAAGAGGATTTCTTGATCCGCTTGGCATGCTCAAGAGCCCGGCCGGGAAAACCTTGCTCATAGAAAAATTGAGCCTGGTAGAGATTCTTGCGTTCGAACTCCTCGGCCTTTCCAGGGTTGGAGCAGGAGAGACCAACGAAGGCGAAGAACGGGATAACGAGAAGAGACTTCATAAGTGGGAGTCCGATCTAAAGGACTTTGCCAACCTCGGAAAGGTGAAAGTCAGGGCCTGTGAACGCGGCGGAGACGCCCCGCTTCATTTACACGGAATCACTACCGCGAACTCGCCGGGGTGTGACAAGGTCGCCACCTCCCCGGGTCCAGGATCGGGAGAGCGATTGATTCGCCCGAACGTCATTATGAATCCCACCCACCGGCCTACCCGTCAATCCTCTGACCTCTTCGTTGAAAACGTGGACCTTGCAATGATCACCGGCTTCTTTTAAATCGTTTCCTCTGACCTTGAATGTCCGCCTTATCGCTAACGACACCGAGAAGGAATTCTCAGGGGCCAGCAGAAAAACGTCAGAAATGATCCACCCAATGACCGCTGTTCAGACCCAAGAGACACCAAGCAATCACAGCGGAACTTTTCCTAAGAAACCCTGCTCATCATCGGAGTGAACAACAATCTACCCATGCGAAATTTACTCAGACCCGCGCAACACATTCAGCGTCTTGAAGAGGACGAGGTAAACTCAACCTATAAGAGATTACGCTGGCAGGTTTTCCTGGGCATTTTCATCGGCTACGCAGGTTATTATCTGGTAAGAAAAAATTTCTCCCTCGCGATGCCCTACCTTGTCGAAGAAGGGTATACCAAGCAGCAGCTTGGCTTCGCCCTGTCAGGTGTGTCCATTGCCTATGGGCTGAGCAAATTCATGATGGGCAATGTTTCCGACCGGAGTAATCCCCGCTACTTCATGGCCTTGGGTTTGATCGGATCCAGCGTGATCATGTTTTGCATGGGTTATTGCCAGTGGGCAACCTCATCCGTTACGGCCATGTTCGGGCTGATGCTCCTCAACGGGTGGCTTCAGGGAATGGGCTGGCCTGCCTGCGGCCGCACGATTGTCCATTGGTATGGCAAACATGAACGTGGGAGCAAAGTGGCGTGGTGGAACATTTCCCACAACGTCGGAGGTGGCTTAATCGGACCCTTGGCCGCCTTGGGTTTGTTCATGTTTTCCGACTGGAAGAGTCTGTTTTATCTCCCCGCGATGTGCGCCCTGGTGATTGCTTTCCTGATCATACTATTCGTTCGTGACACTCCCCAATCCGAGGGATTGCCAGCCATTGAAGATTATAAGGACGATAAAGAACCCGGATATGCCAAATCCGACGAAGAGGAGATGTCTGCAAAACAAATTTTCATGGACCATGTCCTGAGAAACAAGACCTTGTGGTTCATCGCATTCGCAAACGTTTTTGTTTACCTCGTTCGCTACGGGGTTCTTGACTGGGCTCCCACTTACCTGAAAGAAGTCAAGGACTTCAACATCCAGGAACTTGGTTGGTCTTACTTCGCTTACGAGTATGCCGGCATACCAGGCACTTTGCTGTGCGGTTGGCTCAGTGACCGGGTATTTAATGGCCGTCGAGCACCTGCTGGAATTATTTATCTTCTGGGAGTCATCGTGGCACTATTGGTCTATTGGTTCAATCCTCCGAACAACCCGATGGTGGACGTCGCAGCCTTAATTTCCATCGGATTTCTCATTTACGGCCCTGTCATGTTGATTGGATTACACGCACTCGATTGTGTCCCCAAGAAAGCAGCCGGGACGGCTGCAGGGCTGACAGGATTGTTTGGATATCTGGGCGGAGCCGTAGCTGCAAATATCCTGATGGGTTGGGTCATTGACACCCATGGATGGGATGGAGCCTTTCAATTTATGGTCGGAGGCTGCGTGATGGCGATCGTCTTTCTCGCCCTTACATTGAGACAGACTCCCAATGCCCCGGATGATAAATTTTCATAGCCCGCTACGGACAATGGTCTTACTTGATCAGCGTATTGGATCGGAGTCTTACACAATTATTTCCAACCACCACCCAGAGCCTGGATGAGTTGCACGGTGGCTTGCTGACGGGCGGCGGCGGTTTGGGAAAGGGCACGTTGCTCCTGGAGTTCCTGGCGCTGGGAGTCGATGACTTCGAAGAAACTGACGAGGCCCGCTTCGTAGCGGAGTTTGACCAAGCGGGAAGCTTCCCTGGCGGCATCGGCGGACTTGCCTTGGGCCGAGAGGGCGCGGTCGAGGTTGTTGATGCCGGAGAGGGCGTTTTCGACATCGCGGAAGGCGTTCAAAACGGAAAGACGATGGTTTTCCAAGGCTTCCCGATAGGCGGCCAAGGCTTGTTGTTTGGATTGCTCCTTCCGGCCAAAGTTCACAAGTGGGCCGGTGATTGTCGGACTGACGCTCCAGAGTTTACTCCCTTTATCGAAGAGATCGGAGGCGCCCAAGGAGGCAAAACCTCCCACCGCGCTTAGGCTGATTCGCGGATAATAGCTCGCGAGATTGATCCCAATCTGCTCGGCGGAGGCTGCAAGGCGACGTTCGGTGGCTGCAACGTCCGGCCGACGACGCAGGAGATTCGCAGGCAAGCCGGATGGGATAATGGGAGTTTTTGGAGGGGCGGCTGTGCCCAGTGAATAGGAAGAGGGGTTTTTGCCGATGAGAACCGCGATGGCATTCTCAAGTTCGGATCGACGTTGGGTGAGGCGATGAAGTTCGGCGCGAACGGTTTCAGTCTGACTGCGGGCGCGGGATGAATCGATGGCGGTGGTGTCTCCGGCCTCGACGCGGGCCTTGACGAGCTTCTCGTTTTCCTCGCGCAGGGCAACCGTGTCCCGGAGGAGCTGAATTTCTTCGTCGAGATGGCGAAGCGCAAGGTAGTCGCGGGCAACTTCCGCCTTTGTCGAGAGGATGGCTGCGACATAGTCGGCCGCGGCAGCCCGGGTGAGAGCCTTTTGTTGGGTGGTGGCTCGACGAACCCGGCCCCAGAGATCGATCTCGTAGTTCAAGTTGAGGACAGAACGGAAGCGGGAGTAGGGATCAACGGGAACCGGGAAAACATCACGGCTCGTGTCCTGCTGGCGGGTCACGAGAGCTTCCCCGGTAAGGGTGGGTAAAAGGTCGGTACGGCTAATTTTGAGGATGGCGCGGGCTTGGTCCAACCGGGCCAGGGCGGCGCGGGCCTCCGGATTGGCCTCTCCAGCCAGCTTAAGAAGGGAGGTGAGTTTGGAATCTGAGAACGACGACCACCACGATCCCGAGGGCGGTGGGGACGAAAGTCCGACGGCCTTGTAGGTGGCCGGAGTCGGGGTAGGAATCTTTTCGTAGTTTGGGCCAAGCGTGCAGCCGGTCACAACGAAGGCGAGAAGAAGGAGGAACGTTTTCACGGACAAAAGAAGGGCTTTGGTCAAGCGACCTTGGGCTTGCTAAGGGAGAAGACCAAACTGAGGACGGTCGGGACGAGGAACATCGTAAAGATGGTGGAGACGGCGAGGCCACCGACCACCACCGCGCCGAGGCCGCGATAGAGTTCGGAACCGGAACCGGGGAGAAGAACCAGCGGGAGCATGCCGCCAACACTGGTGAGAGTGGACATGAGAATCGGGCGGACCCGTGAAGAAACGGATTCACGGATTGCTTCGTTGGCGTCGCGGGTTGGATCTTCCTTCATGAAGTTAATGGTCTGATGCACGATGAGGATGGCATTGTTCACCACCACGCCCGCGAGAATGACAAAGCCCAGAATGGTGAGGACGTCCATGTTTTGCACCGGCATGTAGGGGTCGGCAAGGGAGGCCTGGTGAACGAGATAGAGACCGAGAAGTCCGCCAACCGTGGCAAGAGGAACGGAAAGAATGATCACCAGGGGGTAGGACCAACTTTGGAAAAGGACCACCATGAGAAGATAGACCACAAAGAGGGCCAGGAAGAGAGAGCTACTAAAGAGACCCGTGAAGGAGCCGTCGCCAAGAAGGGCCTCCTTAATCTCGCCGAGGGCATCCGACGAGCCGGCAATCTCGACCTGAACACCGGGAGCAATCGTCCCGGCAGCCTGTTGCGCCTTGATGATGCCATCGACCTTGGCGATGGCATCTTCGAGAGCCATCGACCCCGGCGGGGTGACTTCGAGAGTGACGGCACGGAGCCGGTCGACGTGACGGATCTGCTCGGGGCCGAGGACTTTCCGGAGAGAAGCGATAGAGCTCAAATCGACAATGTCGCCATTCGGAGTCGCGAGAGGCTTGGTGAGAAGTGCTTCGAATGGGAGATTGGCGAGAGCATCGGCGGTGATGATCTTCATGTCTTTGAGTTCTCCGTTCTTCTCGTAGTCACGGAAGAGAAGAATCCCTTCGCCGGCGGCTTGCACTGCGAGACCCAGATCGGTGCGGGTCATGCCGAGTTCGCGAAGACGTTCGTCATTGGGAACGATCCGTAATTCTTCAAGAGGTTGCGAAAAGTTGGGCGGCGATGGCTGCACTCCTCCCGGTCCAAAGGCTTCCATGAAGCTCATGAAAAGTCCCTGGGCGGAGGCTGCCACGGCATCGAGATCGGTGCCTTTGACATCAACCTTGATGGCGGAACCCGTGGTGCCCGCAACCCGGAAGAGCGGCATTTGAAAAGCAAAGGCCCTGGTGTCGGGGGCGTTGGCCCCGGCGCTGGCGGCATTGAGCAGGGGAACCCCGTCGATGACCCGCTTCTTGTCCTTGGAAATGGCAACCTGAAACATGCGGCCTTCAAACGAGACGAGGAAGTAATGCTCCAGTGGCGGAGGCATCACCGTTCCCGGCTGCCCCATGCCTCTGGGCACTTCAACGCGAGGATCATGCTTGGGATCGCGGTCACCGCCACGAAGAACTTTTTCAACCTGAAACTTGTCTTCGGTGGCCTCCCAGGCGGGGGCTACCACTGCTTCCATTCGCTCTCCCGTTTCCGAGAGGGCATCCAGATTGTAGCTGGGCGCGGGGAAGAGAAGACTGAACACCAGATTTCGGTTTCCACGCGGAAGGTAGTCGAGGGGAGGAAGGAGGATCTTCACCCCGAAAGTCGTCATCAAAACAAAAACAACCACGACCGAAATTCGCCTCGGAGTCGAGCCAATGAGCCATCCGACAAAGTCCCCGATGAGCCGTGGAAGATTGAGAAAAAGCCAGGCAAAGGGACGGAAGGGAGCACCGATGATTTGGAAAAACCTTCCACCGAAAATCTTGTCGAAGGAACTTTGTCCCGCGGCCTTCTGCGGCTTCAGAAAGCGGGCGGCGGCAGCCGGAATGAGAGTGAGTGAAACAATCATCGAAAGGCCAACCGAGACCATGATGGCGAGGGCAATGTCGCGAAAAAGTTGACCCGCCGTTTCCTGAATGAGGAGAATGGGAGCAAAAACGATGAGGGTGGTCATGGTCGAGGCCACCACGGCACCGGAAACTTCCTTCGCCCCGTCAAGAGCCGCCTCCCTGGGCTTCTTACCGAACTCCAGGTGACGATAGATGTTCTCAATCACCACGATGGCATTGTCCACCACCATGCCAACGGCAAAGGCGAGTCCCGCCAGAGAGATGATGTTGATGGAGCGACCAAGGGCCACGAGGATCACGAGCGAGGCAATCACGGAAACAGGAATGGCCAGGGCAATGATTCCCACCGTGCGCAGCGAACGCAGGAAGAAGAGGAGGGTGAGGGTCGCCAGAATCGCTCCGACGAGAATGTTGCTGCGAACCAGGTCGATGGCGTCTTCGACGTAAGTGGTTGAGTCGTAGGTTTGCACCAGCTCCAGGGTGCCATTCATGCCAAGGTCGCGGGCCTCCTGCGCGAGGACTCCATTGGGAGCATTGAGTTCACGAACCTCCTGGCGCAGAGCTTCCATTGTTTCGAGAAGGTTGGCTCCGCGTTCGAGCTGGAAGTTAAAAAAGGGCATCTGAATGCCTCGCGCCCGCACCCACGAAGTTGGCTCTTTGTAGGAATCCTTGACCTCGGCAATGTCACGAAGATAAATGATGCCGCCTTGATCACGACGGATGATCATTTTCTCAATGTCCAGGGGTGTCTGGAATCGACCGGTTGCCCTGATGCGGATATCGCGCTTCCCGTCTGCAAGTTTGCCTCCGGAGAAGTTGGCATTGGCCGCATTGATGGCCTCGCGGAGGCCGGCGTAGGTGATACCGCGTTGCGCCATCGCGACGGAGTCGATGATAATGTGAAGTTCGGACTGGACCGATCCACGAACGCCGACTTGCGAAATGCCATCGATTCGCTCAAAGCGGGGACGAAGACGGCGGTCCATGAGGTCGTGAAGGGTCTCGGCGGGGAAATCGGGATCACTGGAGGCCAGCCCGATCCAGGCGATGTAATCGACCGATTCAATATCGACCGGCTCGACACGTGGCTGGAGGACGCCGTCGGGATAGCCGGGAACCTCGTCGAGTTTTTGGAGGGCATCGGCCGTGGCCTTTTCGATGTCGGTCCCGGTCTCGAATTCCATGCGAATGGAGCCCTGCCCATTGGCGCTGGTTGAGGTGAGGGAAACGAGGCCGGTGACTTCGCCGAGGACCTTTTCCTGCTCCTCGATGACATCCGATTCAATTTCATCCGCCGAAGCCGATTCCCAGTTGGTGACCACCGAAACAACAACGGAAGAGACCTCCGGGGTCATGCGGATCGGCACGATCGTTACGGCGAGGATCCCCGCGAAGACGGCGAGAAGAGTGGCCACTGCAACCGTGATCGGTTGCGAAACAGCAGTGGCAATGAGGCCCCCTTTTCCCGCAGGGGTTTTGGAAGATTCAGGGTTCACTTTTGTGGTTGCCGTGGGTTGCCATCTTCGCGCGTGGCGATGATGAGAGGCTGGAACGGGAAGAGGCGCTCATTCCCCTCGACCACGACCTGATCTCCGGCCTTCAAGCCCCCGGCCTTGAGATAAACAAACTCGTTGTCCTGAAAAAGAACTTCCACGGGGAGACGCCTCGCCACCGGGAGCGGCGAGCCTTCCTTTTTCAAAGGAACAAAAATGCCGGGCCCGGCGTAGCCTTGAACGACGGCATTGACCGGAACCGCGAGTCGTGCCTCGTTGGTGGTGACAGGAATTTCAGCCGTCACCGACAAACCCGGAAGAAGCTTTCCATCCGCATTGGGAAGGGTTGCGACCACTTGCAAGGTGCGGGTCGAAGTATCGGCCTCGGGAATGGTGGTGAGTGCGGACGAAGTCACGATCTGCCCGGTTGCGCTCACCTTCACCGGGATCTTGCTTCCTTGGATTGATGAAGCAAAACGTTCGGGCACCTTTAGCCAGGCCTCGATCTCACCCGATGAGATCAGGGTGGCAACGTGAGTGCCGGCTGCAACCCACTCGCCCAACTCGGCATGGCGGGCGACAACCCGCCCATCAAAAGGAGCCAGCACCTTAAGATCCTCACTTCGAACGGCGAGCAACTTGAGCCGGGATTGCGCGGCTTTCAGAGAATCCTCGGCGGCCTTGGAGACGGAGTTGTCGACATTACTGGCACTCCGGGCATCAAGAACTTCGGACTCGGAGAGGGCTTTTTGCGCATAAAGCTTCTCTTTCATTGCGAGATCAATCTCACTTCGTTTGACCCGCGATTTTTTCTGATGAACAAGGGCCCCGGCAACGGTCACTTCGGCATTTGCTTCGGCGATCTGCGCGGTGAGCCGACGATCATCGAGCGTGGCAATCACGTCGTCCTTTTTCACAAAGTCACCTTCATCGACTTCGATCGTGAGAATGGAACCTGCTTCCCGGGCCGCGATGTCGGAACGCGACTTGGCGCGAAGAGTCCCGACGATGGTCTGGGTATGGGCAGTAACGCGGGTTTCGACAGAAGCCATGATCACGGTGGCAGGAAGCGGGCCACCCGCAGCCTTTCCGGCCGGTCCTTCGTCAGGCTTGGCATTGGAGAGGCTCTTGATCCCCCACCAGGTTGCCCCAATCACGGCAAGCGCGAGAATGACAGCCACGACGGGATGAATGCGAAGAGGAGATGAGTCGGAAGACATGGTGGTGATTTTACGAAACAGTCAAATTTGATGGCCGGGGAATCAGCGCTCCAATCAGGCGACCGACACTGAGGGGAAGCCGGCGAATGGGATCGGCAGAGTTGGAAATGCGGGCCTGGGTGAGAGCTCCCTCCACCAGAGTCAGAACATCACGTGCCACTTCGTCGGCATCATCGATCTCGATGAGATCTTCGGCCTGGGCATCGCGAAGGGCGGTCATGATGTAGCGGCGGTTTCGGCGAAGAATCTCCACGACCTTTTCAGCCACGGTAGGTTCCAGGGTCGAAAGCTCGGAGCCCACATTGAAAAGCGGGCATCCGTAGACTTTCCCATGCTCCTGCTGGCATTGAAGGGTTTTTTGAAGCCCCCCGTCCAGCCAATTGGCCAGGCGTGTCAGAGGAGCTTCGCTTGGTGAGAAAGCATCATCGAGCCAAGGTTTGGCCTCGTTTTTCCAGGCAAACTCGAAGGCCTCAATCGCCAAGGTGGCCTTGTCCGGATAAGCGTGATAAAACGAGCCCTTCCTCACTCCGGCACGCTCGCAAATCGCATCGATGGTCACGCGACCATAGCTCTGATGCCACATCAATTCATAGAGGGCTTCCTGAAGCCGGATCGGGGTTGGGGTAATTTGCGCCACGGCGGGACGCTACTTGACTAATTAGTCAAATCAAGCCGTCTTTTACAAAATTTCCCTCATTGTCTCATTGAGTCTCTTTGATCCCGGGACAAGATTCGGACATGGCGGAACGACTGACAGATCATCGTTATCGCACGATTGATCCCACCAAACTCATTCTCACGATTAGCAAAATGGCTGACCGGGTGGAGGAGCACTTTCCTGCCAGCGGGTTGTCGGCGGTTGCCAATGAAGTGGCGGCGGTCGCCGAAGGAACGGTCGCCCGGGTCAAAGAGATCAAAAAACCACGAATGGGCCTTCGCATCATGGTGGGATTCATGGTCGTTTTGGTAGTCTCCGGTCCGCTTTTGTTTTCCCTGCTGCTCAGTTTCAGCGATTCCATGACCAACCTTGGCGACTTTTTGCAGGCAACCGATGCCGGCCTTCACATGTTGCTGGTTCTGGCAGGCGGCATTGTCTTCCTCATCGGGATGGAAAACCGTTTACGCCGAAATCAAGCTCTGGAGGGCTTGGCGGAATTCCGCTCGCTGGCACACCTCGTCGATCTTCATCAAATTAACAAGGACCCCGGACTCGATGAGGTGATCGCCCCGGAACATGACAGACGCACCGTGCGGAGTGACAAGGAACTCGCCTATTATCTGGATTACTCCGGAGATCTCCTTTCGATTGTTGGAAAGCTGGCCGCTTATTATGCGCAGAATCTTCAGGACCGGGTGGTGCTCGACGCCGTGAACGAGATCGAAACTCTCACGAGCACCCTTTCAAACAAACTCTGGCTCAAGATCCTCGTGCTACGCGAGATGATGACGAAAGCCCAGACAGGCTCTGAGAGTTGGAAATAATCACCGCTTCTCAATGCCTTTTGCCCCGGGATACCAGGCCGGAAGAACCGCAGGATCTTGATCGAAAATGGAAAGGGTCTCGGCAGAAACGTGCTTCTTGTTCACGATGATGGTGTAAACGTGCTCGGTGAACCAATCGTCATAGAGAGTCCATTGACCTTTGCGGCCTTTGGCATCTCCCCAGCTATTTTCGACGAGCCACTTTTGCGGGGCCCCTTCCTTGAGATCGACTCCCATCAAAACCATGGCATGATTGGAAGCTCCGGCTCCAAAACGGGAGCGATCGGCTTTGGAAAGATCGAGTTCCATGCCGAAAAGGGTTTCATAATCGAATAGGTCCACCTCCATCAAGCCGTGCTCGGTTGACTGGTCAAAGCCCATGTTGACCGCGAACCACATCGGCTCGTTGGCGAGGACTGACTTCACCGCGATCTCTTTCATCTCTCCGATCGCGATATTGGCGAAGTGCATCTCTTTGGCCCCGGCGATATTACGGGCACGATGGAAACGAAAATGAGTTCCTGTCTTCTGGCTCGGGTCGTTATAAAGGCAGACGAACTCATTGAGGTCCACTCCGACAAATTCAGTGTAAAACGACCGGGGAGTGTAGTTTTTCGCCTCACTCAGCTCCTCTTCAACCTGGGGAAGCCCCTCGGTTTCCTCTTTTTTGTCCTCGTCCTTTTTCTTTTTGGGTTTGTAACGCCATTCGAATTCCGTCGGAGGTTCACCGAGGTTAATCACGAGAAAACGATAGACCTCGGCCAGGGCCTTGTTTTTTTGCGAACGAAGTTTCTCAACACTCGCGCCCTCTTTGGAAGATTCCAACAAATCATTGGCACGGGACCTTAAGAGGCGATCCAGGACCAGGTTCATCGTGCGGGTGTTTTCGCTACTGTGGGTCTCCGGCATCACGGTGGAAGGAACGACTCCGTATTTTCCGATTAACCCGGTGACGTAGTTCCACCAACCGCCATCACCCACCATCCACTCGTTGATCAGGAGCCATTCGCGGTCGAGACGATCGGCATTGCGCAACTCGATGACATCCTCCAAATAGAGGTTGGATTTCTCCATCTTGTCCCAAAACTGCAGATAGGAGGTGGAAAACTCAAATTGATCAAGTCCCTGTTCGTGGATGACCTTGGGACGCATGACATTGAAGCCCGCAAACATCCAGCAGCGTCCCGAAGACTTTTGATTGGTAATCCCCTTTCCTTTGATTTTATGGCTGAAATGTCCGTCTTCTCCGGCAATCGCACTCCGATTCAGGGCCAGTTTGTTAATTTCAGTGTTAGTGACGGCATTGTGGCGGGCAAGGTCACCGTCATCCATTTGATAGCCATCACGGAGGCTGGAAATAAGATCAGGGGTGAGGGCTCCGGCGGTTTGGGCTTCAGAAGACATTATGAGCAGAAGGCTGGTCGCCGCATACGCGGATTTTATGCGGTTCATCATGATAGGCCGTTTTATAGAGTGTGCCTGCCGAATGGCAAGGAACCTATCCCATCCCCACGCCGGATGACTCATCTCCGCCGACAGAGACACCCCGAAACGACATGCCTTGGACCTATTTGATGGCAACGGGCCCTACCTTTTGGAAGGAGCTTTGATTTTAAGGACTTTGACGACCTCCCGGGCCAGTTCGAGAGATCCTTCTTTCGTGAAATGGACATCAGCCTTCCGCTGGATCCGGGCAGCGTTCTTTTTGGCATAGGAATACAAGTCCTGCACTTCAACCCCGGCCTCACTCATCACTTTTGCGGCAATCGCATTGTATTTCAACGAATCGCCGGGAACCCGGCCCCTCACCCCGGCGGGCACCGGAGTGGTATTTCGCCAAATCAACCGTGAACCGGTTTTCTTCAAACGATTCACAAGCTGACGTAAATTTTTTTCATATTCCCGGGGAGTCACCTGCTGACGACTGGTCTTGGCTTTCGGATCAGCCAGATTCTCGCCATTTGGCCCCATGTATTTTAAGTCGTGGAGACCCCAGTTGAAGTGAATCACTTCCCATTTTTTTCCCTTCCCTCCGGTCTCCAGCCAAGAGGCCAGGCTCTTTAAGCCATGAATCGTAGCCGCGCAGTTGACAGGCGGCCGTTGGACATTGGCCTTTCCCTTGAGCAGGTCCCGGACCGGCAGGGTGTAACCAATCGATATCGAATCCCCGATCAAAAGGACCCTCGGAAGGCCGTCAATTTCTTCTACGGGCCGGTAGACCGGCTTCAAAGGAGCGGCGAGCGACGACAAAACCAAGGCAGCATAGAGAAACGTTGCTTTCAACATCCGTTGAAAATGGACGAAACACCTGATTCTGGCAAGGGGACAGCGAAAACTCACTTCATTCACGCCAAATCGATGAAGTGAAGACTATACCACTCCAATTCAAGCATCGCTTGTAGTTTTAAAAAAAAATAGCGGATCTCCCATCGAAAACCTACGGACAAGACCCTTGAGTTACTTGATTTTACAGCTCATTTGTTCAGCAAGCTTAATTTTCGTAACCCGCTAACTTTGAAGTTCCATTTGACATGAATTAAAAAAAATAGCGAAAACACTCAATTATGATTTGACTCGAATAGGAGAAGTCGCCAAAGTCGACGTGGTCTAAGGCGTTTCTAGTTGCTCCCTCAACAAATTTTTCATCATCAAGCCTTAGATTTAAAATCTTCAAGCATTCTCATTTTAAGAACCATGAAATATATCGGATTAGCCGCTCTTCTCATTCTCCCG
>ERZ887942.1125-NODE-1125-length-19464-cov-6.073213_pt1 | contig 19464 bp, 12 predicted proteins | sample MGYA00521099_ERZ887942 | MGnify/ENA primary metagenome ERZ887942 (study PRJEB32303, sample SAMEA104408605) | aquatic metagenome | biome: Brackish water; feature: Pelagic; material: water | place: Baltic Sea | collected 2014-06-07T06:48:00 | depth 16,251 m ...
GAACGACGCTCGGTGGGATGAGGCATCTCGGCGCGGGGCTTCGGAGCGGTCGGCTCGAATCGCTTTCAAGAACGACCACCGCGACGGTCACCCGAACCGCGTTGGCTGGCACCGGACTCCCGCTTGGCGGCTCGACGGTCTCGGCGGCGTGCGCGTCTGGGGTGAGCACGCTGGCCATCGCCGCGACGGCGATCCTGGCTGACGAGGCAGATCTTCTGATGGCGGTGTCCTACGACCCGATCAGTGAGTTTGCGTTTGCTGGTTTTACCTGTCTTCGACTGGTGAGCGAGGGGCCGCTTCGTCCGTTCACCGCGGATCGCGCCGGCATGCGGCTCGGTGAAGGTTATGGCGTGTTCATTGTCGAACGGGAGGGTGACGCGAAAGCTCGCGGGGCGCGACCGCTCGCCCGCATTCTCGGATGGGGTGGGGCCAGTGATGCACATCATCTGACCCAGCCCGCGCCCGATGGGCGAGGGGCCGCGCGAGCGATCCGGGAGGCCACTCGGGCGTTGGAACCTTCGCAGCGGCTTCCCGGTCTCATCGCTGCCCATGCCACATCGACGCCAGCGAATGATGCGGCGGAGTACTCGGCGTTGTCGGCGGCCTTTGGTGACCGACTGCGAGACGTCCCCGTCACCGCGCTCAAGAGTCGCATTGGGCACACCCTTGGCGCTGCGGGTGCGGTGGAACTCGCCGTCGTGCTCGCCGCGATGGAGCAGTCAAAGTTGCCCGCGGCGGCCAACGCCGAGACCGATGGTGATTCCTTCCCTGATTTAGATCTTCTGCACGAAGGTTCACGAACTGGATGCGTGGAACATGCGGCGGTTGTTTCACTGGGATTTGGCGGCGCGGACGCCGCGATTCTGGTGGAGGCGCCGGATGTTTCGCATCCGATCCTGCCGCACTTTCCCGGTTATGCGGCAAAAACGTCCTCAACCCAGAGAGAAATGATTCTGATATCCGGCTGCGGGGTGCTGGTTCCAGAAGTCGGGAAGACGCCGATTCGAGTCGGGGAACTGGGGCTTGACGACGACGCGTTGGACGGAATCGATGATGCTCGGGCGGTGCGCCGTCTGGCTCGGTTCTCGCGTTTGGTCAGAGCGGCCGGCATCCTCGCGGTGCAAGATGCGGGGCTTGATGATCAAGAGATCAGGGCCTGTGCGGGATTTGTCGGGACGCGATTCGGGGCCCCGGAGTACACGCTCGACTTCTATCAAGAGTTGATTCGCGACGGTCTGGGCGCGGGGAATCCACTTCATTTTGCCGAGAGCGTGCCCAACATCGGAAGCGCCCAGTTGAGTTTGGGCCTTGGTCTCGAAGCGCTCACGTTGTCGGTTGGCGGGACGGTGATCGCGGGCATCGAAGCCATGCATCTGGCACGGCGGCACCTCCAGACGGGTCAGGTCGATCGGGCCATCGTGGTGGCGGCGGAAGAGACTCATCCGATGGTTCGCAAGATTCTCCGCGAGCTGGGGCACGGGAGCGAACTGCCGAGTGCGGAAGGCGCGGTGGCATTCGTCCTTGAGCGAGAATCTTCGCTGCGCGATCGAGGCGGGGTCGCCAAAGGCGAATTGGTTGACTCGGCCGTGATCTGGCCAGCCTCGGGTGGAACGCTCGCCAGCGTGGAGTCACTGGTTCGGGCGATTCCAGAGGGGGCCGCACAATCGGTCGGGGGGCCGCCCGCCGAGACGCTGGCGGGTCGAGTTTTCGGTCTGGCGATGCGGAGACGTGGACCTTCAGGGGCCGGAACACGTGGTTCGCGACCGCGGCCATTCGAAAACGGGTCGGTCGGTCCGTTGCTTGCCGCCGCCGATGCGATGCGGGCGGGCCGGGTTGAGGTGATTGCATGGCCAGATTCGGCCGGGGGTGCGGGTTCCCTCAAGATCCGCGGAGTATCATCTGAATCATGAGTTTGAGTGTCCGTGAGAGCACACCGCCGGGATCGACGTCTTTATCCTCAGACGCGAAGCGCGATTCCGAACCGACGACACACTGGGTCGCCCAGGGCTCGGTCGCCGATCTTCCGATCTGGACGAACGCGTTCGTTGGAGATGGCGGGACCGACCTGGATCTCGAATGCGATACTGGCATCTGTGCGACCGAACGGCGATGCGGTGAATGGGCGATTCGAACGGTCGTGGTGCCTGCAGCATCCTCGATGCCCGGGAGAGGCTTCGAGCGAGCGACCCGCCAGGCCTACCGGCGATTGTTGTTGGACATTCCCCACGGCAATCTGCTGCGGGCGTGGAACTTTGTGCCGCGCATCAATGATTCTGCGGAAGACCACGTTGAGAACGGGTCAGCTGATCGACCTGACCGACGTGACCGATACATGGCGTTCAACGCCGGGCGGTTTCAGTCTTTCCAAGACATCTACGAAGATCCCGCGTGGTTTCCCGTCGCCTCTGGGGTCGGCCACGCCGGTGAAGATCTGATCCTCCACCTTCTCCACGGCGATGGGCTTCCTCGCCCGGTCGACAATCCTCGGCAAGTTCTCCCGGCCGAGTATTCCGAGAAATTTGGCGCCCTTCCGCCGGCATTTATTCGCGCTGCGACGATTCAGTCGCCCGCCGGCGAGTTCATTCTGGTGAGTGGCACCGCAAGCGTGGTCGGAGAAGATTCGGCGCATGCCGAGAACTTCGATCTCCAGCTCGAAGAAACACTCGACAACCTGACCGTGGTGGTTGAGGCATGCCGAGCGGGATTCACCCCGGGCCATCTCGATCACTGGTTGGTCTACCTTCCGGATGGCACCCGGCGTGAAGAAGTTCTGGCGGCCGTCGAACGTCGGTGGCTAGGTCATCAGATCGAGATCGAGTTTCGAGTTCAAAATCTCTGTCGGCCGGAACTGCTGGTCGAGATCGAAGCCGCGGGGCTCGCGGTGGGCACGGGGGGTGGCTCGTGATTGCGCAGCCCGAAGAAATCAAACCGGAAACGTCTTGGGACGTGGTGATCATCGGCGCCGGTCCTTCCGGGAGCATCGCCGCCCTTGAGTTAGCGAGGGCAGGCAAGAAGGTTCTGGTCATCGACAAGGAGTCCTTCCCGCGATTCCGAATCGGCGAATCGATGCTTCCGCATACCAATCGGGTGATGGAGCGGCTCGGGCTCATGGATCGAGTCCGCGAACTTCCCCATGTGGTCAAGTTGGGTTTAGAAATCTCATTTGGTGACGGCCGTCGCGATCCCGCGGCGATTCCGTTTGACCGGATGCTCGGCGACACCATCAAGGAGACCTTCAACGTCCGGCGATCGCTCTTTGATCAGATGCTCGCAGACGCTGCGATGGAGGCAGGGGCCACCTATCGATTCGGCGAATCCGTGGTTTCCATCGATCATCTGGCTCGGGGTGACGTCCGCTTGCAACTCGAATCCGGACCGATTCAAGCCAACTGGCTGATCGATGCCAGCGGCCAGGCTTGTGTCTTGGGTCGACACTTTGGTACCCGAAAGCTCCTTGAGGGATATCAAAACGTTTCGTACTTCGAGCACTTCGAAGGCGTCGATCGACCGAGCGGTGATCGGCAAGGCTTTGCCACGCTTGCGATGTGCCGCGAAGGTTGGTTCTGGATGATTCCCATTGACGAGAAGACGACCAGCGTGGGTGTGGTCCTTGATGACAAGCTGGCGAGACTCATTCCGGTGCCTGCGAACCAAAGACTGGACTGGTGCATCGAGAACTGCCCGTTGGTCAAGCATCGGCTCCGAGATGCGGTCGGGCCCAAGAAGAATCAAGTCGCGGGCGACTTCTCCTACACCTGCGAGCCCTACGCCGGTGACGGTTGGTTCTTGGTCGGAGATGCCGCGGCCTTTATTGATCCGGTTTGGTCAACCGGCGTGAGCCTCGGAATCGACGGAGGAATGCAATCGGCGCAACGGATCATCGAGGTGGATGCGGGCCGGATGTCAGCGTCCGCCGCTTCGAAGGCGTACGGAAAGCGCGTCAAGCGACTGCGTTCGAGCTTTCTATCGCTGATCTCAAACTTCTATGATCATTCGTTTCGTGAGCTTCTGGTGAGTGGCCAAAGCCGGCTCGAAATTGATGCGGCGGTGGTCAACATGCTCGCCGGTGAGATCTTCGAAGGTGTTCCGTTTCGAGTTCGATGGCGGTGGGAAATCATGCGGTGGCTCAAGGAAGCGAATCGGCACCGGAAGGTCGTGGAGTGGATCCGCCCGCATTCCTTGCTTCAATCGGGTGGCATCATGTTGCCCGGGTCGCAATCGGGTGTGTTCCGTGGGATTAAGAGGCGACATCGCGGACAACCTTCGTGGCAGCCGAGCTGATCCGAGATTTTATCGCGTCGGTAGACCGCGACCCGGACCGGGTGGCGGTTTGCGATCTCACGTCGGGACGGGCGACCAGTCGGGGCGAGATTCTCGCCGCTGCCGGTCAGGCCGCCCAACGCCTCGACGGATCCGTCCCCCAAGATGGCGTGGTCATGCTTCATGGCCCCAGCGGTGCCGGGTACTGGGCGGGCTTACTGGCGATTCTGGGTTCTGGGCGGCGCGTGCTGCCCATCGGTCTCGAAACCTCGGCGCGGGATCGAACAAGTCTCTACGACGCGCATCGAGTCGACGCGGTCATCGAGACAGACTCGTCCGTCGGATGGACCGCGTCCCCGGCGACGGTTCAATTTCAGGTGATGGACGATGCCAGCACGCCGGGGGGAAGCAAGGCCGGATCGCTCGATCGAGGATCGAAGGGGTCTCTGTTGTTGCGAAGTTCAGGAACGACTGGTCGGCCGGCCGTGGCATTACGGACCGCCGCCGGTTTGGATCGGGTCTCCAGCACCTTGCTCAAAGTTCTGGAGTTGGTGGATGAAGACGAGGTACTCGCCACGCTCCCCATGCAGCATGCTTACGGCATCGAACATGGTGTGCTCGCGCCGATGCGGGCTGGCGCATCAGTCCGCTTTCGACTGGGATTCGATCTGGCGGAGGGGATCGACGCGTTGGCCGATGGGGTGACGGTGTTTCCTGGCGTTCCCGTGACCCTCGAAGCGGCCGCCCGGGTGGGGCGGCTTGGGTCGAGACTTCGGCTCGCCTACTCGGCGGGAAGTCCGCTGCCCGCGACGGTCCGGCACGCGTTTGCCGAGGCGTGGGGTTGCCCGACGGGCAACCTCTACGGTGCGACCGAACTCGGGACCATCACCTACGGAATCGATGGCGTGGATTCAGCGGTCGATGGCGTCTCGGTACGGGTGGCCACGGTGGTGGATGAGGATGCCGGGGAATCGCCCGTCGTGACCAGTGAAGGCTCGGGCGAGCTTGTGGTGCAGAGCGATGCGATGTTCGCCGGCTATTTGACGGCGCGAGATGCGAAGGTCGATCTCGGCCGTCGATTAGAGGGCCATTTTCGGACCGGCGATCTTGGCCGAGTGCATGGCGATGGGCGGGTCGAGATCACGGGGAGGGCGAAGATTCAATTCGATGTCGGTGGGTTGAAAGTAAATCCCACCGAAGTCGAAGGAGTGCTCGCCGGTCATCCGGCGATCCGGGAAGTGGCGGTCATTCCGCTGCCGTTGACGGAGACGGTGACCAGAGTTCGAGCAGTGGTCGTGGTGGATCGTCCAGGTGATCTCGAACTGGAAGCTTCGGTACGCCGAGCCCTCGGTTCCTTGGCTACCCGTGAACTCGCACCGCATCAGCGGCCAAGAGTCATCGACTTCGTAGATTCGTTGCCGCGTACGCTGACCGGAAAGCTGCTCCGCGGGCGGCTGATTGAGACCGCGGGACGATCCGCCAGCGTCTGAGTTTAGCGCTGGGGTGCCGACTCGCGTCTCGAGGTGGATTTTCGAATCACGCCCGAGAGCAGACAAGCGACCGCGAGCAGGAAGAACCATTCCATCGTGCCGTCGAAGGCTTCCAATTCAAGCAGGCTGGGCGTGGCGGCGATCGCCATCGCGGCAAAACCGGCATGCCACCGCCAACCGATCCACGCGATCGCCGCAAGGGTCACGATCGACGAAGGCGCGAGCATGGCGGTCAGTCCGCCGATCGCCAACGCGATCACCTGAAACCACCGCTGGGTGGCCGCTTCGGGCCGCCGACCGCGGAGTGAACCGGGTGAGAGGAGTCGATCAACCCGTCGCAAGACGCCGTCGCGGAACGGGCGTCGATCACTCGATGATCGCGGGAACCGAGGGAGTAATGCTTCCAACAAAAGGAGCAGGTAGATTCCGATGCCTTCGGACCAGTCTCGTTTGAAGCGGTAATGGCTCACCCGGGTCGATGGTGGGTGGTAGATCGCGGGGACGTCGATGGAAGTGATTGGCCAACCGGACCAGGCTGCTCTGGTGATCATCTCCTCTTCCCATGCATACCGGCCCGAGAGCCCATGCACCATGGCGGGGAGTTCTAGCGGCCAGCATCGAAATCCGCAGGCGGCGTCGCCCACCGTCACGCCGGAATGCGCTCGGATGGCGACGTTGCTCAAGATCCGGCCCAGGAGGTTGCGACGAGGTTGGTCGGGATGGAGGGGGAAGCGACATCCCAACAGGTATGAGCCGGGGTTGGCCCGAGTCGCGTCGGTGAAGATCGGAATCAGCGCAGTGTCGTGCTGGGCATCCGAATCGCAGGTGATCGCATGGGTGTAGCCGTCTTGTCGGCAGAGCTCGAAGCCCGCGCGGAGCGCTCCAGCCTTGCCGAGGTTACGAGGTAGTCGAAAGCGTCGATGGATGACGCCCTCTGCGTCGAGTTCTGCCAGCACCGTCTCGGTGTCATCGGTGCTGGCGTCGTCGATCACCACGACAGGGAGGCCGTGGGCCGCGGCGTCACGCAGCACGGCGTCGAGCGTGGCGGAGTTGTTGTAGGTCGGCACCAGCACCGCGATGACGGGGTTGGGGTTCGAGGGATTTCCGCCTGAGGCCATATCGTTCACTTTCGTCGTCGTGGTCCCCGAAACTTCGGGGTCCGCACGTCCAGCGGCGAGGGGTCTGTTCGAGAGGCGGGCTGCAGTGGCCGAAAGGCTGGATCTTACGTCGGGCACGCTCAAGATTCCGAATTCGCCATGCCGCCCGATCTTGCCGGCAGGAATCCGAGGGAAGCCAGTACCATGGGGATATGGTCATTTTCCAAAATCTCATTCTCTCAATTCTCCTCTCCACATTCGGTCCGGGGCAAGATGACCCGCTCAAGACCATGCCGAAGAATGACGCAGGCCGGATCGCGAAGAGCCTCCCCGGCGTGGTCCTTGGCCCGGATGCCTCGGTGCCGCCGATCGTCGACGCCGCCGAGTGGCTTCCGCTTGAGTCGACGGTGTACCTCTTTGATCATCCCGTGAACAAGAAGAAGACGCTCAAACAAGTCTTGACCAAGATCGATCGGGCTCCCGGGAGTAAGCAAGGCGCTGGAACCAAGGGCTGGGCCCTCGAACTTCCCAGCGGAACCACCAGATACCTCAAGCCGGACGGAAAGAGCGGTCTCGTGGCGGCTACGGACGTCTCGAAGCCGAATGCATTCATCATTCGCCTCTCACCACCAGAGCCAATCGTTCACACTTCCTCGACGGCGAAGAATGAAGTCAGCAAGGAAATCAAGATCAGCATCTGTGATCTCGATTCACCGACCGACGTCAGTTATTCGGGTCAGGTCAAGTGCACGTGGACTGATCTGGGCGGTTGGAAAGTAAAAGTGCCGCATGGGACTTATGACACCAGGTTGATCAAGATCAGTTACAACGGAAGCATCGGCCCGGCGTCCGTGGAGGCGTGGAAATACATGTTTTTGGCCAAGGGCGTGGGCCCTGTGGCTTTCACCGACAGTCGGGACATTTCGGCTTTCATCTTCTACAACAACGACACCGATCATGCGGGCGTCCTGCGTTCGTTGAAACGAGCCTCAGACGGCTGAAGCCTGCCATCGGCGAAACGTCGATGAGCAGAGGAAACAGCAAAGGTACGCATGGCGTCATTCGACCTGCAGGCGATTCTCGATTCGTTCGGCTCGGATTCGGGTCCCGCCTACGCGCAACATCTGAACCCTCGTTTTCACGATCTGCTCCGTCTGGTCGGTTTCGAAAGGCGCTTCGTCCGTGGAGAAGGCCCGTACCTCTTCGACGAGAAGGGCGATCGTTACCTCGACGCGATCGGCGGTTTTGCGAGTCTTTCACTGGGACGCAACCATCCCGTGGTCCGTGATGCGCTCGAGCAGGCACTTCGGATCGCACCACCGGCTTTGGTGCAATTCGAGACGCCGCCGCTTGCGGTAGCGCTGGCCGAATCATTGAAGCAGTTCGTCGATCGCCCGGACGACCGCGTCTTCTTCGTGAACAGTGGCGCAGAGTCGATCGAGGCCGCGATGAAGATTGCCCGCGCGGCCACAGGGCGGCCCGGATTCGCGTATTGGTCCAACGCGTTCCACGGGCTCACGCTCGGTGCGCTTTCGATCAACGGAGCGGATTGGTTGCGACGAGGCTTTGAGCCGCTGATGCCCGGATGCCGGGAGGTTCCTTTTGGAAACCTCGACGCCCTCCGAAGGGCGTTGGAGGACGAATCCGTCGCGGCGTTCTTCTTCGAGCCGATCCAGGGAAAGGGCGTGATTCCACATCCGGTTGGCGTGCTCAAGGAGGTTGCGGAGATCTGCCGCGATACGGGGACGCTTCTGGTCGCCGACGAAGTACAGACCGGACTGGGGCGAGCGGGTGCGGTGCTGGCAAGCAGGGTGGATGGCGTCGAAGCGGACATGGTCTGTCTGTCGAAGGGCCTGTCGGCGGGAACCGTCCCGCTGGGGGCGATCCTCGGCCGGGCGCCAATCTTCGACCGCGTCTTCGATTCGGTGGAACGTTCCGTGGTCCACAGTTCGACGTTTCGCGAGAATCCCTTGGCGATGACCAATGGCTTGGCGGTACTGCACGTGCTTCGCGAGGAGCGACTGATAGAACGAGCTTCGGAGTACGGCGCCGCCCTGATCCGCGGGTTGCGACGGGTGGCCGCCGACGTGCCCGGGATCCGCGAAGTGCGCGGCCGGGGCCTGATGATCGGCGTTGAGATTGACCCATCGGCACTCGCGATCGAACTTCCCGGCCTTGCCGGTCGGACTCCCACCCTCGTGGCGCAAGCGCTGGTGGTTCGTCTGTTGGCGAAACATCGCTTGCTCGCCCAGTCAACGAGCAAGGGGAGCGGGGTCATCAAGATCGTTCCGCCGCTGGTGATCTCCAACGAGGACGTCAATTGGATCGTGGAGGCATTTCGAGAGTCGCTGGTGGAGATCGGCCGCGGCCGCGGCGCCGCGGTCCGCGGCCTACTGGGAATGCTCCAGCGTGCGCCCGAGGTCGTGGTTCGCGAGTCCTTTCGTTGATTCTGGCGGCCTCGCCGATTGAGACTGGCACCGTTGGCGGATCTATGGCAGACTCGTTCGGATGGGATTCGGCGGATTGGAAGCGGACGCGTGGCTCGGTTCCCACCTTCTTTTCGGAGTAGATCATGACTGGCCATTCCGGTTCCTCTTCACGTCTGGGCGCGTTTCTGGTCGCCGTCGTGGCCGCCATTTTTCTGTTTGCAGACCGTGACGTTCTCGCGGTGGCCGACGACTTTGATCGTATGGCCGCCAGATATCTCGTGGACGCACGAAAGCAAACGCTCGCCACCTGTCGTGAGCGTGGCCTTGAACTTCCGCCGGACTTTCTCGCCTGGATTGATCGAGACCCGGTACGAAGAGCCTCTGTCTACGGTTGTCGAGCAGATCCGTTGCCGGTTTTACTGGCGCTGCGATCGCTGGAGATTGATCTGGGGGAAGAGGTCGTTCGTCGAGATTATCCTCAACTGGCGATGGCCTTTGCGATCGCAGATTCCTATGCATCACCCCGCGGCAAGGCGTCAGGTTGGAATGACGGAGACACCGGAGTTCCTGGCGAGGTTCTTCCCGATATCTCGCCGCGGCCTCGATTGGTGCTTGATTGCCCCGGTGACCCGCGGGTGCTCGTGGATACCAAGAATTTTTCGCGCGAACTGGATGTGTTTGATCACGTCATCAACTTCTTCGAAGATCATCCTTCGATCGAAGTAGAAATTGAAGTCAAGGAACTTCCGCCGCTTGAGTACGACGATCGGGGTGTGGCAAAGAAGCGCGGCAAGGCCGTCAAGGTCACAAAGACCATGGAGCGAGGACTGGTCGGCGCGGACGTCATTGCATCGGCGACCCTTCAGCGTGATTTCAACGCGTATATGGCCGCACATGGACATCCGGAGATCACGCTTGATTGTGGCGACCGTGTCGTCCATCAGGGATCGAAAGAAGCGGTCAGAAACAAGAAAGTTCGGGCATCGATCAAGGCGGCGCATGATCTGTTTCACGATGCGTACCGTGCGAAGGGCCGAATGCCGCAAGAGCGCGACGCCGCGCCGACCGCCAGTGAGTCAATGGCGTGGTTCATTCGCAATAACCTCCATGATTTTGCCGGGACCGATCGAGTGTGGCCACGATTCCCGCTTGACGCCCCGTGGCCAATTCTGATGATGCTGGCCGCAGACGACCAGCCGCTCCGGGAACGCGAGGAGATCTGGACCAAATATCGCGACCAAGGAGAATTCAGAACGTATGGCGAATACATCGGCGGCATCGCGCAGCAATTCGACATGCAGTCCGCGCGACGCGTGGCGCCGTTTCCCTTCAGCTATGGCTCCATCCAGATGATGTGGAAGGACGGTGGGGTCTGTGGCACGATGGGCAACATCGGTGCCCGGACGTATCGGATCTGTGGAGTTCCCGCATCGACCGCGGGCCAGCCGGGACATTGCGCCATCGTGGTCATGGAGCACGACCCGGCGACCGGACGTTTTCGTTGTCGCGGAGGGCAATACGCGACGGGTGGCGACGAGGTGACCACCGTGCACGCGGGCTGGAACTATGACGATGTCGGTGGCCGGCGTCCCATGGTGTTTCATCAGTCGGTGGCGTGGGCGGTGAATGACGATTCGGACGCATTCATTGATGCGATGGTGCTCCGTCGGGCGTGGGATAATCTCGAGTCGGCGGCGCGTGCTGGTCAGTGCGTTCGGCTCATGAAGGCGACGATGGGCCTGAACCCCTTCGCCATGCCCCTGGTCGATGCGGCGATCGCCGCGGCGCCAAATGCGATGACTGCAGTCGAAGTGCTTGACGCATTCGAGTCTGGTTTTAAGCCGCATGCGACGAAGGAATTCAAACTCTATCGACGGACGGTCCGAGCACTCGCCCATGCCAGAATTCTCGCCTTCCCTTCGCCCTCGACGCGGCGGGAAAATGAGCGGCTTCTCGAAGCGCTTGATCGGCAGGGGTGCGAGGATGCAAAGCTCCTCGCGAGATGTTGGAAAGATCTTGGCGGTGAGGTCTTCGACGAGGAATGTCGGGCGGCGTCGGTCGCCTATCTTGATTCGGCGGAGCGGACCAGGATCAAGAGAACATCGCAGCGATTTGCCGACATGATCCGGGCCTGGGGGCGATCGGTGAAATCAGGCGGCCAGCGAAAGGCATGGGCCCAGGGGATGCTGTCGACGTTCGGGGGCCATGAGTTGCTGGTGATCGGCCGAAAAGCAATGGTCGATCCGGCGTTCGTGGTCTTGTGCGGATTCGCAGGAAGACCCGTACCGACCGTGGCGGAGCTGAAGGCGGCGTCTGCTTCGGGGGCGGCTTCGGGGTCGGTATAGGAGCGACGCCGCTTGGGGTCGGCAAGTGAAGCTTCAGAGGCTCTGCCGCGCGGCATTGGAGTAGATCCAGACGCCGGGCCCGAGGGTGAAAGCAAGATCGCCGTACATCGCGTGCTCAAGGTCCGCGAGCAGACCGCTCCGTCGTCGAAGTAGGGTCGAAGTGAAGATGACCCCACCGATGATTGTGATCATGACTGGCTCCCATCGATGCATGACGACATGGGCGAAACCGAAGGTGGTCCCCGCGACGAGCCACATCGTCACACCGTTTCCAAAGAGCGACCGGTAGCGGTGGCAGACAAACGTCCGGAAGACAATGCCTTGGGGGACGACCGAAAGAAGTGGATAGAGCACCATCACCGCCGCCCACGCGCCGGTTCGATCCCGAGGGAATTTTAAGAACCACTCTGGCTCCATGAGCCAGGCGAATCCTGCGAGCAGCGGCGCGAAGATCAGGAAACGCCCGAGGACGCCAGGAATCCCCGCGGCCACGCCCGCCCCGCCCCAAAGAGTTCGTCGGTCAAGGCGGTCGTCTCGCCGAAGAAGAATCAGGCAGGCGATCGCGGCCGCCCACAACACCGGGATCGGGGGAAGGGCGCCGGACGGAAAAGCGGCCACAAGAATTGGCAGGATCCAGAAGAAGCCTACGAATTCAAACCCGCGGCGCCGGCGTGTGGAGTCCGGAGGGGGAGGAGTCAACGGGCGGTCCGATCAGTAGTGAGTGCGGTCAGGCATCGCGTGGTAGTCCCGCCAGACCTCGAGCATGTCGGCCCGGCAGAGTTCGGTCGAGGGCAACGGTCGAGCGTCGCCGGGGAGCGCCAGTGCGTCGTTAATGTGACGGTCATCAAAGCCGCCGAACTCCAACGCGTCATCGTGATTGGAAGCGAATCGGATGGACTTGACCCGGGCCCACCAGCATGCGGCGTAGCACATTGGGCATGGCTCGCCAGTGGTGTAGACCGTGCAGCCTTCGAGCACGTGGGAATCAAGCGTTTTCGAGGCCGCCCGAATCGCCACGATTTCTGCGTGAGCGGTCGGGTCGCGGTCTGCGAGTACCTGGTTGGCGGCCTCCGCGATGATCTCGCCATCTCGAACGATGACGCAGCCGAATGGCCCGCCCGCTTTTACTTCCAGGGCGTTGTGCCGAGCAAGCTCGATCGCGCGCCGCATGAATTTTTGATCTTCCTGCATCCGGTTTCTCCGCGGCTCACTCGCCGGCCTTGGGTATCTCGATCAACGTGTAGTACGCATCGGGATGGAGTAATGGTTCCCCCGCCTCGTCCCGCACTCCGTCGAGCCGGAGTTCATGCACGTACCCGGCGCGAAGCGGTTCGCAGATCAGATTGACGGTGAGGTTGTCGCCGGAGATTTGCGCGAGTTTGACGGTCACGGGCGCGGTATCGGTTTCGGGGCTGCCGTAGGGCGAGTGCAACAGGTAGGTGTAACTCTTCATCGAGTAGTTCGAGGGTTCGCTCGCGGTCGCAGGATCGGCGGGGCGAGTGAACGTGAGGCGGAAGCCCTCGGGGGTGGCCTCCATGGTTCGAATCTCGAATGGCGTTTCGCCCGTCCATTCCAGTCGTTGCATTCCGTAGGGTCGGTTGCCCTTCGAACCCCATCCGCGATTGGTCATGCCGGCAATCAGCGAGCCGTCCTCGCCCATTTTCACGCGGATGATGCCGCATTCGAATCCATTTCGGAACGGGAAGACGGCGCCTTGAATATGCCCGTTCACTTCTTCGGTGAAGATTCGATAGACCGCCGCGTGATGCTGGTCGCCCATGAACGCTTGGCCTTTGAAGAATGGCCCGAGGGTTCCTTCGGTGTCCCAGAGGACCTCGCCCGGACTCTTGCCGCACTTGTCGTAGGGAAACCAGACGACGGGCATCTTGAAGTTGGGGATTCGGGTGGCAGCTTCGGGCATCGGGATTCCGTCGGGAATCTCGCCGGGGAATTCGACCAACGATTCCGGTCGCTTGGTGCTTGCGATCCCCCAGGGATGACCGTGGAAGTCACCCCGTTCGATAATGGACATCTTGCTGGCGCCGCACCATTCGCCCTGATTGTCGGTGTAATAAAGGTGAGCGTCGGGGCCCATCGCCACGCCGCAGGGCGAGCGGAGTCCGGCGGCTTCCGGATGCATCACGCCGTCGCCATCGATCCGCATCGCCCAGCCTCGCCAGTCCTTCTTGCCAAAGGGCTCACTGCCGAACGGTCGGTTCAGGGTGATCCATAGGTCACCGTTTTCTTCGAAAACCGGGCCGAAGGTGTACTCGTGGTAATTGCCGCTGATCGCCCAGTCGTCGCAGATGGTTTCAATCCGGTCTGCTCGCCAGTCGCCGTCTTCGTCCACCATTCTCGAGACCTCGCCGCGTTGTGCGACGTACACCGGGCCGTTCCAAGACTTGCCCGCGGCGATCGCGGCGCGGCGTTTCGCATCATCGATCGGATGGACCGCGAGTCCGAGGGGTTCTTGGAGGCCGTCGGTGTACTTGATGAATCGCACGCGGTGCGGATCGTTCGTGGTGGCGTCGTCTTCGGGGCTCCCGGCCACCACCGCGATGGTGGGTGCGGGGTCGTAGGCGTTCTCGATGATCCAGACATCGCCGCGACGGGTGGAGGTCATCACTCGGCCACCACCCAGTGGGAGGATGCCGCCGACTTCGTGGGCGACGCCCTCAGGCTCTGGCACATCGATGAACCGCCAGTAATCGGATTCATCACCGGCGGCGACCGCGGCGACCGTCAGCATCGCGGCACACCAGAATGACCAAGCTTGGGAGGGTGACGCGAGGAGGTGTCTTAGAGAATGACTTGGTTGATTCATGATTCGCTCCGGTATCGGGTCGCTCGGGTCTGGTTGGTCCGTTTGGTCGGAGGCGTCAAGGGGATCGGGACGAGTTGGTTTACCACGACAACTCCACGTCGAACACGCCTTCGAAGGCCGCATCCTCGCGGCCGACCATGCTCAAGGGAACCTTCACAAGCAGTTCTGCGCCGCCCCCGGGCATTTCTCGAAGAAACGACTCCGCGCCGGTGATCCGCACGTCGCGCTCGCCGTTGACGAGCCAGACGCGATCCTGTCCCTCGCCGCCGGCGGGGACGATCGAGACGGCCACCGCAGCCCGCATGTAGAGATCGCCTCTCCCGGCGTCGCTCCCGACGGTGAAACGTCGAACCAGTCGGGTGCCGCCTTCGGCCAGGCGGGGAATGGGGGTTTCGGTGATGCGAACCCCATCGAGTTCACTATTAAAAGTGGGCCGTCGGTTTCGGTCTCGGGTGGTTCCGGCAAATCGCCAATCGCCGTTGCGGATGCCTGCGGCGTCGCGGGCGAACGGTGCGGGCCATGGCTCGTCGCGGGTCGACAGCATGGCGATCGCGGGACCGGCAGGCATCTGCAACGTGGATCGACCTTCCGGGCGTTCCAGCTGACCGGCCCGGCCACGCCACGTCCCCTCCGCATCCATGAATCCGCCTCGCCACGCCTTGGCCAGTCTGGCGTGTTCGGCGTCCCAGGCGTAGTGCACATTTTCAGGGAGACCGACGGCGATGGTTCGCGGGCTCACATCGCGCATGAAGGTTCCAAAGAGAATCGGCTCATCGATGGGGATCAGCGCGTACTCGCCCGCATCAGGAACCACGCCGCGAGGCAGCGGCATTGATTCGCCGAGGGAGAGGTAGGCGCGGATGGCGTCTACTTGCTTCGTCGGGTCGCCGCCGAGGTACTCGGGGAAGATCCGCTCGGTACCGCCATTGCCCCAGAATGCGGTCATGCGGGTTCCGGGGTTGGTTTTCTGCGGATCGAGAAGGTGCTTCCGGAACCATCCGGGACGGATGCGAGCGTACATCGACGTCAGGTCCACCGCAGGAACGCCGAGGGCTGGATGGCCGGCGACGGTGTGGCATTGCACGCACGAGACGCCGTCGACGCCAGTGAGGGCGTGGCCCACCGCGACGCGGGCGTCATCGAACTTTGGTTCCCGACCATCAGCCGCAATGGTGTCGGCGGCGGCGAAGTGAACCACGAGGTCGTCGGTCTGGTCGGAACCGAAGACCGGCATGCGTGCCTTCATGTAGGGGCGAACCTTCTCGCCCTTTGCCAGCGTGCTTCGCAGTGCGTTGAGTTGCAACTTGTTTCCGACGCCGTCGAGGCCGGGAGGGATTCGTCCTTCGTCGCCGAGTTCGGCGTCGTCATTGGCGACGAATCGAGTTCGGGCTTCGGGGGTTGGGCCGCCGACATCGGAGCGAGCGTGACAGGCGATGCAATTCAGCCGGGTCATGGTGTGCGCGACGGCAAGATCCGCGGGAAGCGGTTCGTCGAGCGCCGCCACGTTCTTGATGAGTTCGTCGAGTAGTTCTCGTTCCGCCGTCGTGAACTGGTAGTCGGGGGCGGTTGCCGGGACCACTTCGGCGAGACAGCCTTGGCCCGCAATCAGTGACGACAATGGTGCGATGTCCGCGAGTTCGCCGAGTTTGGGCATCTCCGGGACATGGCACGTGCCGCAGCCGGTCTTGGCAAAGCGGACCATTCCGCGCTGGATCGATTCGTCGTCAAGTTCAAAGCGGTCCCAGTTGGGGGCGAGGACGGTGGCGTCGCTGAAGAACGCTTCGGCGGGAACAGGTTGTCTCGCGACCCCGGGACCGCTCCAGGAGAGCGAGATCTCTTCGCCCCCGGAGGCTTCGAAGAAGCCGATGTTGATCGCGTGTCGCCCTGCGTCGAGCGTGGTCGATCCTCGCTTCATAACAGCGCCGTGAATGCCGCCGTTGTCGACCACCATCTTGCCGTCGATCATGAGTCCAGAGCCATCATCCGAAGTGAGGTAGAAATTCCAGACGCCGGTGGTTGGAATCTCGATCTCGCCGGAGAGGCGAAGCCCGAAGGAATCCTGTCCGGCGTACGGTCCGACGCCAGGGACGGGGATTCGGATCGGATCGGCCGAGCCGCCGACGGCATTGATCGGTCCGACGCCATCGAAGTCACCGTCGAAGTAATGAAGTTGCAAGCCTGGCCGCGACGCGATCGTCTCGAGCACGCCCTCGCCGGTGAGCAGATAGGCGGCGAGTGAAGACGCCTCATCGGTGGTCAGATTGAGCGAAGGCATGCGTCCGCTGGGATGGGCCGCCAATGGATCAACGAGATAGGACGCGAGGCTTCCGTGGGTCCAGGACGTTTGCAGATCCTCAAGACCGACGGCGGTTGCCGGATCCATGCCGTGACAGGCGGTGCAGCCAATGGATCGCCAGAGCGTTGCGCCCTGGGAGATCTGGGCGGAAGAAACTTCCATCGCGGCGGCCAGTGGATCGATCGGACCACCTTGGCTCACCAGGAAGTTGACCAGGTCTTCGACCGCCAGCTGCTTGTCTGCTGGTTGAAGTCCGTGGAGAAGGTCGGGCATCCGGAGGCCGAGTTCCCCGCCATGGGCTCCGATCAGTCGCCGGATCGCGTCTGGCGAGCGTCTGGCGCCAATGCCAGTGTCGCCGAGGATCTGAGGTGCTCGGCTCACTCCAAGCCGGCGAACGGTATCTGGGCTCGCGGCATGGCAGGCGGTGCAGGATGAATCGGCGGCGAGTATCTCACCGGTGACGGAACGCCAAGAACTGGAGGCAGACGTCGCGGCTGAATCGGGAGTGGCATCGCCGCATCCCGCCAGGACGAAGACAAGACTGCCGGCAAGGAGCGGGAGCGTGCGAAGGTTCGAGGCGGGTTGGTTGTGGCAATCGAGACCATTCGTGCGTCGGATGTTCACGGGTCACTCCGGAAGGGAAAAAGAGGTCTCACAATGGTACCGATGGGCGGCCGCCGGGCTTGCTCAGGCCTCCAGTTGAATTGTCTGGCTTTTTCTGTCGACTGGTGACAAGGGGTGGTTGGGGCGAGTACCTTGCGTTGCATGAACGTTTCAGCGAGATTTTCCAGCTCTGGGTGGTCAGGGTCTCAAAGCGCCACCCGCTTCTTCCGAAACCGAGTTCTGCCGTGCCTTCTTGGGTGGTTGGCAGTCGGATCGGCTGGATGCATGGTCGGGCCCGACCCAACCACGCCCACTTCGGTCAGCCCGGATGCTTGGCACGAAGAGCTGGTGGAAGGCGTCTCCCGTGAACGCGTCGACCCAGGAGCGTGGTGGAAGCGATTCGACGATCCGATGCTGGTCGAGCTGATCGCGATCGCGGAACAGAAAAATCTTGATCTCCGAACGGCAGCCAGCCGAATTCGCGAAGCGAGATCGCTTTACGGCATCGCCGCAGCCGATCTTTATCCCCAGATTTCCGCCGCAGGAGAGGCAGACTTCGTCAGAGGTAGCCGGCTGAGCAGCGATTCTTCTGGGACCGAGCGGGACAATTTCTATAGTGCGGGTCTGGATTTTGGCTGGGAGATCGACCTGTGGGGCAAGGTCCGGCGTTCGATGCAGTCCGCGGAATTCAATGTGCTGGCGGAGATCGAGTATTCCCGTGACATATTGATCACGGTCCGAGCTGAGGTCGCTCGAAGTTACGTCGAGGGCAGATCGCTCCAAGGCCAGATGAAGGCGCTTCAGAGCATTATCGAAGCGCAGGCTGAAACACTTTCGTTGGCACGGAAGCAATATCGGCAGGGCGTGGTCACGGACTTCTCGGTGCTCCAGGCGGAAGCCCAGTTGCAGGCCGCACAAGCCAAACTTCCATCCTTGCAGTATGAGCTGGCAACCACGATAAATCGTCTCTCGGTTCTGATTGCCGAGCCTGCCGGGCCGTTGAGTGCTCGATTCGCAGCGTCTGCGGAGGAATTTGGTGTTCCGCAGCCACCCATCTCAATCGCGGTGGGGATTCCTGCGGATGTGATCCGACGCCGGCCCGACATCCGCGCCGCGGAACGAAAATTGGGTGCGGCCGCGGCGAACATTGGCGTGGCCGAGGCGGCCTTATTCCCATCGTTGAAATTGACGGGGCAGGGCGGATACAGCAGTACAGAATTCAACGAGTTGATCACGCCAGGAAATCTCGGCGGTCTGTTAGGCGTGCAGATCAACTGGCCGCTCTTCACCGCGGGTCGCCTTCGTTCGGTGGTGGACGTCCGGAATGAGCAAGCCTTGCAGGCATTGCTGTCCTACGAATCCACGGTGCTCAACGCGATCGCGGATGTGGAGACGGCGTTGGTTGCGTACGGCTCAAGCCTTCAGGAGCAATCGAGATTAGGCGAGTCCGCGTCGACCTTCGACCGGGCGACCGCCCTGGCCACGGAACGACTGTCTCAAGGCGTCTCAGATCTTGAATCACTCCTGAACCTAGAACGCGAACTGCTTGCGGTGCAGCAGCAGCTTGCAGTGGTCAACGGGCAGGTCGCTTCCAATGCCGTCGGCCTCTACAAGGCGCTGGGGGGATCTTGGAACATCGAAGAAAACACGTTGGACGTCACGGCAGCAGCCGGAACAGCAGGGGATGCAGGATGATGACGAAGATGCTCGATCCGCGGAATCTCGGAATGGCGGCCGCCGCTGGTCTCTCAGCAGCGGTGCTGATGAACGGTTGCGGTCGCAGGACGGCGCCAGCAGCGCCCAAGCCTCCAGAGATCCAAGTGACCTCGGTCAACTCCGAAAAGATGGACGTCCCCGACCTTCGCCGGTATCCGGGCAATACCGAGGCGGTTCAGCAGGCCACCCTCGAGGCTCGGGTCGAGGGTTTTCTAGAGCAGCGACTCTTCGAAGAAGGGACTTCGGTCAAGGCCGGCCAGACGCTCTTCGTCATCGAGCAACCTCCGTTCGAAGCGAACGTTCTGGAGGCTCAAGGCCAATTGCGTTCGGCGGAGGCCGCCTTCGATTTCGCACGCAGTGAATACACGCGGAACGAGCCATTGGTGGCGTCCGGTGCGATCTCC
>ERZ887942.1127-NODE-1127-length-19426-cov-8.370347_pt1 | contig 19426 bp, 25 predicted proteins | sample MGYA00521099_ERZ887942 | MGnify/ENA primary metagenome ERZ887942 (study PRJEB32303, sample SAMEA104408605) | aquatic metagenome | biome: Brackish water; feature: Pelagic; material: water | place: Baltic Sea | collected 2014-06-07T06:48:00 | depth 16,251 m ...
CATCCCCGATCTGCCCGTAGAGCTCTACCACCAGCAGTACAAAAGCCTTTTTGACCAATACAATTTGTACAATATGTTTTTGATCACCCCACAAACCTCAGAAGAACGTATTCGCTATATCGATAAGGTTTCCACTGGTTTTATTTATATGGTGAGTAGTGCCAGTGTTACAGGGGCCAAAAATACCTTTGGAAAGGCCCAAGAAAACTATTTCAAACGCATCGGAAAAATGCAACTCAAAACCCCTCAATTGGTTGGATTTGGAATCAGTAATTCCGAAACTTTTCAAGCCGCTACTCGATACAGTAGAGGCGCCATCATTGGGTCTGCATTCATCAAATTTTTGGAACAAAAAGGAGTAAACTCAATTTCTGATTTTGTCAAAAATTTCCGTTAATTCATCTATTTTATTAAGCTTAATAAACAGGGTTTGACAATTATTTTTGTCATTCGGGATGAAGTTAATCGACAATTAATGCTATTTAACAATTAAACTGTTGTGTTAAATAGTGATCCCGAAAACCAGTCGAAACCACTCTTGAACTCCTGAATAATCTTGACCGCGACAATAAAACAACTCAGGGCAAAAAACAAGGACAGCAAAAAAATCATAAGTAGGTATTTTTAGGAATTACAACATTGGGGAATGAGGTAAAACAATAACAATTTGTGTCACTAATTTACACAAAAAAAGGGGGACAGCCTAAGAAATCATATTGAGAAACTGAATTTCCTGAGGGGTCAATGAACGCCATCTTCCACGAGGAAGATCTTTTTTGGTGAGGGATCCGAGCAAAACTCTGTCCATAGAAACTACTTTGAGTCCTCTTTTTTCTAAGATTTTTTTGAGCAAGCCTGGAGAGAGGTTGGAAGCCTCGATTCCTATTTCTTTTTTGGTACGCCCTTGAATATAGGCGGCCGCTTTTACTTTATGAACCTTATCCATGATGCGTATGCCCTTGGTGAGGGCTTCGATATCTTCGGATTCGGCATTTTTTTCAAGAAGAACATGATAGATGGTAGGAAAGCGCGATTGGGGATCTGCCATTTTTTTGAGCAGTTTTGCGTCGTTGGTCATCAGCAATAAACCGGTAACGGTTCTTCCCATATCGCCTACAGGAGGTACTTTTTCGGAAAAACTGCTGCGGAGCAGTTCCTGGACCGATTTTTTAATATCACCTCCTTGTTTGGTAGCTACAAAACCCTTGGGCTTGTTCATCAAAATATAGGCAGGTGGGCTGCTGTTTACCGGCTGATCGTCATAGCGTACTTTATCGCCCCGCTGTACCTGAAAACCCATCTCGGTCACCACCTTGCCATTCACGCTTACCAAGCCCATGGTGATGAACTGATCCGCTTCCCGACGAGAACAGATTCCAGCATTGGATAAATACTTGTTGAGGCGGGTACTTTTTGGGGAGGACAAGTTTTTTTTTGGATCTTTTGACACGACTTTCTTATTTGTACATAAAACAGATGCTTAATACTCCCAACAGTATGTGGGCTTTGAGCACATTGTGAATCCAAAGGTACGTTTTTTGTGTCGATCCGCACCAGAGGATACAGGGCAGAGCGCACAGCAAAAAAACACTCCAATAGTAGTAATACTCCACAAGACCCAAATCACTCTTAATGAGCGCATAAATGGGGAATACGTTGAGCAAAAAGAGGATTGAAAGTATGATTTTGGTGGGGGTATGCCCAAAAACAACGGGTAAGGTTTGATAACGAATCACCCAATCGCCTTTGTAGTTTTGCAGATCCTTGATGATATCGCGACTGAGGATGAGCAAAAACAGATAGAGAGCGTGGTAAATGATGAGGGTTTGAAAATTTTTAAAATAAAGGGTAATGGCGAAAAAAGGGAAAACCACTAAGGAGGCAGCAATGACATTACTGATCCAAAAAAGCCGCTTGAGGCTGCTGCTGTAAATCCAAATGGCTGCCATAAAAAACCCAAAAAACAAAAGGGCTTTAAAAGAGACAAAACCCGCTGAAATCAGTGCTGCTGTATTGAGAAAAAAATAAAGTAAGAGTTGACTCCGCAGGGAAATGAGATGTTCCAAAAGGTATTTTTGGGGTCGATTGATGCGGTCTTTTTCGGCATCGTAAAAATTGTTGATGATGAATCCTGCAGCGGTAGAAAAAGCAGTAGCCAATACCAGTGCAAAAAGCTGTGGATCGAGCATTAACTGCTTTACAGGGACCTCATGGCCAGTACATAGAGAGAAGTGAGGTACTGGGCCAAGACCAGCAAGACAATATTATAGCCGCGCACCACCGCAAAAAGACCGAAAAGGGATAAGAAAAAGGGATCGGATGACTTGGAGTTTTTTATGGGGTAAAATCTATTTTTTCGATAGTCAATAAAAATCAAAATTTTCATTCCAGCTTTTGATTTCCATCAATCAGGAGAGTGTATTGCGGGCTAAAAATGATAGACCACTTCCAGGCGATGACCTTTCAATACTTTTTGAGCGGCCTTTAAGTCTTTGGTAAATCCAAGTATATAGCCGCCACCGCCCGAGCCGCAAAGTTTAAGATAGTAGGCGTTGGTGTCCAGGCCCTTTTTCCAAAGCTCGTGAAACTCCTGTGGAATCATCGGCTTAAAATATTTTAATACCAAAGCGGAGAGGGATTTGATATCCCCGAAAAGGGATTTGAAATTGCCTTTAAGAAAATTTTCTACACAACGGTCGGTCCTATCGGAAAACTCTTCCCGCATCATTTTACTGAATCCCTCATGTTTCATATTCTCCATAAACAACGCCACCATGGGAGCAGTTTCACCCATACTACCGCTGTCGAGCAAAAAGACAGCGCCTTTACCCTTAGGGTTTTGTTGGGGGAGTCCAGTGGTTTCGATGATGTCCTTGGAATGGATGAGTAAAGGCAAACTCAAATAACTGTTCAGCGGGTCCAAACCAGAGGACTGTCCATGAAAATAAGACTCCATCATCGCAAAAACGGATTTGAGGTGGATCAGCTTTTCGGGACTCAAGGCCTCTTCGGGTGTGATTTTGTCCAAGGCATATCGGTCGTAAAAAGCCGCTACCAAAGCCCCACTACTGCCCACACCGTAGCCTTGAGGGATGCTGCTGTCGAAATACAGTTTTTGATCTAAGTCCGCTTGCAGGCGTTTCCAGTTCAAAGGAAGCCTATCGGTAGAAAGGGTTTTTAGGTAAGCAACAAAATCGATCAAATTTTGATGAGATTTTAGAATGGTCTCTGTGGGTTGATCTGCAAATTGTAATGTTCCTCTAAAAAAATTATAAGGAATAGACAGCCCCTTAGAATCCTTTATGATCCCGTACTCTCCAAAGAGCAAAATTTTTGCGTAAAATAATGGTCCTTTCATCTAGGGGAGCGGTATTTTTTGAGTGCCATTTCCTACTTGATCTTCGATGTACTGTTCTTGTTGACAGTATGAAAGTAATTCATTTTTGATGAAATCCAGAACAGGAATCCGTTCTTGCTGAGGATAAAGCAAATGTATATTGGCTCCGGCATCGAGGGTAAAACACAAGGGTCGTCGGGTTTGCGCCCTAAAATCCCAAATTTTGTGGATTAGAGCCAAGGTATTGGGTTGCATCAGCACAAAACGGGGATTGGAGGTCATCATCATGGCGTGCAGTGTAAGGGCTTCTGCCTCGATGAGGTCGATGAACTGGTCCAAATCGCCAGTAGTGAGAGCCGTTTTGAGTTGTTGGATGTGATCGTGGGCTTGTGCAAAGCGCTGGGAGGCAAAAGGATGTCCATCCATCAATCCATGTCCTAAGGTGCTGCTTACTTTTTTGACTCCTTTGTCCACTACCAAAATGGTGTCTTGATACTCCTTAAAAACGGGGTGCCAGTTCACTTGAGGAGCAATGGCGTATTGGTCATTGCTGCCCAAAAAATCCTCGCTTTGTCCCCAAACCATCAAAGGGCCTGCGATACTTCTTGCGGCACTGCCCGATCCCAAGCGGGCTAAAAAAGAGGCTTTTTGAAGCATGGAGGGAGCACTCCAATCGGGATGATGTTGCTTTTCGAAATCTACAATACACATGGCCAGGGCTGCCATGGCCGATGCAGAGGAGGCGATGCCACTGCTGTGTGGAAAAGAGTTTTGGCTGGAAATGGACAAATGGTGCTGCTTTAAGGCAGGAAAATAAGGGGTAATTCGATCCAAAAACTGTTCAATTTTGGGATGAAAATCGGCTTGTTTTTTTTGGTTAAACAAAAAGTCAAATCGCGTTTCTCCTTTTTTTTGAGGAGAAAAATGTACTGAAGTTGTCGTGACACACTTGGAGAGGGTAAAACTGATGGAAGGGTTTTTGGGCAATTGGGAGCCGTGTTTTCCCCAGTATTTGACTAAGGCAATATTACTTGGAGCTTGCCATTGGGTCTGGAATTGGGCCTCCAAAAGGGCCTCGAAAACAAATGAATCATTTTGCATGGAGTACAAAGATACTTGATGCTCGGGGTGGAAAAAAATATAGATGGGCGAAAATGTTTAGTTTTGAATATGAAAAGAAAATTATTTTTTTCGATAGGGGTTGGAGTGATCCTTTGTTTGGGCGTAGGTTTTTTGGCAGGGCAGGCCACACAGATGTCGGTCAAAACTTGGTACACCACACTTGAAAAACCTTTTTTCACCCCTCCGGATCAAATTTTTGCACCGGTTTGGACAATGCTGTATCTCTTGATGGGTATAGCTGTGGGACGAATAAGGCACTATGGAATCCACCAGCAAAAAGGAAAAAAAGCCTTGTATTATTTTGGACTCCAACTGCTGGTCAATGGACTTTGGTCCTTGGTATTCTTCGGATTGAGAAACCCCCTTTGGGGCATGGTCGTGATTTTGATTTTGTTGTTTTTGATTATGAAAACCATAGAAGAGTTCAAAACGATTGATCTTTTGGCCGCACGACTACTTTTTCCCTATTTCTTGTGGGTTTTCTATGCTGCATTTTTGAACGGAGGGATTGTTTTACTGAATTTTTTGTAACTTAGGGTAGAAACCAAATCTTATTTACACTTATGAATTCAAAAGCTACTTTTACTGGAACACTGGTGGGTTTTATTTTCCTATTTTTTAGTGGTTGGATTTTTTATGAATTTATCGCCGCTGACTATTTCTCACAACATTTTATGAATATGCCCTCAACAACGGCAACCGATATGAACTATATCGTTTTTGGCGTATTTGTAGAGGCCTATCTCATTTCATTGATTTACAGCCAATGGGCTAAAGGGCGTTATAACCTGAAAAATGGCTTTAAACTGGGAGCTATAATAGGTCTTTTTGTCGGACTGGGCATCAAAATGGTAACCCTGGGTACTATGGAATTGATGGACATTGAAGCCAGTTTAGTGGATGCTGCCTGGAATGTAGTTTATTTCGGTATTGCGGGCAGTCTGAATAGATGGGTTTTTAAAGCACTAGGATGATCAAAGTGTAAGAAACCAAATCCCTTAAACTTGAACAATTCTTTCTTTAAGGAGGGTCACTAGAAACGAATTGTGCTGAGGGTTATTCTTTGACAAAGAAAGATTTTTCTTACACAAAACGAGGGGCTAAAAGACTGGAGCAGATTATTCTGGTGCCAATTCTACTTTTAGCCCCTCTAGTTTTTGATCCATTACAATCTGACAGCCCAAACGGCTGTTTTCTTTGAGGTGAAAAGCCTCAGACAGCATGGCTTCCTCATCGGGGTTTTTTTCTCCTAACTCGTGGTCACTCAATATATAGCACTGGCAAGAGGCACACATGGCCATACCGCCACAAGTTCCTTCAACGGGGAGTTCATAGGCTTTACAGACTTCCATAAGGTTCATGGCCATATCGGTAGGTGCATCCAGATGATGTGCAACGCCTTCTCGGTCGATCACAGTGATTTTGATGTCCATTTATTTGATGCTTTTAATGGTTGATTTTTGGGCTTCTTTACGACTCCCATCAAATCCAGTGATACCACTGACAGTAGTGTATTTTAATACGTTTCTTTTTTCGGGATGAATGCGCTTGAAAGCACTTTGACACATCAGTGTAGCCTCGTGAAAACCACAGAGGATGAGTTTGAGCTTTCCGGGATAGGTATTGACATCCCCTATGGCATAGATTCCAGGAACATTAGTTTGATAGTCCAAACTGTTGTCCACTTTGATGGCGTTTTTTTCGATCTCTAATCCCCAGTCGGCCATAGGACCCAATTTGGGAGTCAACCCAAAAAGAGGAATGAAATAATCGACAGTGTATGGTTTAGGACGGCCTTGGTGGGTTACGGTAACAGACTCCAATTCTTGGTGTCCATTCAAGGCGGTAACTTCGGCAGGAGTAATCAATTGAATTTTGTTTTGATCTTTGAGGGTTTGAACTTTTTCTACTGAGTCCAATGCCCCTCTGAATTCGTTGCGACGGTGGATCAATGTCACTTCCTTGGCTATATCTGCCAAAACAATGGTCCAGTCCAAGGCGGAGTCGCCTCCCCCAGCGATGAGTACTTTTTGGTTACGGTATTTTTCGGGATCGCGGATGATGTAATCTACTCCCTTATTTTCCCATTGGGCCAATCCTACTATTTTGGGTTTTCGCGCTTCGAATGTACCCAAGCCTCCCGCTATGGCAACCACAGGAGCGTGATGTTGAGTTCCTTTATCGGTGGTGACAACAAAACTTTCGTCGGCTTGTTTTTGAATCTTCAATGCGGTTTCACCCAAAGTGAATCCGGGTTGAAACGGTTGGATTTGAGTCATGAGTTTTTCGACCAAATCTCCTGCCATGATTTCGGGTTGAGAAGGAATATCATAGATGGGTTTTTTGGGATAAATTTCGGCACATTGTCCACCGGGCTGTGGCAAGGAATCGATCAAGTGGCATTTGAGCTTCAAAAGGCCTGCTTCGAATACGGCAAACAAACCGGTGGGACCGGCTCCAATAATGATGATGTCGGTTTTGATCATATGTTTCAGGAAGGATCAACACTAATGACCTGCTCGATTTGAGGAACATGTCGTTTGATGGTCATCTCTACACCCGATTTTAAGGTCATTTGATTCACACTACAAGACACACATGCCCCGTGGAGTTGAACCTTAACCAATTTGTCATTTTCAATGGCTACCAGTGAAATGTCCCCGCCGTCGGAGGCCAAAAATGGTCGGATTTCTTCCAGTGCCACCAATACTTTTTCTTCAATTTCTCGTGAATCCATGTTTTTATTTTATTGCTGCACAGCCTACCCTATTGGTGATGGCCACGGCCTTGGTTGGTGGTAAAGTGGTATTTCTTTTGAGCAATTGGGTTACCATATTTTGGGTAACTTCTATCATAGATTGCTGGATGCGTGTATCTTTTTGCAATGCTGCAGGTCTTCCCAGATCGGCTGCTTCACGCACACTTTGCACCAAAGGTAGGGCGCCTAAGAAGGGTACGTTTTTGTCTTCGGCCAGATTTTCTGCTCCCCTTTTTCCAAAAATATAATATTTATTATCGGGTAATTCCTCGGGAGTGAAATAAGCCATGTTTTCTATGATTCCCAAAACGGGTACCTGAATGTTTTCTTGATTGAACATGGCGATTCCTTTTTTGGCATCGGCCAAAGCAATATTTTGAGGCGTGCTTACCACTACCGCTCCGTTGAGGGGAAGGGATTGAACAATACTGAGGTGAATGTCACCAGTTCCAGGAGGCAAGTCGATGAGTAAAAAATCCAATTCTCCCCAATCGGCATCAAAAATCATTTGGTTGAGTGCCTTTGCGGCCATTGGGCCCCTCCAGATTACTGCTTGGTCGGGTTTTGTAAAAAACCCTATGGACAATACCTTAACCCCATAATTTTCGATGGGTGCCATTTTGGATTTGCCCTCCACTTTGACCGATAAGGGTCTTTGGCCTTCCATATCGAACATGGTGGGTATGGAAGGTCCATAAATATCAGCGTCCAAAATCCCGACTTTACACCCCATTTGGGCGAGGGTGACCGCTAAGTTGGCAGTTACGGTAGATTTTCCTACGCCTCCTTTGCCTGATGAAATCGCTATGATGGAGTCGATTCCAGGAATCGGCTGGCCTTTTATGGGTGCCGCAGCGGGTGGTGTCTCTACTGTGGTGTTGATTTTTATTTTGGCCTTAGGATGTACTTTTTGGTGGATCACCTCTAGTATAGTGACCTCTAATTTTTTTCGAGCTTGTAGGCTGGGGTTGAGTAAACGAACATCGATATCAATTTGATCACCAAAAATCAAGATATTGGTCACTGCCTTGCTGTCAATCAAGTTTTCTCCAGCACCGGGCGCGGTGATGGTTTTCAGCGCCTCCACTACTTCCTGCTTGTTCAAATTCATCTCCCCTTGACTTAAATTTTTCGATAACAAATATACTCTAATCTGTTCGGAAACAAAAGTTTAGATTTCGATTTCGAAAGGAGGAAGTGCCGTGGTGGGGTCCCAAAAAAAACGGTCAAAATCTACGATTTGATCCTGCTTTACAGAGATGCCTTCATTTTCAAGCAACTGTTGCATTAATTTAGCCCCCTGAAAATGATGCTTTCCGGTGAGTAATCCCTTTCGATTGACCACCCGATGTGCGGGGACGTCGGTATAAGTATGGGCCGCGTTCATGGCATAGCCGACCATCCTTGCACTCTGAGGATGACCTACATAACGTGCGATGGCCCCGTAGGTAGTGACCCTCCCTTCTGGGATTTTTTTGACTACTTGATATACTTGATTGAAAAAACGTGACATCAGAGAAACCGGAACTGAAGGTACGTAATGGGTTTGTTTTGCTCCAAAAACATCTTTTCGTAAAAAGTCTGAACTGCAGTTGCAGTAGGTGGTGCTTGCGAATTGTTGTAAATATCGTGATGAGCATAAAGCAATTGGTAGGCAGGGTTGTTGAGAATACCCAAAGTGTAACCGTGTAAAAATTCACTGTCGGTTTTGAGATGCACAGAGCCTTGGGGGTGCAATACTTGCTGGTATCGTTTTAAAAATTCGGGATGGGTGAGGCGGTGCTTGGTTCTCTTGAACTTAATCTGCGGGTCGGGGAAGGTAATCCAAATTTCAGCAACTTCATGGTCTGCGAAAAGGCGATCGATCAATTCTATTTGTGCTCTTATAAAAGCAATATTGTCAAGTTTTTCCTCCAAGGCCGTTTTGGCACCTCGCCAAAATCGTGCTCCTTTAATATCCACTCCAATAAAATTTTTGTCAGGATTTTGGGTGGCCAAATGAAGAGTGTACTCTCCTTTTCCACATCCCAATTCCAAAACAATAGGGTGATCATTTTTGAAAAATTTCTTGTGCCACTGCCCTTTGAGTGCAAAGGCGTCCTTCTCCAAAAGCCCGCGTTCTGGTTGAATGACATTTTTAAAGGTTTCGTTCTCCTTAAATCGTTTAAGTTTATTTTTACTTCCCATAATGCAAATGCAATGATGGAGTTTCCTCCACAACGTTAAGAATGAAGTTGTTTGACTTCTTTCGTGACCCTTTGTAGGGTAAAAGAAAAAACAGATCCCACCCCAGGTTTACTTTCCACAAGGAGTTTTTCTTGATGGGCCTCAATGATGTGTTTGACGATGGCGAGTCCCAAACCTGAGCCTCCTGCTTTTCGATTCCCAGTCTTGTCAACGCGGTAAAAACGTTCAAAAAGACGGGGCAAATGTTCTTCTGCAACCCCCTCTCCATTGTCTTTGATCCTGATGATAATTTTATCCACATTGAGGTCTTGTACCACTACCTCTGTTTTTCCATTTTCAACACCGTATTTGAGGGAATTGATGATCAGATTGGTCAGTACCTGCTGGATGCGTTCTTCGTCGGCATAGACCATTTGAGCGGATTCGTATTTTTTATCAAAGCCAATCGTTATTTTATTTTTGATGGCCTGCATTTCTAACAATTCAAAAACATTTTCTATGAGTTGTATGATATCGAAATAAGACCGTTCAATGGTTTTGGTTCCAGACTCGAATTGAGTGATCAAGTCCAAATCTTTGACGATATAGATCAATCGCTCTACTCCTTTGGCGGTTCTTTTGAGGTATTTTTGTCTCACGTTTTTGTCCTCTATCGCCCCTTCCATTAAGGTGAGTACATACCCCTGAATAGTAAAAAGAGGAGTTTTTAATTCATGGGATATATTACCAATAAACTCTTTACGATAATTTTCTTTGTCCTTTAGGAGCTCTATTTCAAGTTTTTTGTCGTCGGCAAATTTTTGCATGCTCTGCCGCAGTGATTCCATATCGGTTTGAACCGTCTGACTGTTCATCGATTCTCCAACAGGAGAAAAATCGTTGTAAATGCCTTTTATTTTGTTGAGGATGAATCTTTCAATTCTGTAATGAATGATGAAAACCGATAGAAAAAAAAACAAAACGAGAAATATAATCAATTGAACCCGATCTTCGGTGGAGGGCTCTATTCCACTGGTGTAAAAAAACAGGTACATAAAAGAAACCAACATCAAGACCAAAAAGGCCGAAATGCTCAATGCTACTCTGTAATTTTTTAAAATAAACACCGGTTTTATTTGGAGGGTTTGATGAATTTATAGCCTACCCCCTTAACAGTTTTAAAATATTTATCGCCTACTTTTTCTCTGAGTTTTCGTATATGAACATCTATGGTTCTGTCACCGACTACTACTTCACTCCCCCAAACCGTTTCCATTATTTTTTCTCTCTTCACTACCTTTTCCGGTTTAGAAGCCAAAAGGTAAAGCAATTCAAATTCCTTTTTGGGCAGGGAAAAGGACTTTCCGTCTTGGGTCACTTCATACTGCTCCTTGTCGATGATGAGTTTACCAAATTGAATTTTATCTTGATTTTGCTCTTCATTTTTAAGACGACGCAATAGCGCTTTGACTTTAGACACAATGATTTTGGGCTTTATAGGTTTGGTTACATAATCATCTGCACCCGCATCAAAAGCGGCTACGTAGGAATATTCTTCCCCCCTTGCTGTCAAAAACATAATGATTGTATCGTTGAAGCGTGTATCTTTTCGAAGGTGTTCACAGGCCTCTATACCATCCATATCAGGCATCATCACATCCATAATGATCAGGTGAGGAATTTTTTTATCCGCTTTTTTTAAAGCCTCATTTCCGTTGGAAGCCGTCTTGACATTATACCCTTCTTGGTCTAAATTGTATTTAATGATCTCGATTACATCGGGATCGTCATCGACCAGTAATATAATTATGTCCTTTTTTTTCATCCTTGGATTATAGATCACCAATATAAAAATTTAAATCCTGGTTTTTGGAAAAAAAATATTGAATTAGGGGGCCTTATGCGTTAGCCATTAATTTCACTAACTTTGATATGATTTTTTAATACGAAAATTTGAGTTTGCGAAATATTCTATTTCTTTTAACCTTGGGGTTTACTCAGCTGTTGACCGGCCAAAAAGAGGTGCAGGAAAATTTGCCGCAGCAAGAAGTCCAACACAAATTGGCGTTTCAAATGTACCCCAATCCGTATGACGGAGGTGCGCTTCATATTATCTCTGATCGGGTAGAGGTGAAAGACATCATGATCATCAATATTCTGGGGGAAGTTGTATTCCAAAACTCAACTTATGAAAACTATGTCCTGCCCAACACTCTCAGATCAGGAATCTATATTGTAAAAATTAAACAGGGGGGGGACCAAGGGCTGAGTCGTTTGGTTGTTCCATGACCCTTTCAGAAGGATGAATCTTGATCATTTGGAAAACTTTTGGGAAATCGATAGCCGATCCAGCTTTGATGTTTTGGCCCTCAAAACATTTAAATTCCAATACGAAAAAAATGCTGTTTACCGGTCTTTTTGTGATCTGATCAATTGCAATCCGGTTGATGTGAGGCATGTAGAGCAAATCCCCTATTTACCCATCTCCTTTTTCAAGTCCAAAAAAGTTTGTTCTTTCGAAGATGACGATGCCCAATTTTTCAGTTCGAGTACTACCTCTGGGTCAAGTCCGTCAAAACATTATTATAGAAATCTAAATGATTATCATATGAGCTTCCGTAAAAGTTTTGAACACTTTTATGGGGCAATTGAAGAGTATGTGGTTTTGGCCCTACTCCCCTCCTATTTGGAGAGAGAGGGTTCCTCTTTGATTTATATGGCCGAAGATATGATCCGCAACAGTCATCATAAAGAGAGTGGTTTTTACCTCAACCAATGGGAAGCGCTGAGAGATCAATTGAACCGGCTGGAGCAAAAGGGACAAAAAACTTTACTGATAGGTGTTTCATTTGCCCTTTTAGACTTTGTAGAACGGTTTTCGTTTGACTTAAAAAACACATGGGTAATGGAAACCGGAGGCATGAAAGGAAGAAGAAGAGAATTGACAAGGGAAGCATTGCACCAAAAATTGACCAAAGGATTTGGTTGTTCCAAAATTCACTCCGAATACGGCATGACAGAATTGATGTCTCAAGCCTATTCCAAGGGAGATTCGGTTTTTGAATCCCCGCCGTGGATGAGAGTAATTGCTCGAGAAAATCAAGATCCATTTCATCAACTGCCTTGGGGACAAAGTGGAGGCCTTAATATCATCGACTTAGCCAATAGGGATTCTTGTTCATTTATTGCCACAGATGACTTAGGGAAAGTTCATTCCGATACGCAATTTGAGGTTTTAGGCCGTTTTGATGCTTCGGAAATCAGGGGATGCAATTTGATGGTGATTTAGCGGACCACCTTAACAATAAAATAATTCTTTTTTCCCCTTTGCAATAAAATGTATTGATCATCCACCAAATCTTCCTCACAGATTCGATAGCTTTCGTTTACTTTGACTTTATTGACCGAGATTGAATTTTCACTCAAGGCTCTTCGGGCTTCTCCATTCGATTTAAGGAACGAGGTTTCTGAAGCCAATAATGAAATCATATCGATCCCTTGATTCAAATCAGAAAATGCAATTTCGGACTGAGGTACCCCATCAAAAACCTCTAAAAAGGTTTGTCGGTCGAGTTTTTTCAAATCCTCGGCAGTAGAATTACCGAATAAAATTTGGCTCGCTTGAATGGCTTTTTGCAAATCTTCCTCAGAATGAACTGTTCGTGTCACCTCATCGGCAATGGTTTTTTGCAACAACCTTAAATGTGGATTTTCTTGATGTTGCATCACCAGGTTCTCAATGGTAGCCTTATCCAAAAGAGTGAAAATCTTAATAAAATTCACCGCATCTTCGTCTGAAGCGTTTAACCAATACTGATAAAATTTATAGGGAGAGGTGCGCGACTTATCGAGCCATACATTGCCCCCCTCTGTTTTTCCAAATTTGGTACCATCGGCCTTTGTGATCAGTGGACAGGTAATGGCATAGGCTTTCCCTCCCAATTTTCGGCGAATCAATTCTGTACCTGTGGTGATATTTCCCCACTGGTCGCTGCCTCCCATTTGGATTTTACAATCCATATTTTGATAGAGATGCAAAAAGTCATAGCCTTGAAGGAGTTGATAGGTAAACTCTGTAAAAGACATCCCTACTTTGGAATCGCTTCCCAATCTTTTTTTAACAGATTCTTTGGCCATCATATAGTTGACGGTGAGATGCTTCCCAATGTCCCGAGAAAAATCGATCAAGCTGTAGTCTTTTGTCCAATCATAGTTATTGACCAGCTTTGCCGCAGTGGGATTGTCGGGATCAAAATCAAGGAATCTCTCCAGTTGGTTTCTGATTCCGTCGGTATTTTTCTGAAGGGCATCGGCATCCAAAAGATTCCTTTCATCCGATTTGCCCGAAGGATCCCCTATCATACCCGTAGCCCCACCCACCAATGCGATGGGACGATGACCCGCCCTTTGGAAATGTATCAATATCATTATTTGTACTAAACTACCAATATGGAGGGAGTCGGCTGTAGGGTCGAAACCAATATAGCCCGAAGCACTGTTGTGGTTTAAGTAGTCCTCAGTCTCAGGCATAATGTCATGCAACATCCCCCGCCAGCGAAGTTCCTCTACAAAATTTGTCTGCATTTAATTGATTTGACAACAAAGATAGATTTATGACCTAAAACAAAAAATTATTCTTCAAAAAGCATTAGTTTTAATTCATGATATTGGTCACCGGAGCTACGGGTTTTATTGGTTCTCATTTGATGTGTCGATTGGCCTTAAATGATATTTTCCCCGTGGCAATGTACCGTCACGAGTCCAATAAAAATAAAGTCAAGAAGCTGTTCCAATCGCAATTTTCTGATGCTGAGGAACGCTTCGAAAAAATCATTTGGAGAAAGGCAGATTTTAGGGATCTACCGCGTCTCTCTTCAGCATTCGAAGGTATTACTCATGTGTATCATTGTGCAGGTTATATCTCTTTAGCGCAAAGGGACAGCAACAAACTTTTGGAAATTAATGTGAAAGGTTCTGCCTATTTGATAAACCTCTGTCTATCACACTCCATCCAAAAATTGGTTTATGTGAGCTCTATAGCTGCCTTAGGCAACAATCCCACCTCGAAAGTGATTGACGAGAATACACCCTGGGACAACAATACCGATAAAACACCTTATGCATATTCAAAGTATGGAGGGGAAATGGAAGTTTGGAGGGGAATGCAAGAAGGCCTCGATGCGGTCATCATCAACCCTGGAATTATTTTGGGTGAAGGCAGTCCAATCGGAACAATATTGGATCGTTTCAAAAAAGGTTTGAGGTGGTACACTCCAGGCACCAAAGCAATGGTAGGTATAGAAGACGTGATTGAGGTCATGGATCAACTGATGCACTCAGAAATCAATGGTGAACGTTTTATTTTGGTGGCCGAAAATTGGTCGGGAAAAGCCCTTGCCAGTCGTCTGATTCAATTGGGTGGTCATAAAAAAAGTGCTGTTTGCATTCCAAAAGGATTCTTGTATTCCTTGTGGGTGTTGGAACACTTCATTCAAATAATCGGCATCAGAAGACGTTTTTTGACCCGAGCCATGATCAACAGTCAGTACGAACAAAAAAACATTGATGGAGAGAAAATAAAATCATTCCTCGATTTTAAATACTCCCCCATCGAATCACTACTTTAATCGGATTTCGATTGCTGCAACTGAAGTTTGTTACTCTTCGTCTTCTGTCATTCTTTTCTGAAGACTGTCTTGAATTTTTTGAATTTTTTCTTGAACCTCCGTCATAATGGGGAGGTATTTTTTGGGGTTTTTGGCGTAGTATGCTTGACTGGAAGCCAGCTGTTGGCTGTCGATCCCATACTTCTCAAATAAGTATTGATCCGCCAAAAGATTTTCTTTCTCTTTGATGTAAAAAGAATTGCTTTTGATGTTTTTCATCAAAATAATATCCAACATAATATTACTCATCTGCTGGGGTGGAATGAGATCATCTGGGGGTTTGTTGTCTCCTAATTCGGTACAAGAAAAAAGAATAAACAGCAGTAGAAAGCCCGATTTTTTCATTTTTTTACATTTTAATTCGCCTTCATTATGATTTAAGATCCCTTATAGAAAATTTATTTTATCGATCAAAACACAGTTTTTTACCTAAGGCGCTTTCAATAATTTTTCCTTCATCATATACCAAATTTCCATTGACAAATGTCTTTTCTATAGTGGCCTCAAAGGGAGTTCCTTCAAAAGGAGACCAACCGCATTTATATAATATATCTTCTTGGTTGACAGTATATTTTTTTTGGAGATCTACCAATACCAAATCGGCATAATAACCGGGTCTCAGAAAACCACGATTTTGGATTCTAAAGAGTATGGCGGGGTTGTGAGATGTTTTTTCCACCAGCTTTTCCAAGCTTATTTTTCCTTGCTTTACTGCGGTTAAAAGGGCCGGAAAGGCATGTTGGACTAGGGGGCCTCCTGAAGGGGCTTTGGTGTATGAGTTTTGTTTTTCCTCCATGGTATGGGGCGCGTGATCTGTGGCCAATATATCGATTTTATCTTCATTGAGTGCTTTCCAAAGGGCTTCGCGATCAGTGGCTTTTTTTACAGCAGGATTCCATTTGATCAAAGTTCCTTTCTCAGCGTAATCTTCCTCAGAAAACCAAAGGTGGTGAACACAAACTTCGGCGGTAATTTTCTTTTCGGCCAAAGTTTTGTCATTCGAAAACAATTCGGTTTCTATGGCCGTTGACAAATGAAAGACATGCAATCTTGCTCCGGTACTCTTGGCCAACTCAATGGCTCTTGAAGAAGAAAGATAACAGGCCTGTTCACTTCTGATTTCAGGATGTTTCTCGATAGGGATATGCTCTCCGTATTGGGCTAAGTGTTGTGCTAAATTTGCTTTTATGGTGGTTTCGTCTTCGCAGTGAACGGCTATGGGTAAATCGGTACTGGAAAATATTTTTTTCAACACCTCTTCATCGTCAACGAGCATATTTCCTGTTGAAGAACCCAAAAATAACTTCAAGCCTGCAGCTTTAGTATTATCGAAAGATTTAATTTCCTCTAAGTTGTCGTTGGTTCCACCGAATAAAAATCCATAGTTGGCGATAGAAGTTTGAGCAGCGATATTTAATTTATCGTCCAAGGCTTTTTGAGTCGTGGTCTGAGGCTGGGTGTTGGGCATTTCAATAAAGGAGGTGATTCCACCAGCAACGGCGGCTCGAGATTCGGTAGCGATGGTCGCTTTGTGAGTGAGTCCTGGCTCCCTAAAGTGAACTTGATCGTCGATCCAACCCGGTAACATATGAAGCCCCGTAGCATCGATCCGTTTCTCATTGCCCGTAGGAGTAATATGATCACTTATTTTTTCAATTTTTGATCCACGTATCAAAAGATCCTTTTGGACAATCTGACCTTCATTGACCAATTGTGCGTTTTGGATTAATATTTCCCTCATCCTATTTTATTAAAGAAACTGTTGATCCTCAAAATTAAAACTGCAGGCAGTGCCTCCCAAATAATTTTACCGTTCATTTTTGAAACACCAAGTGCTCTGTTGGTAAAAATTATGGGATGTTCTATGAACTTGAACCCACTTTTCCATACTTTGAATTTCATTTCGATTTGAAAAGCATAGCCTACGAATCTTATTTTTTCAAGATTCAACTGTTCCAAAACTTCCCTTTTGTATCCAATAAATCCAGCCGTAGGATCTTTGATCGGCATGGCTGTTATCCACCTTACATATAATGAGGCCGAAAAAGAAAGTAATATTCTACTCAGAGGCCAATTGACCACATTGATTCCTTTGACGTATCGTGATCCAATGACCATATCAAAACCCGACTTTAAATGTGCAAGCATGGGAATCAATTCTTTGGGATGGTGAGACAAATCGGCATCCATCTCAAAAATATAGTCGTATTTTTTTTCAAGGGCCCATTTAAATCCGTGAATGTAGGCTTTACCCAGACCTTCTTTTTGTGCGCGTTGTTCCAAAAACAAACGATGGGGATATGTTTTCATCAATTCCATGACAAGATCGGCAGTTCCATCGGGAGAAGAATCGTCTACCACCAATAGGTCAAAAAAATGATTCTTAAAAGTAGTAGATACTACCTTTTGAATATTCTCTGCTTCATTATAGGTTGGAATGACTACCAGTGCTTTGTTCATAGTGCGCAGGTAAAAATACTAAATCGTAATCAATAAAATGGAGTGTGGAATTACTTCCTTAAATTTATCCTATGTTTCAATGGACTGAAAAATATCAACCTCAACAAGACTGGGTAACCTTTATAATCGTTCTTATTTTTATGTTGTGTGTAGTCCTCTTTCGAAATAACACCCACCGATTCAAGCTGTTGGTCTCATTTTGGGAATTCAGAAGCTACATCAATATTTACGACAAAGAAAAATTTTCTAACCCCCTACACTACTTTAATCTGATCTTAACCCTAATTTCCTTAACGAGCTTTTCGGTTATGGTCTACTTTTTTTACGACAAGTTACTCATGTCAATGTTCGGAAAACTTTCATTCCTTACTTTTTTGACCTTTATTTCTGGCGTGGTCATCGGCCGTTATTGGATACTAAGACTGATTTTTAAGGTATCGGGTAATTTAGAGCTCTTTCAGCAAACCGTTTTCAGGAGTTTAAGCCTTTATGTAACGATCAGTCTGCACGGACTTCTATTGTTTTCCTTTTATTATTACCGTTTTTTTTACGAGCCTAATCTGCTTTTAATCCTCTTGATTTTCATCTTCTGTGCGTTATTTGTTTCACACCTTTCTATTTACTTGAAAATCATTGGAATGAAGTTTGACTACTCAATTTATTTAATTTTGTATCTTTGTGCATTCAAATTGGCGCCTTGGCTTTGGCTCTACCATTCAATATTTTAGACAAAAGCAAAACGAGAAAAAACGTTATGAAGTTGAAGACAATGTTGGTTTCGCAACCTGAACCTGCGAATGAGAAATCCCCCTATTCTCGGCTTAAGGAAAAACACAAACTCAAGATTGATTTTCGTCCATTCATTCATGTTGAGGGTTTATCCGCCAAAGAGGTTCGTTTACAAAAAATTAATTTTTCTGACTTCAATAACGTAATTCTAACGAGCAGGAATGCTGTGGATCATTTTTTTAGAATCACCGAAGAGATGCGCTTTAAAGTTCCCGATTCGACTAAATATTTTTGCCAATCGGAAGCTGTAGCCTTTTATCTTCAGAAATATGTGGTCTATAGAAAACGTAAAATTTATGTTGGAGAAAAGAGTATCAACGACTTAGAAGCTGTTTTTAAAAAATTTGAAAATGAAAAGTTTTTGCTTCCTACCTCTGATATATTGAAACCCAGTATACCCGATTGTCTCAATGCTATGGGCATCGATTGGAGCAGAGCCCAATTATACAGAACCGTAATGAGTGATCTGTCTGATCTTAGGGATGTATATTACGACGTATTGGTTTTTTTCAGCCCCTCTGGGATCGAATCGCTTTTTAAAAACTTTCCAGATTTTAAGCAAAATAACACCAAAATTGCAGCCTACGGAAATGCAACAGTACTTGCTGCTGACAAAGCCAAACTGAGAATCGATATCAAGGCCCCCACCCCCGATACCCCCTCAATGTCCATGGCAATCGAAAAGTACATCACCAGCATGGGCAGTTGATCCCCGACTATTCTTTAGTTTTATAAAATTCCCAAATCAGTAAAACCCAACCTGAAATCAGGAGTCCCCCTCCTATAGGAGTCAGCGGACCCATCCACGATAAATTGTAAGGGCCAAGTTTTGCAAAACAAAGGAGGAAAATACTGAAAGAGAAAAGAATGACTCCCCAAAAAAACAATCTGAAAATCCAAGGGTTTTTCGCAGCAGTCGTTTGCGAAAAAATCAACATTGCCAAACCGTGATACATCAGGTATCGTATTCCCGTCTGAAAAGATTGTAAAACTTCGACTTCGAAATAAGCTTTCAAGGCATGACTGGCAAAAGCGCCCAATATCACCGCGATAAGAGCAAACATACTACCCGCTAACCTATATTTTCTCATAAAGTGAATTTAAGATTAAAATTATATAATCACAAAG
>ERZ887942.1128-NODE-1128-length-19399-cov-49.461694_pt1 | contig 19399 bp, 10 predicted proteins | sample MGYA00521099_ERZ887942 | MGnify/ENA primary metagenome ERZ887942 (study PRJEB32303, sample SAMEA104408605) | aquatic metagenome | biome: Brackish water; feature: Pelagic; material: water | place: Baltic Sea | collected 2014-06-07T06:48:00 | depth 16,251 m ...
GGTGGTACAACAACCGGTGGTACAACAACTGGTGGTACAACAACTGGTGGTACAACAACCGGCAATGCTCCTGTGAACCTGAATGCTCCTGTGGATCCACTTGAACCAGCTGTCCCAACGGAATCCTTCACGGAACTCGTGACGGGCAATGTCCTGATCGAAGATCGCAGACCGGACAGAGATCGTTTCGATGTGCTCGTGACGGACGTACCATTCGGGGTCTTGTCGAATGATAATGGTGGCATCATCAATGGTGTGGTACCTGCAGATTTCGTAGTCATGGTCGACGGAATCACTGCGGAGTTCCTGGATGCCAATGACAATGTCATTGCTATCGCAACGGATTTTGAAGCGGAATTTCAGGCGGCGGATTTGGTCACACTGGCCTATTCCATTCGCGATGCAAACCAATTGGCATTGTTGAGTGGGGTCAGCAAGATCCGCGTCAGTCAGACTGACCCGGGAACTCTGAGCCTTGTCGAGTTGGCGACAGTCGAGCTTGCGACTGTGCTTCCATAGTGCTGATCAAAGCAGCTCTGCCGCTGTCATACAGCGGCAGAGTTATGCTGTTCACATCACGAAGTTCCATCGACTAAAAATCAACGGAGCAACACAGAAGAGTGCAGATGCACTCGCCTGTGTTGCTCTTTTTTTTGGTCCTGAAATAAATACACACAGATGGCAGTTGTCGTGATTAAAAACGCGATCAATTACAGTGTTATAGTGCTCGGACTGCTCCATGCTCGGAGCGAATCATGTGTTTAGAATGAACTGCCGGATCGTTGCGAGCTTCGCTAAGAAAAACGGGTTCGCCTTGTCTGTTCATGTGATCAGTCCCGCTGCAAGAACGGGAAATCCGCATGCCTTAAAGACAGTTGTATGGCTTCTTCGCTCATGAGCGTTTCGTGCATGAGACATTTTGCAATGTAGAAAGATATCGTGGCGGACGCGATCTTGCGGGGGCGTAATACTACAACCATAGTGTTGAGGGTTGATGTCTGTGCAACTGGACCGCATCGCGAGGCAGACATCCATCGGAGGACTTTGAAGCGTACCTGCAAGACACTGCTGACGCTCCTGCACCAGGTTTTCAGACACTTTGGAGTTTTGTTTCTGTCTTGAGTTTGTCTTCGTCTACCGGGGCAACGAAATGAAGTTTTCAAAGTAGTTTACGAGCAGGGCTCTGGCAGCGATGTTCCTGTCGGCGTCAGTCTCTTCAACGCTGATGGTTGGAGGCACCAGCCAGACGCAGCAGGGCGTGGATGCCCAGCAGGTATTGGAACAGACGCTGGTACGTCAGCAGCAGGACCTTGAGACATTGCTGAAGCAGCATGAGGCTCAGCGACAGGTCCTGAACAGTGCGATTCAGGCGACTGCAGCAGCCAATCCTGTGAACAATCAGGCAATCCAGTCCTTGCAGCAGCAATTAACCACGCTGCAGCAGAAGCAGGACACTGATAAACAGGCGCTTGCGAATCGTCAGCGTCAGGAATCAGACGCTCTTCCGCGCGGGGATTAATAAGCCGGCCGGTGGACAGAACCCAGCGGCACCTCAGGATCCCGCCGGCGAAGTCCCGGCGATTTCACCAACGGAAGTGGCCGACATCCGTGCAACGAAAGACAATGTCGGGCGAGCTTCGATTGATCCTCGAATTCTGTTTTGCCTGTGGCTGTATGCGACCCTCGCAGGCGAAACGAGCGGGCGACGCATTGCGATTCTGACGGAACGCGATGTGATTTATGAATATCTCTGCGGAGGCGGATCGGTCAACTATCACACGATCCGGGATTTTCGTTCGCAGCATCGTGAGTTGCTCAAACGTGTGCTCACCGATGCTGTTGCGATGCTGCATCATCATGGGCTCGTGCAACTGGAAACGATCGCTCAGGATGGCAGACGCGTGACAGCCTCCGCAGGCAGCAGCAGCTTTCGTAGTCAGGAGACACTGGAAGAATCGCGTGCCGCCGCACGGGCGTATCTTGAACAGCTTGAGTCTGGCGACGATGAAGATGAAGATGCTGCTGAAGATGATGCTGCTGCTGCTGATGCTGCTGATGCTGAAGATGAAGAAGAAGAAGAAGAAGAAGAAGAAGATGCTGATGCAAGAAACAGGGGTAATGATGCTCCGTCGCATCGTCAGAAATCTGCTCGTGAGCGGGCTGCACGAGAGAAAACCCAGCGTCTGCATGATGCGTGTGAGCAGATGAAAGAGCTTCAAGAAGCTCGCGATAAACGCAATTCCGGCAAGAGCGAAGAGCAGCAGCGGAGCACGCCGCGAGTGTCCGCAACCGATCCGGATGCTCACCGCATGAAGATGGGAGATGGTGGATTCCGGCCAGCCTGTAACGTGCAGTTCGGCAGCGATGCCGATGCCGATGCGCTGGTGATCGTGGATGTTAACGTCGAAACCGTCGGCAGTGATGCGGGTCTACTCGAACCAATGCACACTCGTGTGTGCGAGCAGTACGACAAAACTCCGGAACAGTGGCTGGCGGATGGCGGCTTCAGCAAAAAAGACGGAGTCACATCGGTTGAACGCGCTGGCACAAAATTCTTCGGCCCGGTCACCAGCGAAAAACAGATTCTCGCAAAGGCGGTGATCCGTATGAACGACAAGTCAGCGACACGGACGAGTATGCTGCATTTCGCGCACGAATCAAATCAGAAGCTGCTCAGGAAATCTATCGCCGACGCAGGGCAACGGCTGAATTTCCGAACGCATTCTGTCGCAATCAAGCGCTGTCTCAGTTTCGCGTGCGAAGCCGACTGAAAGTTCTGGCCCAGTCCCTGTGGCACGCCCTGGTCTACAACTTTCAACGCTTCCGCAATCTCTGCGTGCCGGAGACTCAGCAGTCGTATCTCGAGTTTCTCAACAACCACAGAAAGCGGCTCCAGAACCATGCAAAACACCAGCACTCTGAGCAAAACTTACACCCAGCGTGGGCTACCAACCTTGAACCACTCTGCTCAATCCCACAGCCACAGCTCGATTCGTGTGTTTCATCCGTCTCGAAACTCCTTGACCTCCGAAACCCATTCAGCTTGCCCCAGACGGTATTTCTTCACAGCCTCACCGAGCCCTGGCAAGTCAGCCAGGGGCAACGCAACCCAGGTTGCATCTCCCCTGGGGCTTTTTACAGGAAGACAACATGTTCCCATGACCGTCAGAAGACCGCGATGCTCTATGTCCGGCGAAGCATCGCACGATGATGTGGCAAGGTGATCGCGCAAAGACCGGCTGGCGAATTCTCTGCGATCCCCGGCCGCCACCATAGAGACACCGAAGCCTGAAAATTGGCAACGACCAATCATTTCGAATGCGGAGAGGCCGCATCATCAGCTCGGTCTGTTTTCAAGCCGATGTTTGGCAGATTGGCGATTGAGTCCAGCCGCTCCCGGATCGATGAATCGGGAGTCGACAGGAGCGTTTTTATCAGCCGCAGGAACTTCGCATTGGCGCCACGAGACGTTACTGCAACTTCTTGGCCATGCACTGGATAAGAGACTTTACCGTACGTTCAATGACGACGATCTGAAACGCTATTCGTTCCACCCCAAACGGGTGTTTGACGATGTCTTCAAATTTTGCAAGTCGCTCGATGACGTCACCCACACAGATGTTACCCAGACATCCTTTCAGGCGGTGGAGGGAGCGACCAAGGCGTTCCAGATCCCTCTCCGCGATTGCGCCATGGATATCACTGAACTGAAGCGGCACTGTGCGTTCGACAATCTGAATCAGTTCCCGAACCTGCGTTGAATCGTTGTTGCAGGATTCGATCAGGTCGTCCCATTTCAGCGAGAATTCAAGAAGCATCTCTGCAGCCGGTATGAACCCCTCAGTCCTTTTATAGGCCAGATGAGTTGAGACTGTCTCAATCAGGCTTCGTCCTGTGAATGGTTTGGCCAGATATCCATCCATTCCATGGGACAGACACGTGACAGCATCCTGAGACATCGCATTGGCCGTCGTGGCAATAATGGGAAGTCCGGAAAACCAGTTTTGACTGCCCCGGATCAGTCGAGTTGTTTCGAAGCCACCCAATTCCGGCATCATCACATCCATCACAATGGCATCAACACTTCTGGGTGGCATTGACGACAATCCGGTCAGGAGAGCTCGACCATCATGAAAAACTGAAACCTGATATCCTTTCGCTTCCAGCATGCTGCGAGCAAGTCGAGCACTGACCAGATCGTCTTCAACCACAATCACGTGTTCTTGTCGGCCTGCGGTCCTGCTTTTCTCTTCAGCCTGCGGTTCGTCTGCTGTAGAGTTCTCTGTCAAATCTGACAGCTTGCAGGTGACGTTAAATTCAGAGCCAAAGCCTTCTCGCGAATCAACCCAGATCTGACCATCCATGAGTTCCACAAGGCGAGCACAGATTGCCAGTCCAAGTCCTACGCCGCCCGATTTTCTTGTTCCGGAAGAGTCAACCTGCTCAAACAAACGGAAGATGTCTTCTGTGCGGTTGGCGGGAACTCCGATGCCAGAATCGATGACTCGGATATGGAGAAGGTCTCTGTGACCAGGCTCCAGAAACACTTCGATGTGGACAAAACCCGACTTCGTGAACTTGATCGCGTTTGTCGTGAGATTAATGATGATCTGTCGCAGTTTTCCGGAATCTCCAAACCACCAGATTGGAGTCTCAGCAGCAATCGTCCATACAAACGAGATATGCTTTTCCGCCGCTCTCTTTTGAAAGAGCGGAGTGAGCATCATCATCAATTCAAGGAGATTAAACTCACTGTTATCCAGAATCAGTTTTCCAGCCTCGACCCGTGAGCAATCCAGAATATCGCTGATCAGAGACAGAAGCTGTTCGGCCGAATCCTGGCTGGAGTCCAGCCACTCACGGCACTGAATCGAAATCGGCGTGTTCCGAACTTGTTCCAAAGAGCCCAGAATGTTATGCAAAGGAGTTCTCATTTCGTGGCTCACGACGGCAAGAAACTCAGACTTGGCCTTATTCGATTGTTCCGCGATTTCACGGGCTTTGATGATCTCGGCTTCGCCCTTCAGTTGCTCCGTTATGTCCCGCGCGACACCGCAGAAGATACCTCCGGATGCATTCGCGGTTGACAAGTGCCATGCAAGCCAGCGTTCCTGTCCATCGTTGCGAGTCATTCGGGTTCGAACCCGGATGACTGACGAAGGCAATTCGGCCTCCGCCACTTGCTCAAGAAACAGTTTGCGATCATCCGGATGCAGAAAATCGGCAATGCAACGATCGTAGAGTTCATTATTGGACAGGCCGAGGAACTGCTGGAACGAGGCACTGACAAGACGCAGATTGCCCTCCCTGCTGGCCACGCAGAGCATATCGATGGAGTTTCGAAAGAACTGATCCTGTTCCATCTGCAATCGACGGCGTTCGGTTGCATCCTGTACCACAGACACAGCTCCCGACTGAATCCCGCTGAGATCTTTCAAGGGGTAAGAGGAGACAACATACCAACCGGTTTTACCTCCGGGGATTGGCGTCAGTTCTGTTTCGACAGTGACCGAAGGGGATCCACTCAGAACCGCCGCACAGGGCGGCTGCGGCTCCGGGTTGGGAGTTCCACAATAGAGGAGCCGATAGTCTAGTCCGCGGATATCGCCGTACGTTCCAGAGAACAACTGCTCCATGGCACGATTTGCGCGAATAATCCTGCCGTTCATATCCAGGATGCTGATATTGTCCGGCAGGGCATTGAAACACTGTTCCCATTCCATTCGGGACGCGTGCAGTTCCTGCCGGAGACTGTGCTCATGGGTGAGTTCACGAATAAACCCGATGAACAGGGTCACGGCAGCGTTCTGAATTTTGGAGACCGAGACTCTGACGGGAAATTCACTGCCATCACTGCGAATAGCCAGGGACTCCACACTGAAGTCATTCTTACCAACTCCGGAATCGTTTTTCGGAAACGCCCGAATGAAGTCCTCGCGCAATCGAGGTGCTACGATCGCATCGCCCATTGGGACGCCGATGACATCCTGGCGAGCGTAGCCGAACATCTTTTCCGCAGCTTTATTAAACTCAACAATGGCCCCGTCGAAATTCGTAATGATCACGGCGTCATTTGATGCGTTCAGGATCGCAAAGTACGCCAATTGCGAAATCGCCGCATTTTCCGTTGCAAGTTCTTTTGTGGGATCAGGCAATGAATTGGGCATAGTTTTGCAGCGTAGTTTAGAGAGTGTGGGAAGCCAGCAACGGAGAGTAGACAACGCAGGGTGGGGAGCGGGAAGTTCCTACCTCCGGAATTCAAATTCAAGTGAGTAGCGTTAAAAAAGAGATCAGATCCAGACCAGGAGGGCTTTCCCTATTCCCCCAAAGTCCTGATGGTCCCACTGTAGAGAAATCCTCTCCGCAACTCTTCAGCCCGAATCAGTAAATCTCGAGCACATTCCTGATGAAGATCAGGACTCCACGATTCAATGGATGAGCATAGACTTGTCGCTCTTTCAGATATTCTCACCAAATGGTCAGCAGTTACCTGCGAGAGGCACTTTGTTATCTGTTGAGAATGCCTCGAAACAGGCCATCGGTGCAGATGAGCCACGGTAAAGCCTGGCTTGAATCTGATTGTCAACCGGGTCCGTCTCAACAAGACGTGCGAGTCGATGATCCCAATTCAGAAATTGTTCAGGCTCTTTATTCTCGGCCAAGTGAATACCCCCTTTTGCTCATCGACAAAGGCACGCTGAGTATTCAATCCTGAGCCATGAGCTACACCGATTCAGGGCAAACCCCGTGTTGTTCTGTTATCTCGCCACGTTCGCAAGGAAACTTGAGTATGAATTTCCCTGCTCGCGGCCTATCGTCGTGTGGGTTTTCTCGCCGTTGCTCCGCTCAAAGGTGACTGACTGGTCCCTTTCATGTGACGTAATTTTCTCAATTGAGCCAGGAAGTATTCGCTCTCTTGAAACTCACCGAGTTCTGCAGCCAGATTGGACGCGAACAGCAGCAAATCTTCACGTTGAGCACCAGGTATAGCAAGAACCCTCCGGATCAATGTCAACGCCGTAGATTCGTTTCCTGCCCTCATATGCAGATAGGCAAGTTGTTCCGTCTCTCTGACTGGAAAATCAGAGTCCACAAGAGATTTTTTGCCCGCCACAGCCAATGTTTTCCTGCTCCATTCAGGAATTGTCTGGGTTTCGTTCAGTGCGAGTAACAGCCAGTATCGTTCAGACTCCGGAAGTTCGTGCGCTTCAATCAGCATACGATAGTTTTCCAGTGCTCCGGCCATGTCGCCGGAGAGAACCTGCTGTTGTGCCAGTGCGGATCTCAGCAGGGCATCGGATTCTCCAAGATCAACCAGCTTCTGATAGTATTCAGACGCGGCCTTATTATCGCCTCGAACCTGCTCGATCACTGCAAGTCGTTCGAGTAACTGCCGGTCGCCCTGAGCTATTTGAACCGGATCTACCGCCATCGACTCAGCCAGGGCCTTCGCTTCCGAAAGCTTGTTGTCCGCAATCATCACGTCGATCACCAGAATCCGTTGTTCGGCAGTCAGAGCGGCCGAATCTGGCAGGTGCTGCATGGCCTCCCTGACTCGCCCTTCCTGAAGCAGCAGGCCCGAATACTCGCACAGAATTTCAGGCTTGCACGGGTATTCTCGAACCAGATCTTCAAAGTGTTTTACTCCGCGTTCGGTATCTCCTGCATTTGCAGCACAGCGTGCCGCAGCCAGAAGAAGGTCCTCCCGTGGGATGGTCGGCGGCATCAAATTACCGAAACCTTTATCGGCCTGCTGAGTTGGATTCTGATCAACGCTGTTTTGGTCTTCCTTCAACAACGCTTCATAAGACCTCAGTGCCAACTGAAACTGTTTTGTATCCGCCAATGCGTTCGCCAGACGCATTTGTTGTGCTCGGGAGAGATGTTCGGACTGACCTCCGACACTCAACAACTGCACCACATCGTCTGCTCGTTTCAGTTTTAACATGACATCACAGACCAGCAACTGACGCTTATCACTCAGCTGCTGGGACCGCAGACGGTTAACTAGCTGGACGGCACGTCTTGTCAGCTCGGTCGGTGGCTGAATATGCCCCAACATCGCCGACAGAATCGCTTCTTCCAGTTGTTCGCCGTCCAGCATTGGCATCTGGTCTGGCAGCGTCAGCCGAATGTCAGCCCTTGACGCTTCGCGTGAGCGGTACGCGAGCCTGATTGGCATCTGGTCTGGCAGCGTCAGCAGAATGTCAGTCGCCTCGTCAAACTGTTGATTCCAAATCAGCCCGAGAGCCAGCAGCAATTGAACCTGCTGCCGCTCCGACCCCTCTGGAATCTTCGGCAGCAGACCACGCAGGACACGAACTCCATCAGCGAACCGTGTCGTGGCAAACATCGCCTGTGCTTCGGTGATACCGACTTCGACCAGCATTGTTTCAGAGGCCTTGACCTTCGGCAGAAACTGAAGCAGTTCTTCCCATGCATTATTGGCAGAAAGCACGCTGATCATTATCCGAGCGGATTCCTCGGTGGATGCTGCGTCCGCGACACCACGCATCACACTCAACGCCTGGGCTGCCTCACCTGCCGTAAGAAGCACACCGGCTGTTTCGTTGGCCAGAGAATTATCCCCCGGCTTTTGCGCCACGACGCTCGTCAGGATCTCACCAGCTTCAGCATAGCGCTGCAGTCCCACGAGGCTTCGAGCTCTCAACAGGAAAACGTCGTCAGCCCCGGCCGTCGGCACCATGTTGCGACGTTCGAGATCATCCAGAACGCTGATGGCCTGCGAGTATTCTTCGACCTGAAACAGTGCTCCCGCCAATTCACGCTGCAAGTCCGGGTTGGTACTGATCTGTGCCTGATTCTGCTGCAGAAAGCTGACAAGCAACTTGGGGGAAGTTTCACGCTGAATACTGCATATCGTCCATATCAATCGCTCGGAGGGTGCTTTCTCCTCCAACGCGTGGACCATCAGTCCGTTTTTCAGCTGCAGATCAGCTTCGGTCAGGTCCGGGACGAGTGTTTTCAGGTCCGGACGAGTGAGAATTTCGAGTGCCACAGTCATGCGAAACTGACTTCGATACTTGGTTTCGCCGCACTGACGACACAACTCGAGTGCCTCTGCATATTGACCGCTTTGCAGAAAAGCATCCGCAAGGCGTTCTTCGGCATCGACAGTGAGAGGTTCGAGTTTAGCAGCCTTGCCCCAGACTCCAGCGGCTTTGGAAAAACAGGCCGACCAATAGTAGCAGTCACCGGCAAACAGCAGTGAGTCTGAGGAGTCGCCGCTTTCGCGAACGATCTCATCACAGAGTGCCTCCGTCAGATTTCGATCATTGTCCGCCAGGGCAACGAGAGCACGAATCCGCAGACCTCCCCGCTCAGTGCTGGTCTGTTCGAACCGAGTCAGGAAGTGCTTTGCCAGTTCGGTTTGTTGGGAGGCGAGACTGTGGCCAACACATTCCTCGAATTCTTGCGGTGTGAGCGTGTCTCGTTGGGACAGCTCTCGAAGATACCCAGCGGCCTGAGCTGATCTCGAACTCTCTCCGGCACATCGGATCGCCTGAAGCAACAGCTGTGCTCCCGCTTTATCCGGATGTGCGATACTTGTGAGGCAGAAATCAACAGCTGCATCTGGTCCGTCGGACTCGCGAATCGCGTCAACGGCCGCCAGCATAAATCCCTCGTTTTCAGGGGCAAGTCGAACGGCCACATTGGCGACAATCGCTCGATCACCGGCCGCCCTGTGTTTCTCCAGGACTTTCAGCAGCAGGCTTAGGTCACTGATCCGGGTGAGCTGGCCGGCTCGTGCCGCTTCAACCATTGAAGAAACTGCCGTCTTCTGAGACTCTGAAAGCTCTGAGGCAAATGACAGCCGAGTCAGAGATACCTGTCTTTGATGCACGAACAAGAATGCCGAGACTCCCAGCAATAGAATTGGGCTGACCGATAGGATTGTCGTCATGGCCGGGGTGCGGATTCGTCGCCGTTGAGCGCGCGGAGTCAACCGGACCGCTGAAGCCAGTTTCGGCTTTGCAGTAAACTCCTGCAGCGAATTCAGGATTCCTCGTCCCTGCTCCTCAAATTTTTCCGTTTTCAGAACTCGGGTGCACTGTGTCTCACTTTGAGAAGGCTGGGCACTCAGGTAACCGTTACCTCGAACTTTCCCGAGCGGTGTAAAGACTTCAAAGTCGAGGAGCTCTTCGCCAGTGTCAGGAATATTCCCTGTGATCAGAAGTCGTGATTGCTGGAAGTCTGTCACAGCGCAGTACCAACGTTGTTCATGACCGGACGCATTCCTGCTGACCAAAGTGATCGGCAGGTGCAAGGAGGAGTATTTGTGCGATCGCTCGGCAGCGAATCGAAGGTTCTTATAGGTAGACTCAACCACGTGCTCAACACCCATTTCCCACAGTGCATTAACCGTGGCCGGATCCGGGGAATGGAACTTCAAGCCAACATAGTAGGCCTTCGCGGTTCCTGCTCGACCAGCGTAGATGCTGGCCGCAGGGCGTTGCCAGATGACACAAGCTTCGGTCGTCACTCGTTTGGCATCAGCATTAAGATCCAGTCGAACAATCTGATCAATCGTCAATTCATCATAACACACGACTCGAACCCCGATCTCATTCATGTCATAGCACATACCATGAACTTCGGACGCACCCTTGTTAGCTGAATCCGGGGTGATCACAGCATGGATCGTGCCCTGCTGATGGCGATAGGAAAACCTTCGGTCGGTCCCGCACAGGGCTCTCTGGATGACAACCCACGCAAGAATACTCTGAACGGCGATCAGGGCAGAACCAATGCCCAGTGCCAGATAATTCTGATCAACTCCGCAGATCAAACGCCCCGCGGCCCAGACAACTGAAGCTGCTCCCATGGCAACGAGTGTAAGCTGCGGTGCCACATGGCTCACTACACTGGAAGTCTGACGCCCTCGCTTTTTGGTCACCACAAAGCGGGAGTTGGTTCGGGTGAGTGCTCGGTACACGGCGCAATTCTGAACCCAGAATGTCGCCATTGCGGACAGCTCATTGCCGATGATCATGAAAGCCCCCATGCCGGTCGCCTTCAGAGTGACCCATGAGCAGACAAGATGAGCGAGGAGCAGCACAAAAAACGTTTCTGAGATCTTTCCGACAGGCGAGATGCCTGTGAACAGCATGATGATCGGTGTAAGGTACAGAGCAAGTTTTCCAATGCCCGATGTCCAGCCCAGCATACTGCCCATGTAGTGCACGCGTTGAGTCATTGTCAGACCACGCATGGTCAATGGATTGTCGTGTCGGATGATGGAGAGATTTCCTTCACCCCATCGGAGTCGCTGGGACTGATAGGCTGTCACCTCGGAAGCCGCCTGAGCCGCGATCAGACGTTCATGCACAAAGAGAGATTTCCAGCCTCGGGAATGCATTCTGAGACCGGTATGCATATCTTCGGTAATCGTCTCTGTGGCGACCATACCCACGTCTTCCAGAGCCTTGCGACGCATGATCGCTGCACTGCCGCAGAAGACAACCGCATTGGCATTTGACTTTCCGAGCTGAATACAACGATAGAACAGGTCTCCCTCTTCCCAGTATTGGTTCTTCTCTGGCTTGTGAAGACTTGAGAAACTGTCCATGTTGTAAAAGGCGTGAGGCGTCTGAACCCAGCCGACTCGCTCGTCGGCGAAATAGCCGATCGTGCGACTGATAAAGTGAGGACGGGCGACGTGGTCGGAGTCAAAAATGACAACGAACTCGCCGTCGGTCATCTCCAGTGCGTTGTTGATGTTCCCGGCTTTAGCGTGCAGATTGTCCTTTCGGGCGATGTAGTGCACTCCCATTTCTTCACACAGGATTCGCACGTCTGGCCGATTGCCGTCGTCAAGCACGTAGATCTTGCAGGGATAATCAAACGCCAGATAGGACTGAATACTTCCGCGCAGCAGATGCACGTCTTCATTATAGGTCGGCAGAAACACGTCGACAGTGCGCCCGGCAAGTACCGGCATCAGCGGGGCTGGCGTGGTATCTCGGATCTGCCAAAAGTACAGCAGCATCAGGAATACACCATGGCATTCGGCCAGCAGTACGATCACAGAGAAGCATTGTGCTGCGAGAGACTCTGCATTCAGTGTGTAGATGGCCCGGAAGCCAAGGTACGTCACACTGCAAAGAGTACTCAGGAGCAGAAGTAATGTTTTGAGCCCGTACATGTGCAGTGTTCTCAAATGACCAGAAGAATTTGCAGGGAGTTCAGTTTCCGAACAGACTGATGCAAGAAAAAAGAACCCCTTACTTCAATTACTTTAAACCTGGTTCATGATTTGAAGACGCCGACGGGTTTTTGCGAATAACTCACCGTAGAAACGCGATATAAATGCCAAAGTCTGGCATATCTTGTACATTCGGAGGATTCCGAATGTACAAGATGACAGTTCTTTTTTCAGTCACCACTGAACCCTGATCCTCAGCGCGCGGAATACGCCACAAACATCTTCACTTACTCGTCGAATGCGGCTGAAACTGCGATGGAGTACTTACCGAACTGGGGCACAACAAAACGATCCCGCAAGGGGCGTTTATCACAGATGGAGCAGCTGCTGTTTGTCCGTCGACTTTACGAGTGTCATCTGCCTGCGTATCGCGGCTGGATGAAGGCCGCCGTCCGATGCGAGTTCGTGTTTGGCAGTGGACCCTTCACGGATGCGGACGCACTGAAGTGCGGAGCGAGATCTCACGCGTCGAGAGCGTTCGAGGTGACTCGACCAGAGGAGGTGTGTCACCCGTTATTCCGCAGCATGGCAAACGTCTCAGTCCTCGCCACGTGACGTCTGAATGGACATCCTGCGGCGGACGATCGTTTCTAAATGGAACCGGCATTTAATAAGTGCGTCTGAATCCGGCCTTCTGCTCAGGCGATGGTCAAATGATGGGAGGAGTCCAAACCCTGCCAATCACTTGCGGGAAGGTGGCTGTGCGGCATTTGGAATGCCGCACAGATTCAAACCTGCATAGTTCACACTTTCGGGCCTAACCAATGTGATGGGCAGCAATCATCAGCCCAGATGTGCTCACCAATAACATAGAGTCCGGCAATGTCAGTCCGAAGGATTCAGACAAGTTCAGTTTCCGGCAAGGCATAACACATGCGAATCAAATGAGCGTCGTCCCTGGTCCGCATCTTGTCGTTAACTCGTGAGCGGTGTGCCTCCACGGTATTCACGCGAATCCCAAGGTGGTCAGAGATTCCTCGTGACGACTGCCCTTTGATCAGCAGGTCAAGCACCTGACGTTCACGTTCCGTTAGCCTGGTGAGCCCGGCAACAATACCCTCTGTGCTGTCAAACAATGTCGAAGATGCGATGTCATAATGTACGCAATAAGCTCTGGCGATCGTGGAAATCAGTTCCCCGCTGTCCAGCGGACGGGAGATGAAATCGCTGGCCCCCTGCTTGAGAAGCTGAATACCTGCCGGAACATGAGCACGACTGGCAATGGCAACGACCTGGATCGCCGAATTGCTTTCCTGCAGCCGCGTCATGAGTTCCGCCACCGGCATTCCCTGAATGCGTGCATCGATCAGCACAACCCCAGGAACGTTATGATTTTCCTCCAGATAGAATTCAGTTGCTGTGAGGTACTCACGTACGTCGATCCGGGCTGTCTGAAGTATGGCCGTCATTTCAGAGCGTACGGCTTGATCGCTCTTGATCAGAAACACGGTAAAAGGTCTCCGTCTTTCTGTCAGAACAAATTCTTCGGGCATAAGGTTTCGCGGTGGACGGTGCATCTGTGAAGTAACCATGGGGCCTTCTCTCATAATTTCCCGCCGGTATACACCTGAGAGGCAATACCAGTTCGTGGATCAGGGATTCTCTCACGGAAGCGGAAACGGCTGAAACTAAAAGTACGGCAGTGAACTCACGGTGCCTGTGACGTCAAATCGAATTGAACCGGAACATCAGTTCATCCATCCATTAAGACTTCGGCACCTGACGAGTTTCTTAAATTTTAAATCAAGAACCAATGTTAGTCAGGGGCGGACAAGAGACACGACACTGCCCCTGACATCAATCTGCTGAACCGGCCTGCGGCTCCAGGGACAGTTCAGTGAAATGCGACGTCTCACTTCGTCGAGATCGAATTCCTCTTTCGACTGCATGTACGTGATGGTCAGGAACGGGACTGTCTGCGTAGCTCATCGGATTGCTGGTGTCCGACAGTAGTTTGAATGCAAACTCCAGAGCCGCAGCGCGAGCTGCATAGATCCTTTTGGCGTTTTCACTCAACCTCCTGGAGGAGAATTCTCTGCAAAGGCTGGCCTCAACCCGTATCCTGTCTCTGACTTTGTTTAATCAGGCACTCTCAACATCAGGCAAATCTTTGTTGTCAGGTCGAAAATATGGCGTTGCAGCAGTGGGGCGGTTTGAGATTCGAGGACCAGTGCGAGTTCAGGACCTGAAGTCACTGCCTCCATTTCAAGGCTGTCGCCTGTAAAACGCATTCCTCGACAGTGGACTGAGACCCATTGGTCGACCTCTTCCAGCAGTTCAGTTTCGCAGGGGGGGCATTAATCATTGGACAATCCTATTCAACATCAGGATGCTGTTCTGACTGGCTCGAACATCACTGAAACTTTTTCGCTTCTAACGTCCGTCATGACCGACAAGGCCCATTGCAACTCAACAATCGCCGAGGGAGCCAAATCAAAATCGAGCCAACTCATTCTCGCCAGCACTGCATCTGGTTTCGGGGTTAACTCCAGTTCGAAGTCTGTCCGGTAACGCCAACTGGCAGCAAATCTTCATTTCGGAACAGGTATTCCTGATTGGTTCCCACGACAGGGCAATCGCACGTCGGTTTTGTGTCTAACGGTTTGAGTTTTGGGGGAGATCTGTTTTGGTCAAGAGTCAAAATCGTTTTGCCCGGTTGTCGCGAACCAGAATGGAGTCTCCGTGATGCAAACGAATGGCTACTTTGAATTTCTTACACACTTTGTTGATCTGGACGACCCTCGTCAGGATTGCGGCAATAATCATTTGCTGATTGATATGGTGGGGCTCGTGTTTTACGACTAATCTGCGGGGCGAATACCTGAGCTGATATTGAACGCTTCTGTAAAGCTCATCAGGGCTGGTTCGAACAGTTCATGGAACTGCCGTTTGGGTTCCCTCTCACGACACGTTTGCTCGCGTGTTTCGCATACTGGACACCGAACAGCTGCAGCACTGTTTATCGGCGTGGGTTGAACATTTACAGTTCTGCCTGGAAGGTCAAACGGTCGCGATTGATGGCAAGACGTTGCGAGGTTCTCATAACAACGCTGGCTCAGTGAAGCCGCTGCATGTGGTCAATGTGTGGGCGAACAGCGTGAACTTCTGCCTTGGCCAAATCAGCGTGACGAAGAAGTCGAACGAGATACCTGCCGTACAGGAACTGCTGTCAATTTTGAATCTGAAAGGTGCGGTTGTTACGGCCGATGCGATGCATTGCCAACAGAAAACCGCGACGAAGATCATCGACAGTGACGCGGACTATATTTTGCAGGTGAAGAACAATCAGCCCCGGCTGCTGAAGACCATCGCGAAAAGTTTTGCCGATCACGAAGCGACAGATTTCGCCGCAAAGCAAGTTCGTAGCAGCACAATCAGAGAACGCAATCGCACTCGTGAAGAAACTCGCATCGGCATGGTGTGCCCGGCTCCGGCTCCGGCTCCGGTCGCGTTGCGTTGCGTTGCGAAAGCAGTGGACGGGTTTAAAAACCATCGGGCGGATGGACCGCACTCGAGTTCTGAGCAACGGTACAATTCAAACAGAAACGTCTTACTTCATCGGCAGCCTGCCGCCACTCGCGCGACGTCACGCGAGTCACCTTCGTGAACACTGGAGTATCGAAAACACACTTCACCACACTCGGGATGTAACATTTGCCGAAGACAACAGTCGCCTTCGCAAAGGCAACGGGCCGGAAATCATCTCTGTCTTTCGACGCCTGGCTCTATCGATTTTGAAGGCCGACACTACAGTCAAGGACAACGTCCGAGGCAAACGTCTCATCGCTGGATGGAATTTGGATAAACTCAAAGGCATTTTACTAGCGCTTCAAACCGTTTGAACATGCGATTGCCCTGGTCCCCACGTTGTTCTCCTTTTTAGTTAAAACTGAGTGCATTCCATACCTCACGAAATCGCTGCGCTGAGTAGCGACGTGCGGGATGAAGATTGTCCGATATCAATCGCAGCTGGATGAGCTGACAAAGACATCAGCTGCAGCAATCAGCAACGCGAGTTCTGCTGAGGTCGGTACATGCAGTTTTCTGCAGGCAGATCCTCGATACTTTTCGACTGTCTTTTCAGAAACATTCAATACCGCTGCGGTACGTTTGTTGGAGTAGCCGTGAGCAACAAGCATTACGACCTGTCGTTCCCGCAAGCTGAGGATTGACAGGGCCGCGCGAGCAGACTTTCTGCGTCCACGAAACCACTCGATAATCTCATTGTCGGTTGCAGTGTCACGTGGACTGCTAAGTCTTGAAGCGACTTCCAGACAGCGACCACAGTGCTCAGATTCCGCATCAATCCCGACAGCCTTTGACTGCGATTCACTCAGTCTGACTTCCAAACCGAGGCTCTTAGCTTTCTCTATCAGGAATGAAACAAGGTCACTCTCGCTAAGGTCACGAGGAAAATCGATCTTACTGCGTTGTGGGGCGGGTGGCATTAAACTTCTTGTTGGCAACATGATTTGTCCTATCTTCCTGATTCACTCAGAGAACTAATGCCCTCAGCCACAATGCAATGCGACAGCGCGAAAGCTGTACGCATCAGTCTTTGATTCTGAGGACAAATGTCATGAAATGAATGGCCAGCCCTGACTATCCATTTCCCAAAATGCGCAGATAGGAAAATCCTGCTGTGGGGCCGGCTAGCCCCGCCCCATCCGCATTCTGCAATGGCCGCGCCAATTGATTTTGGTTTTTTCGATAGACCCACTGTTCGCGGGCAGAAAGAAGCGATTTCCCTCGGGACTTTTGGTTCATTGTTAGGGTTTGCTCCAGGGGGAAAAGGAACGCTGTCGGGATTTGAACGGCAATTCTTAGGATTCACTTGACTAAAGATAGTACAAAATACAGTGCTGGCGAGTACTATTTTCAGTTTTGACGTTTGTCGGCAATTGAAATGCCGGATGAACTGGCGGTTTCATCCGGCAGTTGAGCCCAATGAAGTCGGTCTCGATTGCCTGTCGTCATTCGTGACGTAAGGTCTTCAGGGTGGCATACCGATTTAGCTACGACCTCATGAAATTGTGCCGTGTCCCCAGCAGCTTTGAGGCTCACGCAACTAAGTGCGGAGCGAGCAGATCAATAACTGAAATTACTCTGGGGGAAACGAAGCAGGACTCTGCTTCTGAGTCGTGTGGACTGAACCCATTGTTTGTAGGCAGGACGGTAAAAAATGACAGATGCAGGGTTGCCGGCAATGCTTGTCGTGGACGACGACGAGTTGACTCGTATCTTCATGCGGGGATTTGCCCAGAAACTGGGGCTTCGGATCCTTGAAGCCGCCGATGGCTTTGAAGCCCTTGAAAAGGTTAACGCTTCAGTCCAGGTGGCGTTGATCGATCTGCAGATGCCGCGAATGGGCGGTATGGAGCTAATCCCGGAACTTCGGAAACGATTCCCTTCGCTTCGTTTTATTGTGGTTTCCGGGACAGGTGATCTGGACGACGCTGTCGCGGTGATGAAACTGGGAGCCTGCGACTATCTTCAAAAGCCGGTCGACTTCACCTCACTGGCTGAATCCTTGCTGCGATACTGCAGCCCTGAGCTTCCTCCGTCTGGAACTCACTTCATCGCGGGACGTAAAGTCGGCGTAACGTCAGCGGAAGCTGCACCAATACTCTCCGGGAGCTGGCGCGCAGATCTGCTGCGGATCGCTCCGCTTGATTCGAACGTCCTGCTGACCGGAGAGACTGGCACCGGAAAATCGATGGCGGCAAAGTTCATTCACGAGAATAGTCCACGGGCTGCCAAACCGCTGGTCAGTGTGAATTGTGCTTCTCTTCCGAGAGATCTGATTGAATGTGAACTTTTCGGTCACAAAAAAGGGTCATTCACAGGGGCAGTCGAGGATCGGGCGGGGCGTGCTGAACTTGCTGATGGAGGAACTCTGTTTCTGGACGAGATCGGTGACTTACCACTCGAGCTTCAGCCAAAGCTACTCACGTTTCTGCAGGACAGAACGGCGTTTCGGATCGGAAGCAACATTCCTTACGAAGTCGATTGTCGGGTAATCGCCGCGACGCACCGTGATATCCTGTCGTTGTGCCGAGAAAAGCTGTTCAGAGAAGATCTCTTTTTTCGGCTGGATGTTTTCAGTGTCAAGTTGCCTCCGCTGCGTGAAAGAAAACAGGAAATCGTCAGCATTGTTGAATCTTCGCTGCGGCGACTGTCTTCGCGTTATGAAAGATCAGACATCGAAGCCTCAGACGAATTTCTCGAAAGTATTCTGAGCCATTCCTGGCCCGGAAACATTCGGGAGCTGGAGAATGTTCTGGAGCGTGCCGTGGCCTTTGCTGAAGGCTCCGTTCTGACTCGGGAAGATGTTCGTCTGTCAGATTATTCTGCGGCCGCCTTGCCAATACGGAACGACGTCCCGGCTCCCGCTGATAATTCCTCTGATAAATCTCTGGCCGGGAGGACGCTCGAGGACGTAGAAAAAATGGCCGTTGAGCAGACGCTGCGTTATGTCGGAGGAAATAAGGCACGTGCAGCAAGAGAGCTTGGAATCAGTGAAAAGTCCATTTACAACAAAATGAAGAGGCTTGGACTGAACTAATGAGCCCCGAGATTTTTTCCGCGCCCGATTGACGGGTCGCCGCGCTGCGAAAAAAAAATTGTCAATACCTGCCTGCCGTCGTTTGTTTCTTAAGTGGTCTATCCACGACGATCCAGTGTCTTCCGAATTTTCCGTGCCAGAGCAAGAGGTCAGACCGGGCGCGCACTCAGGGTGATTTGTGGAAGATAGATTAGCTTGCGCTCGCTCGTGTCATGAGTCATAATTTCTGCTTCGAGTTCAGTTCACTTCTCAGCAGGGATGCCATGATTGAAGTCAGACTGTCGCATAGTCGCCTTTCGTTTCGCGAAATCAACGCTGCTTTCGGGGAGCGAAAAGCGACTATTATTGTTTGACCGTTGCTAAGCTGCGAGCGAAGTGTCTGATGGCAGAACATTGTTGTTGGCGGTTGCTCCGGTCATCTGTTCACCTCTGATGATTGTCGTGACCACCCAGACGGCCGGCGCAGAAGGCCCGAAATCAATGGCGCGTTGGGCGAAGAATAAGAAAGACTGGCTGGCAACATGGCTCGATCTTCCCGACGGAAAAACTCCCAGCCGGGATTGTATTCGCACCTTCTTTGCCAGAGTGGATCCCACCGCGTTTCAGGC
>ERZ887942.1131-NODE-1131-length-19364-cov-6.350873_pt1 | contig 19364 bp, 14 predicted proteins | sample MGYA00521099_ERZ887942 | MGnify/ENA primary metagenome ERZ887942 (study PRJEB32303, sample SAMEA104408605) | aquatic metagenome | biome: Brackish water; feature: Pelagic; material: water | place: Baltic Sea | collected 2014-06-07T06:48:00 | depth 16,251 m ...
CGGCGTCGAAGGGCCTGCCAGCCGATCAGGTTCGGTCTTGCAACCAAATGATCCGGCGAGCAGGAGTAGACCGGCGAGCCGCGCGAACCGGAGATGCCCCGGGATTCCCCATGAGGAAACTCGAGGCATGCGGTCGGTACGGCGTGATGCCGATCGGCGATCTGAGACGAATACGGTTGCCATGGCGTCCTGCCTGTGTGACTTCGCAATGAGCGATGTCCGGATGTCTCCCATCCGTACGATTTGATTCATCGGCCGATCTTCCGGAAGAACGGGAAAAAAGAAAGAACCCTCAATCAGGCCGCACCCCGCCCCCCATCTCACAGCCATGAGACCGAGGCTGCACCCGCCTCAAAGGACCGCGGGGTCGGCCTCAGAAGGCCGACCCCGCGGGTCAAAGTCGATAGAAGTTGTCCTCTTGAACCGAGCGACTCAGTGATCTTCGAAGTCATCTCCAGCACCGGCGACCGCATTCGAGTCACCAATTCCGGTCCCGAAATCCGGTGCGAACATCGAAGACCCACCGGCAACCGCCCAGATCACATCGAGTCCACCTCGATTGCTGGTGAAGTAGATCCGCCCGTCCGCAGCCCAGGTGGGACGCATGTTCCGGAATCCACCCGAAGTCAGGGCCATTCGCCCCGTTCCGTCAGCATTGATCACCCAGATGTCGCTCTCGACGGGCATGCCGTCTTCGGTTACTTCAGGATTACTGACGGAGGTGAAGGCGATGCGGCTTCCGTCCGCGGACCAAGTGGGATGCATGATGGCGGCATCACCAGCGGCCACGATTTCGGTCGGATTGACGCCGCCGAACTTGGTGAGGTCGATGGTCCAGACACCGTAGAGGTGACTGCCTCGCTTACGAGATCGCTGGAAGAGGATTCGGTCCTGCGATGAATCTGGCGACCAACGCGGGAACATTCCTTCGCAGATGAACGATCGCATGCCTGGGCGATCCAAAGCCACGGTCCAAAGTTCCCAAGCCGCCGTTCGGTCATTGAATCGGCAGTAGCAGAGCTTCGTGCCATCGGGCGACCATGTGGGATGAAGCTCATGAGCGTCGTCGAAGGTGATCTGCATCGCGGGCCCGCCATCGACGGACATGACGAAAACGTCCCAGTTACCGTTTCGATCGCTGGTGAAGACGATTCGCTTGCCATCGGGGGCGATTTCCGGCATGACATCTTGCGAGAGATCGGTGGTCAACTGGGTGACGACGCGACCATCTACAGACTTGCGGTAGATGTCGGCATCCGTACGATGCTGGGTGGATGCAAACACGATCCAGTCTCCGCCAGCGGAAACATCGGGATCGAAATCGGCACCTTCGGCGGCGAAACTGATCTGAGCGAGATTGGTATCGCCACCGGACCAATCACTTGAATCTGCACTGGTACCGAAGTTTGCCAGCATGCTCATTCGAACCGCGGAGCGGTCGGCGACCGGCTGATCGGTGGCGGTGAAAACCACGTCGTCAGGGCCAAAGCTGCCCGAAACGACCGGCCCGTCAATGACGGAAGTCTCTCCAGTATCAACTTTCGAGAAATCCTCGTACCAACCATTTCGGTAGGTCGGCGATGCCCAAGGTTGTCCGTCCGGGCCCGCCCCTTCCGCCATGGCGTTTGTCATACCGGCGTCAGTCACCGGCGAAGCAACCTCTTCAGGGCTACCGGCGCAGCCGCCCATCTGAACCACGACGGCGGCGGTGCCGACTGCCGCAATCACAGAAAGAAGGAGCGCGCCCACACCAGAGGGCTTCGTTGAATTGGACGATCGAGGGTCAGTCGTTGCGAGCATGGTCGAGTTCTCCAAGCGACGGTGATTCCGCCGCAAAAAGTCATCGACGCCTGAGGGATCGCTATTTACTCCGAGGTTCCGAATTTTGCATGTTGGACGAATCATGCGGGCGATTCATCGATCCGAGAGACTGGATTTTGCTTCATTGGCGGTCAATAGGCCGCCATGAGACACAACGTCCTATAAAAACCTTAAAAGACACAAAAAAACCAGCTCGTGGGTTTCCCATCGGCACTGGCCCGGTTCTTGGAGCTGATCCACCATTGCCCGCGGGGCATCACCAACTCGGCCAAGTTCGGCCCTGACCAAAAAGATCTGTGGACGAATTCAGGATCACGTGACAAACGGCCCGTGGCGGACGCGGTGTCCACTACAATTCGCGACTCGGGATTCCGTAGCTCAGTTGGTAGAGCATGCGACTTTTAATCGCCAGGTCCTGGGTTCGAGCCCCAGCGGAATCACTCCGAGTCCCGTGATCGCCTACGGAGCACGGTGGCCCGGGTCACTTGATGATCGTCACTCGCCACTCGGCCTGACGATCCCGAACACGTGGGACCAGTCCAAAGTCCAGAGATGGACTTTGGAGATTCGACTTGCGACGCCGCGTCGCGACATGGAGGTCGGCAGTCATTTCCGGAATTCCGACGATCGTTTTGCACGGAGTCACCAGCGGCGACGCTTGGCTTCTTTGGGCGGAGCGAATCGACCTCTACGACGATTCGGCCTGGAAAGCTTCGACCCCCGAAGCGGCTCCGGTTCCCTCGGACGAAACCGCAGACACTGCGAGCGCGCCGGTGGTCGTGGCAACCATGCCACGAACCATTTCCAAACACCCGTTCGCCGCTTCACTTGTGGATCTTCAAGATCGGCTCGGCCCATTCCTCAAGGACTGCGAAGTCAAAGAGCGAGATGCCCTTCAACTTCGACTCCCCCATCGAGGCGGTGATGGATCGAGACAACCGGTACCAGGCCTCGTCCTCGCGACTCAGCTTGCCCTGCCGGTTCCCAACGCCGAAGACCTCATCCTCGGGGATACCGAAGTTCCGTGTCTGGAAATCGACGCCGCCACCGCGGTTGATCTCTTCACGAACATCGTCGAGCAGCCGATCGAAAACGTGATGCTCGGTCACGACATCCGATTCTGGTCGGAGGTTTCTACCTTCGCGCTGGAACTTCTCGCTGACCAACGATTCGTGCCCTCGGTGATCCAGGTCGAAGGCGGCCCGTTGAGAGGTCGGTGGGTCCCTTGGCTCTCCGATGCCGAACTGGCGGAACCGCTTCGTCATCTCGCGTCGGCGATTCCCCCGGTGGCACTCTCCATCGTCGATGTCACGATGCCCGATCGCTGGACCGTGATCGAATCGGCTTTGGAGTCGATGATCGACGCACTCGTTCGTCGAACCCTCTTGGGCGAGGATTATCTCGACGCGATCGAAGATCGCGATGCCGAAGGTGACCGACAGGTCGCACTGCTCACCGGCCTGCTCGGAGATGACCGGCACATCCGCACGTCCCGCGAAACCCTCGTCGACGTGACTCGAGGCGCACGACTTTGGCTCGGTGGACTCATCGATCCAGTCGAAGGCCGCGCGGTTCGACTCTGCCTGCAGTTGGCCGAACCGATGGACGGCGTTCTCGATGCAACGCCAGAAGACCTTCAGAACGCTCGCTGGCCACTGGGCTTCCACCTGCTCGTGACTGATGATCCACCGATCATCGTGGACGCTGCAGACATCTGGGCCGATGGCGGCGGCGGTCGGCTCGCGTCGGTCGTTGGTTCCGAGGAAACCCCTGGCGACCTGTTGCTGGCCGAACTCGGCCGAGCGGAGCGAATCTGGCCCAAGTTGAAGACCGTCCTCGAAGAGATTGATCCCACCGGAATCGAACTCTCGACGGCCGAGTCTCATGCCTTCCTGCAAGAAGCACGTCCGATTCTTCAGGAGGCGGGCATCGAGGTCCTGGCACCCTCATGGTGGGGAAGCACCACGAGTCGCATCGGCGTGAGAATGATCATCGAGCCCCACGGAGATGCGGAAGCACCGCCGGCGATGGGCCTCTCCAGCCTCGTCGACTATTCGTGGGAGATCTCGATCGGAGATCAGAACGTCGGACTCGAGGAACTCCGCCGACTGGCTGAGAATGGCGCTCCGTTGGTTCGCGTCGGCGATACCTGGGTCGAAATCCGCGCCGAAGACTTCGAGCGAGCCAAAGTCTTCCTCGACAAGCATCCCGGTGGCGCCGCGACCCTCGGAGAAGTTCTTCGGCTCGCATCGATCGGCGAAGAAGATGGCGAAATGCCGCCGATCACCGGCGTCCGCACCGATGGCTGGATCACCGAGCTTCTCGGCGATGACGGGATACCCGACGATTCCGCAAGACCAGTGAAGGTCCCCGCGAACTTCAATGGAACCCTCCGTCCGTATCAGGAACGAGGCCTCGCTTGGCTCGCTTTCCTAGACCGGTTCGGTCTCGGCGGCTGCCTTGCAGATGACATGGGCCTCGGCAAGACGATTCAGATGATCGCCCTGCTCCAACACGAACGCGAAATCCGCCCCGGCGCCGTCAATCCGACGCTTCTCGTTTGCCCGATGTCGGTGGCCGGCAACTGGCGACGCGAACTAGAACGCTTCGCCCCCGAGCTCCGGGTTCATGTCCAGCACGGTCCGGACCGACCGGTCGGAGTTGGGTTCGTCGAAAAATCAAACGCCTGTGACGTTGTGGTCACCACCTATGCACTGGTCAGTCGGGATCGGCCTTGGATCGAAGAAGTCACTTGGGAACGGGTGGTGCTGGACGAAGCGCAGCACGTCAAGAACCCACCGACGAAGCAGGCCACCGCAATCAGATCAATCAAGAGTCGCCATCGGATCGCACTCACGGGTACTCCGGTCGAGAACCGACTCACCGAACTCTGGTCGATCATGGAGTTCTGCCTCCCGGGCTTCCTCGGACCGCAAAGCGATTTCCGCCGTCGATTTGCGATTCCAATCGAACGGCATCGCGACGAACGACGAGCAGAACGCCTGAAACAACTTGTCGGCCCCTTCATCCTTCGGCGACTCAAGACCGATGATGGCGTCGCCGACGATCTCCCACCATTGGTCGAGAACCGACAGCAGGTTCAACTCACGCCGGAACAGGCGAAACTCTACGACACCGTGGTTCAGGACATGCTTCGAAAAGTGGACGAGGCGACGGGCATCCGCCGTCGAGGCCTTGTTCTTTCGGGGCTCGTCCGACTCAAGCAAATCTGCAACCACCCCGCACACTTCCTTCGCGAGACCGATCTCGCACCCGTAAAGGGCGAACGGCTCAGCCGTCGCTCTGGCAAGAGCATCCGGCTCGTCGAAATTCTTGAGGAAGTCGTCGCCGCCGGCGATCAGGCCTTGATCTTTACGCAATTCCGACAGATGGGGCATCTCCTAGCCACCATCATGCGGCAAGAATTCGACATGGATCCGCTGTTCCTTCACGGCGGCACGCCGCAAGGAAAACGAGATCAGATGATCGAGCGCTTCCAGAATCGCGAAGCCGCACCCATCTTTATCCTGTCCCTCAAGGCCGGCGGCGTGGGCGTCAACCTGACCAGTGCGAATCACGTGATTCACTTTGACCGCTGGTGGAATCCCGCGGTGGAAAACCAGGCCACGGACCGGGCATTCCGAATCGGACAGACCAGAACCGTGAACGTCCACAAGATGATCACATCTGGAACGCTCGAGGAACGGATTGATCAGATGATTGAGCAAAAAACTGACCTCGCCCGCCGAATCATCGGTGCGGGAGAGTCTTGGTTGACCGAATTGAGCTCCAATCAGTTGCGGAACGTGCTGGCACTCCGCGAGAGCGGCGTCGAGGAGGATGACTCATGATCACCAGCCGCGACGAAGGATTTCGACGCCGGGACGACACGCCTCGCAAGGTTCGTAACGGACTTCGCCTCCGATCGAAGGACGAAGAGATTGTCTTTACTTGGCCCGCCGGCCCTTGGTTAGAGATGATTCTCACCGGCTTCGATGACACCACGCGATCCGAAGGCCTCGACTTTGCCCGCAAGGGCCAGACGGTCCTCATGAACATCGAACCGGCGAGAATTACCGCCACGGTGCAAGACGTGTCGGCGCGACCACACGACCTCCGCATCGAGTTTGATCCCATCAGCCGGGACGACTGGGACCGAGTCGTCAAATCGATGGCTCGAGAAGCCCGTTACACCGCAAAGTTGGTCTCCGGTGATGTCTCCCCGGAAATCGCTGAACCGTTCGCGGCCGCCGGACTCACCTTGATCCCCGATCCCTCACAGATTCAATTCATCTGCAACTGCGGGCAGTCGAAGTGCCGACATGCGGTCACCGCGGCGTACTTGATGGCGGAGCGAATGGAGGCAGATCCACTGTTGATTCTCACGCTCCGCGGACTGTTCGGACCACGTTTCCTGGAACGACTTCAGGAAGCTCGGCTGCTCGCAACCAGCGGCCTGAGTCGCGCCCATCCCATCCCGGGAACGGCGGCCATGGTTCGAGATCTTCCCTCCGTGGAGGAATCGCTCGAAACGTTCTGGAGTCCCGGACCCGGACTTGAGGCCTTCAAGCGAGAGCGACGAATCGAACACGCGCCTCAGGCGCTGCTCCGGAGACTGGGAAACGCACCGCTCGAAGGACGCTTCCCACTGGTCGGACTCTTGGCGAGCATCTACGACTCCGTGGCGAATGCTGCTCGCGCCCGACTCGCGGAGCTCGATGACGTTGCCATGGCCGCATCTCAGCCTCTACCGGACGTCGATCCTTCCGACGACGAAGACGAGACGGACTGAGCCAAACCCACGGCAGAAGCCTGATTCAAGATCGGAATCGACGCCCTCTCAGCAGGACTTGCGTTGACATGGTTCAATTCGGGCCATGGACGTCCTCTGGATGATCAATCGGCTCGAGCGAATCCCCGGCTCACTGGCGGCATTGCTCGCCGACCTGAGCACCGATGACGCTCGCTGGCGACCTTCCGAATCAGACTGGTCCATACTCGAGATCATCTGCCACCTCGTCGACGAGGATCTTGATGACTTCGGCACGCGACTCCGAATGACCCTTGAGGCTCCAGAAGCCGACTGGCCGAAGATCGACCCCAAAGCGGCCGCAGGAGCGCGTGGCTATCGCGACCGTGATCTTCAGATGATGTTGCATCAGTTCAGCGCCGTTCGACGCACCGAGGCGAACTGGCTGCACACCGTCGCCGATCACGACTTCTTCATCGAGAAGAGCCAACCGACATTCGGAACCATTCGAGCAGGCGACATCCTCGCGGCATGGTGCGCTCATGACGATCTGCATCTTCGTCAGATCGCACGACGTCTCCACGAGATGACCGCCTACAAGGCCGGTCCCTTTGCCATCGATTATGCCGGCGATTGGTGACCGACCCCACAGCCCAACACATCACTCCAAACTCAACGCGTCCGGAATGACGGCGATCGGCGTGGGCATGGCGGAACCAATCCTGAGCCGCCACGCCGCAAGCCTGCCAAGCATCGCCTCGCGAAGCTCGGGTTCGGTTTCGCTCCGATCGACTAATTCTCCCGGATCAGATTCGAGATCAAAGAGTTCGATGTCACCATCTTCGAACCACTCAATGAGTTTCCATCGCCCCTCACGAATTGCACCGCTTGGCGTGGAACGAAACGGTCGACCAGGATCATGGCTCTCCGCATCGCGGCCTTCGAGGTATGCGGGAAAGTGCCAGAAGAGCGAGCCACGATCCAGTGGCTCACCGCGAAGCGCTGGCATCAACGATACCGCGTCGATCGGCCGATCGGCCGGCATCACGGCCCCGGCGAGTTCGACCAGCGTCGGGTGGACATCGAATAACTGCACCGGCGTCTCCACCTCGCCCGCAGGGACCCCCGGTACTCGAACGAAGAGGGGCGTTCGCACTCCACCCTCGTAGAGCATGCCCTTTCCCCCTCGCCACGGTGACATGTCGGTGACCGGTTGAAGCCCGCCGTTGTCGCTGGCGAAACAGACGACGGTGCGATCCAGGTCGACCGCGGCCAAGATTGTTCCCACCGCTCGATCCGTCGCCTCGACCATGACGGCGTATCGCGCCGATCGATCATTCATCTGCGGATGTCGGATTTTCATTGCCGCCACCGCCTCTGACCTCGCCTGAATCGGCGTGTGGACCGCATATGGTGCGTACATCACGAACCAAGGTCGGCCATCCTCCACCGCGTCGGCCTCGAACGATTCAATCATTTGCACCGTCTCGCTGGCAAGCCGATCGATGAGATATTCACCCTTCGGCCCGTCCTCTAGATTCAAGTTGCGATACGGCGGAAAATACGACTTGGGATGACCGGCCTTGTTTCCCCCAATATTCCGTTCGAATCCCTGAGTCGTCGGATCATCGCTGACATGCCACTTGCCGACGAATCCGGTTCGATAACCCACCGATCCCAGCGTCTCCGCAATCGTTCGCTCGTCATCACGAATTCGAAACTCGTTCTTTGGCGGCTTCACTCGTCGATTGGAGGCTTTTCCGCGCTCCGCGCTGCCAACGGTATGAACCCCCGTACGACTTCCGTGTCGGGCCGTGACGAAGGCCGCCCGGCTCGGCGAACAATTTGGCCCGTTGCATCCAGCATTCGTGAATCGGACACTCTGAGCCCGAAGCGCGTCGATGTTCGGCGTTCGGTGGATCGCATGGCCTTCGCCAGAGAGATCTCGACAACCCAGATCGTCGATCAGGATCAAGAGAAGGTCCGGACGGTCCAGAAGTGGCGTCGAGGTCGGCGCCGAGCCCCGAGTATGATCTTGCCCGAATGCGGCGCCCAGAACGGTCGCCATCACCATCAGGCCGAAACCCGCGCTCCGACTTTGACGGGTCATTCGGATGCCGCCTTGATCTCGTCCATCCGCATGGGCATTGAATCGATGAAGGGAAAGATCGTCGCCGGATCGACGACTTGGGAGTACCGCGACTTCACGCCGCCGTCCTTACCGACGAGTACCGCCTCGAATTTTTCCCTCGAGAGTTTGTAGCGGTCACGAAACGCCGCCGTCTCGCCCGCGGTGAGATGATGACTGACCGAGCGAGCCGCGGAAGGATCTCTGACAACCCAACCCTCGCTGTTGGTCAGCATGACCAAGAGGAGCGCCCGATCAAGCCACCCGGCCTCCACCTCGGCGACCAAGGACCACTGAAGATCCAATGCCGTTCCCGGCGACTCCACGGCAACCACCAGTAGCCGATACTTCCAACGCCAGTCGGCCGCCATCTTCGCAACCCTCGCCTCATCTGCATTCGTGATCGAAGAGTCTTGCATCGAAGATTCCATGCCTCCACATCCAGAGAGCACACCAACCAAAGCGAACGAAATCAGCACCAGGCCGTTGCAGATCAACGGCACGATAGACGTCATGGCAACGGTTCATCGAGCCGCGTAAGCAGATCATCAACTGCTGCCTTCAGCTGCGCATCGATTCCCGCGACTTCGTCTTCCGGAGTCTGCACCACGATGAGATCGGGGACGGCGCCGTTGTTCTCCATGTCCTCGCCACTTTGGAGATACCAACCACGGAAGGGAAGCCGCACCGATGTCCCGTCGATCAAGGAGGTGCCACCAGTGGAGATGACGCTTCCGTGCGTGCGTTGACCAACCAGCGTGCCGCGGCCAAGTGTCTTAAAGGCATGCGAGATGATTTCTGCATTCGAGTAGCTTTTCTCGTTGCAGAGCATGTTCATGGGAAGCATGTATCGCTGGATATAGAGACGATCCTGCGGATAGTTCCCGGTGCTCGACTGGTCGGCTCCCCGTGGAATGGTGTATGCATGCGGCCGGGCCATGATCGAAGCAAGAAGTCGATCTGTGGTCCATCCCCCACCATTGTCACGAACATCAACCACGAGGCCGTCCCGCCCTTCCGCCGCCGCAAAAATGTCCCGCTCAAATTCATCCAGCGATGGCTGGTTCATTCCACGGATGTGCGTATAGCCAAGTCTTCCTCCGGACCATTCGTCGACTAAGGCCGATCGACGCCGTTGGGTCGCGCGATAGACGAGACCTCGAACCGCACTATTCGAAATCGGGGTCAACAGCAGATCAAGCTCGACCGGTTCCTCCGCCACGCCGTCTTCCGCCGCCGGAACGGCTCGAAGCACGGTCACGATCACCTCTGAACCACTCTTGCCTCGGAGGCGACCGCCCACGGTGTCCGGAGGGGTCGACCCGAGGTCGAACGGCACGAGATCAATCGCCGTGATCACGTCGCCAACTTCCAATGGCATTTCGGTTTCCACCGCCGGCGAATCCTCGATGATCCCCGTGATTCGATATCCGCGCTCGACCCTTTCCAGGTCGACGCCAAGCCGTCCGATGGATTGGGACAACGGCATCGCCTCAGCCTGTGCGCGGATGCCCATGTGCGAGGCGCTGAGTTCGCCAATGAGTCGATTCGCGACCCAGTTGAACTCGTCAGCAGTTCTTGCCTTCCGCGCGAGTTGGTGATATCGCTCGGTCAAGGCGGGCCAGTCCAGCCCCTTCATCTCGGGATCATAAAAGACCTCTCCGATGATCCCCGCCGCCTCGAGGAACTTCTCGCTCGACTGCTGCTCAAGATCAAGTCGGATTCGCATGCGGATCGGATACGCCGTCGCTTTACCACTTCCGACATCAATGGTCTTGGCCGCGCCGCCCCCCACTGCGACCAGCCGTCCGCCATCTTCAGAGAGCCCCATCATCGAAACCGAGTCACCGAGTCGCTTCCGACCCGTGCCGTCCCACTTGACTGAATAAAGACCCGACACGCCAGGTGCGGATGTCCTGCTCCCGAAGAGCACCGCGTTCCCCGCTGGGAGCATCGTCAGACGGTTTTCGTTGCCCGGAAGACTCGTCAACTTCCGGAGCCGGAGATATGCCGTCTCCAGATCCTTGGTCGTGAATGGAGGCACGTCGGCCTCTTCCGCCGCATCTTCCGCATCCGAATCCGAATCCGCATCAGCATCCGCATCCGCATCCGCATCCGCATCCGAATCCGAATCCAAATCCGCATCCGCATCAGCATCAGCATCCGCATCCGCATCCGCATCCGCCACGTTGACTGGCTCATCCTGACCCGCGGCCGCTTCCACATCCGCCACTGCCGCGGCCGCAGCCTTCGCCAATGCCTTTCGGACTTTGTTCGGATCGAGCGGCTTCCGCTTCTTCGCCGCCTTCTCTGCATCTTCGAAATACTTCTCGAGTTCAGGGGTGGCCAGTTTTTCCAGATTGCGATCGAGGAAGACGTACCAGACGTCGTATTCCTCAGAGTCTCGTTCGCTTGAGAACGCAAGCACCTTGGCATCGGCGGAGAACCGGGCACCCCCGTCGTTATCGGGATGGCGCGAGATGTTGATCGGCGCCGCCGATCCGTCGCTCGGCACGATGAAGACGTCTTGATTGAAGTTCATATCCGCCTGATCAAAGACGATCCAACTCGAGTCGAGACTCCACTCGAACTCGATGCCCCGATCCCATCCTGCTCGGAGTAGCGTCTCCTCCCCGGTGGCCAGATCGAACATCATCAGATCGCCCAGGCCGCGAATGAACCCGAGCTTCATGCCATCGGGCGACGGCGACGGGCGATGATCATTGGTCCCAGTTTCAATCAGCGGGCTGACCTGAAAACTCACGGCATCCGCCCAACGCGCGGGGTCAAGCAGCGGATCGGCTTCGTCTTCTGCTTCTGTTTCATCCTCTGTTTCTGGAGCGTCCTTCGCGCCTTCTTCTTCGCCCGAATCACCGGCATCTTTCCCCTCACTCACGTCCGCGACCTGGCTCGCACCCTCTTCGTCGACAGCATCCGCCGGCTCGAGGTCCTTCGCGTCTTCAGAAGATGCGTCTTCCTCTGCTTCTTCCTCTGATCCCTCGTCGCCCTCGCCGGACCCCGTCCGATCTGCATAGTCGTTCTTGATCTCTTCGCGGGTTCGCGCGACGGTTGCGGCCATGATCGAAGCGTGGCCGCCATCCATGGTCGTAAAATAGAGGGTGGTTCCGTCGGGACTCCAGGCGAGATCGCCTTCTCGGCCGTGCGTTTCGGTCACTCGGCGAGTGGGCGCGTCATCCGCGGTGCCTCGAATCACGACTTCGCCGTAGGCAATCACCGCGATCGATTCTCCATCCGGGTTGAGCGCTGCCTCGGTGACCTGTCGAGAAATGTCGAGGTTCTCTTCTGCATCAAGCGCGTCCTCCGGCGCCGTGATGACCATCGGTCGTGGGACCGCATTTGGATCGTCAAGGTCAAGTGTAAAGAGCGAGTCCCATCGATGCAGAACGATTTTTCGACCATCGGAAGTCGCATCGAATCCCGCAACGTCGATGTCCTCAAAATCGGTGATCGCCTCGGCATCCCCGCCATCCAGCGATTGTCGATGAATGTTCTGAGTCGAGTTCGCGCGATCAGAGAGGAAGAGGACGGCATCATCACCCGACCATCGCGGCTTCCCGTCGTTTCCTGCCCAATCGGTCAACGGCGAGAACGTGTCGGCGGCGCCGTCATACATCCAGACGTTGCGCCGATCGTCGCCCCGATAGTGCCGCCGCTCCCACTTCGCGTTCCCTCGTTCGAAAGCCGCCCGGGTGCCATCGGGGCTCCGGACGTTCAATCCACCGAAGGCATCGTGCAATCGACGCGGCTCGCCGCCTTCGATCGAAACCTCGTAGGGACGCGGGGATCGATAGAGATCACCCTCGAGATACCCCGTGAATCCCACGACAACGTTTCCATCTGAATCAACACCAACTCCACCAAGGGCGACTGAGCTATCAAGGTCGGTGATCTTTCGGAGTCCGGTGCCATCGGCCGCCATTGCCCAAAGATTGGTGGTCCCAGTTCGGTCGCTCTCGAACACAATTGTGGAACCATCCGGCGTCCAAGCCGAATCATGGTCACGGCCAGGATGGCTGGTCAGTCGAGTGGCAGTTCCGCCCCCGAAGGCGACCTTCCAAAGATCTCCTCGCCAGCTAAAGACTACGGTCTCGCCATCTGGGCTGATACTCGGGAATCGAGGAAGGTCGACGTTCCCTTCCGCCCGAAGGGTGCCGGTTGTCCGGGGATGCACGGTCCCCACGGCAGCCGAGGCGAACCCAGAAATCAGGAGGCTGATCACCCCCGCCGACAAAGTGAAGCCGAGGACGGGGCGAAGCAAGAGCCAACGATTCATGACGTATCTCCAAATTTACCGACTGTTCAGTCTTGAATTTGACCACACCGAATGGAACCGCATCGATTCAAACGGCGCGATCTCCCGAAGTCTACCCGCCGCTCCGCAAACGGTCCGCTTTGGCAACCTCTCAGATGCCCGCAATGGCGTTTCGGTCGGTCTGATCCGATTGCGCGGCCTGTCCGCCGTCCTCCGGTACTTGAAGATCCTGAAAACTGGATCCGGACGGAAGTTGAACTCCCCAAAGTCCGATTTTCCTCCTGACCCTCAAGAGAAGGACTCTACGGTATGAATCGCCAAGCAAACGACCCAAACGACCGAATGCGGACCATCCTCCAACGAATGGAGCGATCGATCGACGATGCTCGTTCCAAACGCGTCGAAGGAACCGTCGCGGGCTCCGCATACACGCCCGGGATGCCCAACTCGACCGCGACCCGATCCGAAGGGACTCCACGAGCGTTAGATCCGCTTGATACGCCCATCGCCGACAGCACTCCGGGAAAGCCCTCGGAGAGCGACGCGAACGCCACCGTTCGTGATGCCGGCACCATGTTTGATTTCAAGGGTCCACGCCTGAAGGCACGTCCAAAGCGATCCACCAACGGCTAAGACCTTGCCCGGTAGGAACTCGATGCCCCGCCGCGTCGCGGTTAGACTCGGAGGATGCGAAAAGAATCCCTCGATTTTCTCCGTCGGCTCCTCGACACGCCCTCACCGTCCGGCCATGAAACTGCCGGCCAGCGCATCTGGCTCGAAGAGGTCGGCCAGTCCGCGACCTCAACCTGGAATGACGCCTACGGCAACTGTTTCGCCCGCCTCGAATGCGGCCGGGATGACGCTCCCACCGTGGCCATCTGCGGCCATGCCGACGAGATCGGCCTCATGGTGAACAACATCGACGAGAAGGGTTTCGTCTACTGTCGCCAGATTGGCGGCATCGACGCCGGTTCGATTGTCGGTAAGCGAATCCGCTTTCTCTCCAGCGTCGAGGGTGTCGACGAACCGGTACTTGGCGTGATCGGGGCTACCGCGATTCATCTCCAAGATCGTGCCCGCGATGCCAAAGTCCGCAAGCTACACGAGCTCTTCATCGACATCGGCTGCACGTCGAAAGAAGAGGCCGCCGCGAAACTAAACATCGGCGACGCTGGCGTTTTTGCGGATGGATCCATGCTCCTGGGCGAAGACATGATCCTCGCTCGAGGCCTCGATAATCGAATCGGAACTTGGGCCGCCGCAGAAGCGATCCGGCTGCTGGCCGATGATCGCGAGAAACTCCATTGCAATGTGGTCGCGGTGAGTACCGTTCAGGAAGAAGTCGGCCTACACGGCGCGGCCATGATCGCGGACGGACTCAAGCCCGATGTGGCGCTGGTCACCGACGTCGGACATGCCACCGACACGCCCGGCATCGATCGCAACCGACACGGTGATTTCAAAATGTCGGGAGGCCCGAAGATCGCGGTAGGCGGTCCAGCCCAACCGATTGTGGTTGCCAAACTTCTTGCCGCCGCGGCCGCAGAGAAAATCACGATTCAGCGCTCGGCGACGCCGGGAAGATCCGGCACCGATACGGATGCCATCTTCCTTCGTAACGGCGGCATCCCTTGTGGCTTGGTCAGCCTCCCAATTCGCTACATGCACACCACCGTCGAGCTCAGCAGTCTCGAAGACTTGGATGCCATCGCTCGAATCTTCGCCCGATTCTGCCGAGATCTTCAGAGCAACGAGTCGTTCATCCCTAAGATTTCCTGAATTCAGTGATGGAACCGGCGAAATTGCCCGCCAAGGAACCCGAGATAGTGGTCGTCCTAGGACCTCCTCACTATCCTGTGACTCCTTCGACCGATGAGAGTATCTGCCATGTTTGATTTTCTTTCGCAGACATTTCGAAACTTCAAGCACACCGGGGCGGTCTGGCCGAGTGGTGATCGGCTCGCGAATGAGATGACCAGTTCTCTTCGCAAGTCGACCGGGCCGAAGCGAATCCTCGAAGTGGGACCGGGGACCGGCCCCTTCACGGCAAAGATTCTCCAGTCCGTTCGACCCGAAGACGAGTTTCATATCGTCGAAATCAATCCGTTCTTCTGCAAGGTGCTCGAAAAGCGGTTGCTTGATCCGTTCCGCCAGCGCCACCCAAACTCGACGGTCGAGCTTCACGAGTCTCCGATCGAGTCGGCACCGGTCACCGGCACCTTCGATCACATTATCTGCGGCCTCCCCTTCAACAACTTTCCCCCCTCTTTGGTTCGAAGCATCTTTAAGAGAATGCTCAGCCTGCTCGGAGAAGGCGGCGATCTCACCTACTTCGAATACGCCGCGGTCCGTGTCATGAAGGCGCCGGTCACCAGCCCCCAGTCGAGACGAAACCTCCGGCAAATCGACGCCCACGGCAAGAGGCTACATCGACAGCACCGAGGATCCCGCCAACTCGTCATGGCCAATTTCCCGCCCGCGGTCGCCGTCCGGCTCTTCCAGCCGATCAACTGAGCAACTCCGGGCGACACCGTCCCAATCTGCAGGTCACGCGTACATTCCGATGGATCCCGGGGGACGTATGCTGCGCACTTCGGTTTCCGTATGCCCGTCCCGCGCGGATCAGATTCACCTGGTCCCAAAAACTGATTTAGAACGAGAAAACGCATGGTCTTCATCAACGAAAACTACCTCAAACTTTCCGCTGGGTACCTCTTCCCGGAGATCGCCCGACGCGTCAGCGACTATGTCGACACGAATCCCTCGCTCGCCGAACGCATCATCCGATGCGGCATCGGCGACGTCACCGAGCCGATCGTTCCGGCGGTGCTCACGGCCATGCACACCGCGATCGACGACCTCGGATCCCACGCGACATTCCGGGGGTATCCCCCTCCGACCGGCTACGATTTTCTTCGCCACGCCATCGCGGAACACGACTACCGCAGCCGGGGCATCGCGATCGCCGATGATGAAATTTTCGTGAGCGACGGTTCAAAGGGTGATTGCGGGAGCCTGCTCGAGATCCTCGGGGTTGGAAACCGCGTCGCGGTAACCGACCCGGTCTATCCCGTCTACGTCGACACGAACGTCATGACTGGAAATACCGGCGGGCCACTGGAGGACGGAGGCTACGAAGACCTCATCACAATGGAGGGGAACGAAGCCAACGGCTTTGTGCCCAGCCCTCCCGAAACGCCGGTGGACCTCGTATACCTCTGCTTCCCGAATAACCCGACGGGATCCACGATCGACCACGCCCGCCTCCGGGTCTGGGTCGAATGGGCGATCGAACACGACGCGCTCATCGTCTACGACGCCGCCTACGTGAATTTCATCCGCGATCCAGACCTACCCCGCAGTATCTTCGAGATTCCCGGGGCCAACCGATGTGCCATCGAAACGCGAAGCTTCTCCAAGAACGGCGGGTTCACCGGCCTTCGCTGCGGATACACGGTGGTTCCGAAGACGCTCGAAGGTCGCACCCGTGACGGACAGACCGTCCCACTTCACCAACTCTGGAGCCGGCGGTGGAGCACGCGAAGTAACGGCGTCAGCTGGCCAGTGCAACGAGGCGCCGAAGCCCTTTACTCAGCCGAAGGGCTCGAGCAGACTTCGATGCTCATCGACCACTACATGACCAACGCCTCCCTCCTCCGAAGCGGATGCGAAGCGATGGGTCTCACGGTGCATGGTGGCGAAAATGCCCCGTACGTCTGGGTCAAGTGCCCACCGGGGCAGGACAGCTGGGGGATGTTTGACCGACTCCTCAAGGATGCACAAATCGTCACCACACCCGGTGCAGGTTTCGGACGATGTGGCGAGGGCTACTTCCGGATCAGCGCCTTCAATAGCCGAGCGAATGTCGAGGAAGTCGTCACCAGACTCACGAAACTCGTCTAGACGAACCCAAAGAGTCGGCCCACCGCGTGATCACGATGGGCCGACGGCAATTTCGAAAATTCGAATCTGGTCTCAGGCCGTGACCTCGACGGTTCCCAGCGGCCGCGCCTGCATCAACCGTTGAAGAACTGCCTCCGCGGCCGGCTCGGGCAGATTCAGGCGATCGAGCACCATCGAGATATTGGGCGGGATCGACTCGTGTCCGAGACTCGAGAGAATTCCCCCCACTCGGTCCGCAATCGCGGCGATCACCGTCGGATCGACTCCGATCGAGGGCCGGACATCAGCGAACCGACGGTCCGCGTGGCTCCCGTTGATGCGTCGCATCGGGGTCATTCGATGTTCCCCGAACCGCCGTCGAGAAGGCTTTCCCATCGCGAGTTGAACTCGGCAATGTTGAATCCCTCGAAGCTCATCACTCGTTTCGCCTCACTCGAGATCATGGAAAAGACCTCGGCTTGCGAGAGTTGACCGTCACCGTCAGCGTCAAATTGCTGCTTGAATGCATCGTTCAATGCCAACGAGTCCATTGGGATGAACCCATCCCCGTTTGTATCGAGTCGCGACATCGCGTAGCTGGTCAGCCGATTGACGCTGGCCTTCATCATCTCGGAAGCCTGCTCAGGAAGCTCGGAGGCCGGCATCTGAGTTCCACCGGAATTCTCCAGCATGATGCCGAGGTCCGTGCCGTCAACGATACCGTCGCCATTGAAGTCGAAGTCCGGGTGATCACTTCCCCATGCCTTCATGAAACGATCCAGCTGGCTCGGGTCGGCCGTTGATTGCATCTGCTCCTCGAGATACTGCCCAAGGTCTTGGCCATCAACCGTCCCATCACCATTTAGGTCGTACATCGCATCAGACGATCCCCAGGCTGTCATGAAGCCCTCGACGGACATGGGATCGGTGGGTGAATCGGACTCAGCCGGAATACCACTTTCAAGATAGATGCCCAGATCCTGTCCATCGACCACGCCATCCGCATTGAAGTCCCAATCGGGATCCGCAGAGCCCCAGGCCCCAAGGAGTGATTGCAGGTCTGCATCGCCGGATTGAGCCGCAGTCTGTGCCGAGAGCAACTGGCCAAGATCGATGCCGTCGACCGAACCCGAACCATCCACATCCCAGGTCTGGTCATCACTTCCCCAGGCAGACATGAAAGCGTCCATGTCGAGAAGTTGAGTTCCTGCGGCCGTCGGTGGCGCTTCCGTCGGAGGCGTCGACTCCACTGGTCGAACGGTGTTCGATGCGCTACTGAGCACCTTCGAGAGGCCGGCGGGGCTGAGAAGCTCGGGGCTTGATGGTCCGATCTGCATGGTTATTCTCCGGGGAAGGGTACGTGTGCCCCGGAGAGAGGCAAGCCCCATGCCAACCACGCCCAATCCGCGACCAAGACCCCCAGAAGGCCCTCGTGCTCCCCAGATCAAGATGCCAACAGAAGTTTCGGTGATCGATCCGGCAACAGTTGCGCCTCGATCGATTCGGCTGGGCGAAGGAACTGCGCGAGCGTCAAACGCTCCAACCGGGGCCAGGTTTTGGTCGGGGAGGCGCGATCTCCTCCACCTCCGCGGCCCCGCCACTTTCGGCTGCTTTTTCCGAAGCCGTGAGATGCTTCGAGCAAATCACGAACATCTCAACGGACTCGCCTCGGCTCGCCAACGGCTTGAATCCTTTGGCCTTCTCAAACATCGATCCAGCCCGGTCGAGCAAGTCACGGTATGCCTCGCCCTCAAATACCTTCATGACCAGATTGCCGCCGGGCCGGAGCCAGGTGCCGGCACGATCAAGAAGTTCATTGCAGAGTCGAATCGATCGGTGATGGTCGCCAAAGTGATCGCCGGTCGTATCCGGCGCCATGTCGGAGAGCACCACGTCAAACGCCGCGCCCCCCAGCGATGCGAGATCGACCTCTCGAAGATCCGCTTCCCGCAGAATGACATTGGGGGGCAGGCCAGACGGATCAATCAACTTCAGGTCCACCCCGATGACCGACCCCCGAGGACCGATTCGGCGAGAAGCGACCTGACACCATGAGCCGGGGGCCGCTCCACAATCGAGCACTCGATCGCCCTTGGACAGCACCTTCTTCTTGTCGTCAATTTCCTTCAACTTGAACGCCGCTCGAGAGCGGTAGCCCTCGCGCTTTGCCTGACGAAACCAATGGTCTTGAACGTCGCGCACGGCGGCTCAATCCTGTTCTGGGCTCAAAGGCCCCCCGAAATCATGTGAATTCATTCCATGATCACGGGGCCGACCCCGGTCGGATTCTCGGTAACCGCCACGCGAATGTCGCCATAGGTGGTTCGGACCAGAACGGGGTTCAGGCCGCCACCGACCTCGGCGACGAAGATGGCGGGGCCATTTTCCGCGGAGGTGCTGATCACGCGAGCTTGGGTGAATCGGTTGTAGACAAGGCCACCGATGGAGCGAAGGTCGTAGATCCCGGTCGAACCCTTGGGCGCCCGGTAGTCGACTTCGCCTTCCTTGGT
>ERZ887942.1132-NODE-1132-length-19360-cov-5.564880_pt1 | contig 19360 bp, 14 predicted proteins | sample MGYA00521099_ERZ887942 | MGnify/ENA primary metagenome ERZ887942 (study PRJEB32303, sample SAMEA104408605) | aquatic metagenome | biome: Brackish water; feature: Pelagic; material: water | place: Baltic Sea | collected 2014-06-07T06:48:00 | depth 16,251 m ...
CAGCTCGGACGTCCGCTTCCACCTTGTCGCCGTGTTCTTCGAGGCTCTTGCGAGTCGAGTAGGCGACCTGCTCGGCTCGGTTTCGAGTCTCGACCAGCTCTCGCTTGGCCTTGTCCGACTCGGCGTTCTGCTCGGCCTCGAGTTTCATTCGCTCGATCTCCTCTTCGGGGAGTCCGCTCGAACCGTTGATCTCGACGTTGTGACTCTTGCCAGTCGCCTTGTCAGTCGCGGAGACGCTCAGAATGCCATTCGCATCGATCGAGAATTCGACTTCGATCTGGGGCGTCCCCCGCTGAGCGGGTGGAATTCCGGTGAGATCAAACTGGCCGAGGGTTCGATTGTCCTTGGCGAATTCGCGTTCGCCTTGAAGGACGTGGATCGTGACTGATCCCTGATTGTCGCTTGCGGTGGAGAACGTCTCCTTGCGGGATGTGGGAATGGTCGTGTTTCGTTCGATCAGACGCGTCATCACGCCGCCGAGCGTTTCGACCCCGAGGGACAGTGGCGTCACGTCGAGGAGGAGCACGTCCTTCACATCACCCTGCAGCACGCCGCCTTGGATCGCGGCACCGATCGCGACCACTTCGTCGGGGTTGATGGAGCGATCGAGTTCGGGCGTCTTGAAGATTTCCTTCGCAACCTCTTGAACCTGTGGGATCCGAGTGGATCCACCGACCATCACCACTTCGGCGATGTCCGAGGGCTTGATCTTCGCATCAGTCAGCGCTTGTTCGCAAGGACCGCGAAGTCGATCGAACAAATCACTACAGATCGACTCGAAAGTGGCTCTGGTCACGGTCACCTGAAGATGCTTGGGACCGTTCTGATCTGCGGTGATAAAGGGAAGATTGACCTGGGCTTCCATCTGCTGGGACAACTCGATCTTTGCCTTTTCGGCTGCTTCCTTCAGACGCTGGAGGGCCATGGCATCGCTGCGGATGTCGATTCCTTCGGCCTTCTTGAATTCGTCCGCGATGAAGTCGATCAATCGCTGGTCGAAGTCGTCGCCGCCGAGGTGGCCGTCGCCGTTGCTGGAGAGTACTTCGAAGACCCCGTCACCAACATCCAAGATCGAGACGTCGAACGTACCGCCGCCGAGGTCGAACACCGCGATCCGCGCGTTCTTCTTCTTTTCAAGGCCGTAGGCGAGGGCCGCCGCGGTCGGTTCATTAATGATCCGCTCGACTTTCAGACCGGCGATCTCGCCGGCATCCTTGGTCGCCTGACGCTGCGCATCATTGAAGTACGCCGGGACCGTGATGACCGCACGGTCAACGGTCTCTCCGAGGTAATCTTCGGCCGTTTTCTTGAGGTCGCGGAGGATCATCGCCGACACTTCCGGCGGTGTGAACTCCTTGTCGCGAACATTGACAGAGACGAGATCCTCGCCGCCGCCGACGACCTTGTAGGGGACGAGCTTCTCCTCGTGCTGGACCTCGTTGTGACGGCGGCCCATGAATCGCTTGATGGAGAAGACCGTGTTGCTGGGATTGGTAACCTGCTGATGCCGGGCAGCCTGCCCGACCAGCCGGTCGCCTTTGTCGGTGAATCCGACCACCGAGGGCGTCGTCCGATTCCCGGTGGAGTTGATGATGACGGTCGGGCGTTCGCCCTCCATGACGGCCACCACGGAGTTGGTGGTTCCGAGGTCGATTCCGATGATCTTGCTATTGGACTCTGACATGGGTGTATTCAAACCTTTCTGTTCCTCGGCTCCGCTCGCGTCGTCGTCCGTCCGATGAGCCATCGGAACTTCAGGGGGACGATTCGCGATCCGACCGGAGGGCCGGGGAGTCAACCGAGGATTCTGAGTGTTGGAGCCTTTGGGGGTCCGTTAAAAGAGGTTGCAAGGCCGATGCCAGAAAGAACCCCCGATTCTCGCCCAATTCAAGGGGTGTCTTGGGGGGTGTTCTGCCGATTTGGCACCGATGGACGCGATGAACCGACGAGACTCCGAACCCGGCAAGGGGCATGGCATGAAAGCGATGACCATGTCTTCATTGGCAGTTTGGCCAATCTTGGTGGCGTGGCTCTTCGATGTCGGGTGGCTGCTATCGCCACTCGCCAGCAGGCTGGGGGGTCGGTGGCAAGCCTTGGTTTGGATTCCAGATTGGGTGTGGCTGGCCTTGGTTGGATTCTGCTCAACTTTAGCGTTGTGCATTCTCGCAATGAGCCGCCGGGCCACGTCTTGGTCGCTCGTGCTCGCGGCGGCCCTGGCAGTCGTTGGTCCGCTCTGGGGCACCCTTCATCGGGATCTCAGATTCCCGGCGCGGTCGGCCCAGGGCGACGCCACGGTGTTGTTTCTGAATTCGCAAGATCCGGGATCGCGAGTCGTGGGCTCAGTGGTCGAACAGCTCGTCGCCATGGATTCTGAGATCGCCGTGATCGTCAATCCTGGTTGGATCCCGCTCACGTGGCGAGCCGTTGAAAAAGCGGCGCCGACCGGCCGGTTCTTTCGGAGATCCGGAAACTTCTTTGTCGCGTCGCGAACGGCCATCAGATCCATGAGACGGATCGTTGCCAAGGGCGAGACTCAAGCAATGGAAGTTACTTTCGAGAGCACGGACAATTCATCGTTTCCAAAAAGAATTCTCGTCGTCGACCTTCCCTCTGACCTCGCGGTGAATCGGTCTGAAAGCCTTCGGGATCTGGCCGCGGGTATCGCTGTCGAATTTGACGCCGCCGTGAAAGCACGATCACCGATTGACCTTCTCGTGGGTGATTTCAATGCAACTCCAAGAACTCCGGAACTAGGGCTTCTGATTCCGGGATTCCACGATGTCTTCACGAAAGTTGGTCGTGGATGGGGTGGTACTTGGCCTCGGGAGCGCGGGTGGCTACGGATCGACTTCGCCTTCGCGCCGCTCGATCGCATGCCTACGAGTCTAGAGACCTTCGATCCTGGCGACGGGGGACACCGCGGGCTGGTCGTCGGGTACCGACGTCCTTGAAAACGGTATCAATCGTGATTTGGTGCGGGAAGCGGAAGCGGTCCGCCATCGTGGTCAACCGTCGACTTCGAGTTCAACCCAGATCTTCAAGATCCACTCTCCGGCGGCCATGCCGTCCATGGAATCATCAAGGAAGTCGTCGGACTCCGGAAGTGAATCCAAGAACGTCGAGCCGGTGTCGGCGCGGTAGATCGTGGACCCGTCACTCTTCAGGATATTCATGCCGTGTTGATGATTGAAGTCGCTCCGGCTCCGGAGGCCGTCGGTGAGGAGAATGAGATTTGGATCGCTCAGTCGCCTTCGCATCCTTTGGCTTGGATCGCCGCGGGTCAGATGGCCCGTGTAGTGGTAATTGCAATAGGTGGGATCGGGACCGGAACCAGAGTGGAGTTTGCTCTGGGCCGCCTCAAAGGTGTGTTCGCTCGCATGGGCGGGGCAAAAACAACACGCGGGTGAGTCGATGTACCGATCTTTCCAGAGCAAGCCAAGACCGTCGAAACTTGCGGGTGTGACTTGATCTTCGGATTCTCCGGTCGTCATCGCCATCATGTCGGGCAGCCGATCTTGCTCCTGAAACCAAGAGCGAGGGAGTCGTCCATCTTCATCGCTCCCGAAGAGCATGAAGGCGACGCCAATCTGACGTTGATTCGCGGAGCACATGATGCGGCGAGCACCGTCTCGTGCCGCTTGAAGGCCAGGGAAAAGAATCGACGTCAGGAGCACGATGACCGAGAGGACCACGATCAACTCGATCATGCTGAAGCCAGACTTTGATCTTGATCGGGAAACACCACAGTGTCGACTTCGGACCAACAGATCCGAAGGATTGCGATTCGTTTCTAGATGGCGGTCAGTCAAGGCGACCTCCAAGTTCGATCTTCAGAACCCCGATGGTGCGGCGGTTCTGATATACGTCAAGACTACTCTATCTCGAAAAATCGTGAAACCGATGGCAAATCCGACATTTCATCGCAACCTAGAGGCGAGGCGATACGGAAAGAACCGGTTCTGAATTCACTTTTTCCGACCTCAGATAGAAGATCGGCGTTTTCTTCGGTCAACGAGAATCACCATGACGTCTCCGAATCATGAAGACTGGGTACTGATGAAATCCGTCGCAGGAGGCGACGAGGGGGCTGCAAATCAGCTCTATGACCGATTCGGCGGCCTGGTCTTTAAGTCTTCGATGCAGACGCTTCCGACGCGTGCGGAGGCTGAAGATGCCGTCCAAGAAGTCTTCGTCCGACTCTGGAAGACCGCCGATCGCTACGACCCCAATCGAGCGAAACTGATCACTTGGGTGATGCTGATCACGCGAAGGCACCTTATTGACCGACTTCGACGGAAGCGAGTACGTCCGAATAACATCTCCCTCGAGGGTGATCCTGAGGGAAGGGGCGAGCCAGAAAACCGACCGCGTTCGAGCATGGAGCGTGATGAACGCCGGAATCTGCTCGTTTCGAGAGTGGCAGAGCTTCCGGCGCTCCAGCAAGAGGTCATCACCCGGGCGTACCTCCAAGGCTTCACGCTCCGTGAGGTGGCGGAACAATTGGAATCCCCACTCGGAACCGTCAAATCAGCGTTGAGCCGTGGTCTTGCTCGGCTCAGAGATCGACTTGCGGACGATCAACGGACTTCAGGCGTCTGATTGGGAGTGTGCATTTGGCGGCCGCATGTGATTGGTTGGAGGCTCTGGGAGAAAAACAGTTTTTCTTCATAAAAGTCGGAGCCGTCAGGACTTGAGTTGCGGATAGGCAACGCCGAGGCCAAGATCGAGGGAGTTGGTCGAGTGGTCGTCCATTCATTGGTCGTCCAGGCCGACAAGTGATTTGAGTTGGGTTTGTAGGCAGAATCGGGGGTCTTCGTGGGCTTTCCGGAACCGCCGTCGGTATCGTCGATCGAAGGAAAGTCGGCTCAGCGGAATCGCAGGCCTTTGGGCAGATCCCAGATCGACGTTCGGAAGACTTGGTTCTCCGAGCACTGAAATGTGTCATCATGTGGTCAACGTCGGAGTCATGTGAGATGAATTTGTTGGAGTCGATCCCTTTGAATGAACTTCGTGAAATGGCAATGCTTGAGGCGCTCGGGCTTCTCGATTCGGTTGACGAGTCGAGGTTCGAGGAGACCTTCGGTGGCCTCTCACCAGCCCAGCAGGCAGAGCTGCTCGATCTTCAGGCAGCCGTATCCGCTGAAATTGCCGCGGCGGGCGAAGAGAAGCCGGATCGCGCCCTCCGTTACAAAGTGCTCGCCCGACTGGCGTCGGAAATCGACCAAGACCAAGTGGCCTGCGGTCCAATCGCGTCGATCGGTGCAAGATCGCAAGGACGATCGATGCCCTCGGCCGCGAAGGCTTCAAGCGTCACGAGCGATGGGGACGGAAGCATGATGGTGGAGCATCGCCTCCGCCGTTCCGCGATGATCTGGCGGGCGGCCGCATTCGTCCTCGGATCGAGCCTGTTGGCCTTGGTGGTCATTCAACAGCAGTCGCTGGCACTCAGTGGCCGGATTCTTGAACTCGCCGAGAGCAACATCGCCTTCAAGGGGTTGGTGGAACGGCTGGACGAGAGTGGTTATCCCACGAGTCAATTTGAACCCCTCCTGCGATCAACGACTCAGGAGACGGTGGCTTTCAGCGGGCTCAGCGGTGGTGGCGCTTGTTTGGTCATCGTCGAGACTGCTGGTCGCGACAATGGGACAGGAATGGTGCTTCTTTTCGACATGCCGCGAGCGCAGTCCATTGAACTGGTCGCAATTGATCGAGATGATTCCGCCGGTGAGACAACATTGTTCAGCGGCGATGTGAGTCAATTCGCCGCCGCGTCCATCGATCTTGGCGGCCGGCCGATCAAGAACGTTCGATTCGAGCTGAGAGATGCGGAGACCGGTGAAGTGCTCATGGCGTCGATTGCCTGAGCAAACGCCTGGGTGCCAGATCACGTCTGGCAACCGTCCTGAGATACGAACAATCGAAGCGCGGAACGGCGGCATCTCTTGATGCCGCCGTTCTCGTGCGCGATGACTCGAAGGTCGCAATCTAGATTTGTGCCATGGTCAGTTCAGGGATCTTCGGCGCGGCACGACCACTCGAATTCAAGTGGTTCAATCTCGGCGGAGAGGCGCTCCCGTTCCTGTTGGAGCTTTCTTGTCTTTTTGCCATCCGTGTAAACCTTCGAGTCCATCATCGAATCGTCGATCTCTCTAATTCGGCGCTCAGTGTGCTCAATCCTCTTCTCAAGTTCTTTGAGCGACAATTTCGAGTGCGCTGACGGCGCATTCGACCGCTTCTTCGACGCAGGCTTGCTTGTTTCTTTCTTCGCCTTCGCGGCCCGTTCCTTCGTGGCGGCTCGGTCTCGGTCGGCAACGATCTTCGCCTCCGCCTCTGCTTCCTGTTTTCTTTCGATCTCCATCCATTCGGAGTATCGACCGTTGAATACCCGAATCGATCCTTCGCCATCGAATATCAGAAGCGTGGTACAGGTTGCTTCGATCAAGGCTCGATCGTGACTAATGAGGAAGACTGCGCCGCCCCGACCCTTCTTTTCATCGCCGTAGTTGACCAGCGACTGTTCGAGTCGCTCCGCGCTCGGGATGTCGAGGTGGTTGCTCGGTTCATCGAGCACTAAGAGATTGAGCGGCGATGCAACGAGGCCCGCCAGAACCATTCGGGCTCGCTCACCCCCAGAGAGGAGTCGGACCTGCTTTTCCATCTCGCTTCCCGAGAAAAGGAAGGCGCCCGCAAGATCCCGGGCGTCCTGCTCCCGAACCTGGCCGTTCGGATTCGCATCCGCCATCGTCTTCTGGAGGTACTGCCAAACCTCTCGCTCCGGATCGATGTGATCCTGGGTCTGTCGAAACCATCCGACGGAGAGTCGTGGGCTGCGGCGAATCGTTCCGGCGTCAGATTCGATGTCTTCGAGCATCGCTCGGATCAGGGTGGTTTTTCCAGCGCCATTCGGCCCGATGACGCCGATGCGATCTCCCGGTCGAAGACTGAGGGAGAGATCGCTGAAGAGCTGGCAATCACCGTAGGCCTTCGCAAGATGTTCGACGGCAATGAGCACGTCTCCCGCCCTCGGTGGCTTCGGGAGATTGAGGGACATCACATCGAGTTCGACCGGGCGTTCGGAGAGCTCGTTTTCTTTGAATCGGTCCAGTCGGGCCTCCCGGCCTCGGGCTTGTTTGGCTCGCTGTCCGCCCTTGTATTTGCGAATGTAGGCCTCTTCGGAACGGATCTTGTCGAGTTGCTTCGAATGGATTCGGCCTTCCACGATTTTGCGTTCTCGCCGTTGCTCTATGAAGGCCTTGTAGTTCCCTGGATACTCGCGGACCTGCCCGGCTTCGACTTCGACGATCCTGGTGACCACGCGATCGAGCAGCCATCGATCATGGCTGATCAGCATCACCGCGCCCTTGAACTCTTCTGCGAGGAAGGTTTCGAGCCATCGTCGCCCGAGGATGTCGAGGTGATTCGTCGGTTCGTCGAGGAGCAGAAGGTCGGGTGATTCCAAGAGGAGCCGGGCCAGGCCAAGCCTCGCCTTCTGTCCTCCGGAGAGGGTGTCGACGGGTTGATCGAATCGGTCATCTTCAAGACCCAGGCCGTGGAGCGTTGCGTCGATGCGGTGATCAACGGCATACCCTCCGAGCTGTTCGAGACGGGTATCGAGTTCGGCCTGTTTTTCCATCAGACGCTCGAGTCCGTCGCCTTCGGCGGAAGCCATGTCTTCGTAGACTTTTTCAAGCTCCGCTTGTGCGGCATGGAGGCGATCGAAGGCGCGACCGGCAGCTTGCCGGAGCGTGTCGCCAGGAACGAATTCTGGATGCTGGGACAGATGCCCGACCCGGATACTGCGTGCCAGTTGCATTGATCCCTGGTCGGGAGTGAGATCGCCGGTGATCACTCTGAGGAGCGTGCTCTTGCCGGCTCCATTTCGTCCGACCAATCCAATTTTTTCACCGGGTTCTACCCCCAGCGTCGCCCCATCAAGGACGACGCGGGTCGAGAATTCATGTCGGATTCCGGAAAGAGTAAGAAGTGGCATGGGGCCGGGGATTGTATCGGAGCGGCGCGGCGTCGACCCGATTCCATCTCATCGCTTCCGGTCGACCCGCCAGAGAAAATCGACGTCGCCCTGGCGACTCGGTGGAAGGAGAAGGCGAGTGAGCATGCGGAGCACGGGCCGACCCATCAGAATGCCGATTTCCAATCCCACCGTCCCCGCGAGCAGCGTGAATGGGAGCAGGGATCGGACTCTCACGGAATCGGCGATCCAATAGATGGGAATCAGCGGACCATCGCCGAGACGGGTCATCGAGATGGCCAGCCCCATCGAGATCAGATAGCTCGCGATCGGCAGAATCCAGAGTCTGGATCTGCGGACACCCGCGAACAGTCCTGCCCAGATCACGCCGAACAGCGCCGCGAGGAGAGCAAACCCTCCCAGTTCCAGAATCGGCAGCGAGCTTAAGCCCAGGCCCTGGGTTGCATCGAACTCGGCGATGATGCCCGGTCCCCGCTCGTGCCACCAGGCCAGGTTCGCCTCCCAGCTGTTGGAAGTGTCGAACGCCGAATCCCCCGAGGCCGCGTCCCATTTCGATTGGATGAGCGTGCGGAGGCCGCGATACGAGGATTCGGTGATCTCGAGCGCGATGCCGAAACACGCACCGGCCACGCTCAGCACCGCTGCGACCGCGATGACGATGTAGAGCAAGAGCAGACTGACTCCCAGCCGCGATCCCCAATGGCCGAGCACCGGGTACTCGAGGATCGGTGACGCTCGTCCGCATTCCGGGCAACGGGCGACGAGCAATCCTTCCGGCTCGATCCGGATGATCGGCTGGCCGTCGAGCTCGTGATGGCAACGGAGGCAGGCTCGGGTCCCGATCAGGCGAGTACCGGTCTGGGTTTCTCGCGGGCTGCTCGTGGGGACTTCGTTCTCGGGGCTGTGGTTGGCACTCATGAATCGTCACCTCGCCGCCGGTTGATCGCGATCCGAATTCCCTCTCGGGCCGTGGAGACGGAGAGTGCCGCGACGAAGAAACCGCCCGCTGCTGGAAGGACCTTATACCCGAACAGATGCGCAATATCGGGAAGAGAGGGCGGCGGCGGAGGCATGAAGTACACGGACTGATCGTCGGAGATCAGGAGGCTCGTCCATCCTTCGAGGATCACTACGAGCAGGAGCAGGCTCATCCAGAACACGGTGAGCGAGACGCTGGTCGCGGTCGGGACCAGGATTCGCATGATCCCGCCCGCGAAGAGACCGAAGGCGAGTTGCCCGAGGATCCACGGAGAAAAGAGGGTGGTGCTGGTCGGCATCGACGCGTTGAATCCGACCGTGGTGATCGCGAGGCAGAGCGTGGCGAGGAGGAAGGCTCGCGAGCCGAGGATGCGTATCGAGCGTCGCGGACCCCACATCGCTCGGGAGATCGATCCTGCATGGGCGAAGTCGCACCGGCTGCATTGGCGAATCATCATCGGGGGGTCGGAGTTCCATCGACGGGATCCCGCACGCAGATTCCCACCGCAGTTCGGACAAGGAACCGCGGGGCGTCTTCGAATTTCGAGCATCTGGCGTGCTCGGGATCTCGTGCTGAGAGGAATGATCAAGATCTGGAACTCCGTCTCTGGGAAGAGTCGCTCAATCACTGGGTAGCGTACACTCGGAACCGTGATCCCCTCCCGAACAAAGAATCAGAGATGGTGGGCTCGGCGACTCCTGTTTCCGGTGCTCGCGCTCGCGATCGCCGGACTTCTGAGCCTCTTCTCCGACTCGTCTGAGGCGTGGAAGGCAGAGGTGCAGTTGGCAACCAGCAGGCTGCTCGATGGAACCGATCTTGCTCGCGGGGACGCGGCCGGCAGCTCCGGATTCACGCTCGAACCGATGGCGAGGGCCGCCATCGATGATCTCCAATCGCCTCGGCGTATCGAGTCAATCGAGGTTCGCTCGGACCATCTCGGGGAGGTGGCGACCGCGACGCTGATTGGCGCTGATGGGAGGCGGGTGGTGCTCGGGTGGGCAGAGCGTCCGCCCCGGCTCCGGGATGTGCGCCGTGATCCGCGGCCTCTGGAGGATTCCATCGAATTCGATTCTGGGAGTGACTCATGACCGCCGTCTGGTTGAACGGAACTCTTGAGAAAGTTGTTGATGCCCGGATCTCCGCCTTCGATGCCGGATTCCAACACGCCGTCGGACTCTTCGAAACCATGACCGCACGTGGTTCCCGAGTGGTCCATCTGCATCAGCATCTCGATCGCCTCGAAGTGTCCCTCCGGGAGACTCGGCTCAGTGATCGGCTGAAATCAGGTCCGCTTTCGGATGCCATCCATGCCACGGTGGCGGCGGCGGGGCTGGAGACTTCTCGAGTCAGACTCACGATCAGTGGGGGTGATCTCAATCTCCTGCATGGCGGCGCTGAGGGGCATGAGCCAACGATTCTCATTGTGGCCCAGCCCACCACGGCGTACCCCGATGAGCTCTACGAAAAAGGCATCAGAGCGACCGTGGCCGATGCTCGAGCGAATCCGCTCGATCCTTTCGCCGCGCATAAGACGCTCGCCTACTGGCCAAGGCTGGCCGAACTGCAATCCGCGGCCGCCAAGAATGCGAGTGAAGCCCTTTGGTTCACCGTCTCGAATCACCTTGCGGGAGGATGCGTCAGCAATGTCATTCTCGTCAAGGACGGAGAGTTCACGACCCCGCTGGTTCGTGGTGAAGAGCCAGAAGGCGGCCTCCCGTCTCCGGTGCTTCCGGGGATCGTGCGGGCTGAGGTCCTCGGCTGGGCGGCGGGCGAGGGACATCTGATCCACCGGAAGATGGTCGACATCAACGCGGTACTTGAGGCCGACGAAGTTCTGCTCACCAACTCGAGTTGGGGTGTCCTGCCGGTCGTCGGCGTCGAGCGCGAACAGATTGCAGATGGGAAGCCAGGTCCCGTCGCGACGCAGCTCCGAGCGTGGTGGCTCGCAGAATAATCACGGATCGGGACCAAGACCGCTTCACGATCTTGGGGGAATCACCCGGACGTTCTCGCGGCCCGGCGTGGCTGGCGCGGTGGCTTTTTTCTGGCCGGGGCGGCGTCCGATGAAGAGGCTCACCAGCGCCGCGGCGATTCCGAAGGCGGTCAAGGCCACCACCAAGACGAGTCCAATCAAGAGAATCGGCACGGCAAGGAGAATGGCCATGAATCCGGCCAGGAACCGGCTCCAAGGTCCACCACGGTCGATTCGGCGCCATCCATCACCCATCTGTTGTCCAACGTTGACCACGCGGACAAAGGGGGTTCGGGCGAATGGGTTGGGACGTTCCATATCTTCCATTCTACGACGTGATTGGGAGGCGAGGTCGGAGAATTGCCGTTCGGGAGGTTCCCGCCTCGTGGATCAGGCGCCGATGGAGACGTTGATGGGGGATTCGTGCTGGTCCTCGGTCTAGAATGACCACATCGTCCAAGGATGGAGAGATGATGGCTGAGAAGAAAGACCGTACGAAATCGAAAACTGGCAAGACCAGTAAGACGTCAACCGCCGTCGTGAAGAAGCCCGAGGCCGCGGCTGATTTCGTGCACCTTCATCTGCATAGCGAATACTCCCTGCTCGATGGCGGGAACCGGATCACTCGCCTCGTCAAGCGGGTGAAAGAGTTGGGGATGACTGCGGTCGCGGTCACGGATCACGGAAATCTCCACGCGGCGTTTGAGTTCAACGCAACCGCTCGTGCGGAAGGGATCAAGCCCATCCTCGGAATCGAGGCGTACGTCGCTCCGGACCGAGACGGTCGGCCCGGAGATCGACGCGATCGAACGCGGACCGGCGTGGCGGATGGTGGTTTTCACCTCGTTCTACTCGCGCTGGATATCGGCGGATGGCGGAACCTGATGAAGCTCAGTTCTGACGCCTATCTCAACGGCTTCTACTACAAGCCGCGGATGGACAAGAGCACGCTCGAAGAACGGAACGCCGGATTGGTTGCCATTAACGGACACCTCGGTTCTTCGGTCGCATTTCATCTCACCAACTTCGTACGAACCAACGACCAGGGACACTGGGATCTCGCAATCGCCGAGGCAGAATGGCATGCGAAGACCTTCGCGCCCGGTGAAGACGGCGAGCCTCGATTCTTTATCGAGCTTCAGCGACATGTTCCGGAGCAGGAGCGAATCAATCCGCTCCTCAAGAAACTGGCCGCGCAGCTCGACCTTCCGTTGGTGATCGACAACGACGCCCATTTTCTCAATGCTGAGGACCACGACGATCACGACACGCTCTGCTGTATCAGTATGGGCAAGACCAAAGATGATCCGGATCGCCTCCGGTATCCCGAACAGATCTACGTCAAAAATGCGGCAGAAATGAAGGCGCTCTTTCCTGAAGCCGACGAACAGGAAGCGCTTCAGAACACCGTCCGCATTGCGGATCGTTGCAACGTCGACCTTTCCGCAGTCGAGAACCATGCCCCGGTCGTCGAGGTCATCCATCCGGGCGAGCCGCCTCGCTACGACGGCGGCGATCTGACTGAGTGGTTCAAAAGATATTGCGCCCGTTTCGAACTCCGACCGTTCGACGAGCAATCCGCCGATGCGGCGGATGCGGAGGCGCTCAAGGATGGATGTGACCGCGCGCTGCGGGATCTTTGTGAGGCGGGACTGATCTGGCGATACGGTCCTGACGGGGTTACCGAAGAGATCAGAGCGAGGCTTGAACGTGAATTGAAAGTGCTGGCGGACAAGCTCATTTCCGCGTACTTCCTGATTGTCTGGGACTTCGTGAACTGGGCTCGCCAACGCGGCATTCCATCGAATGCTCGTGGTTCCGGAGTCGGAACAATGGTCGGATACGTGCTCGGACTCTCCAACGCGTGTCCGGTGCATTACGGGTTGCTCTTCGAACGATTCACCGATCCGGATCGAGCGGAGTATCCCGATATCGATATTGATATCTGTCAGAACGGCCGAGGCGAGGTGATCAACCATGTCCGGCAGAAGTACGGACACGTCGCGCAGATCATTACGTTTGGTCGATTGAAAGCCAAGGCGGCGATCAAGGATGTCGCTCGCGTGATGGGTTTTGCACCGTCCGAAGGACAGAAGCTCGCCAACCTGGTTCCGGCGGAACTCAACATCACCATCGATGATGCGCTGCAGAAGGAGCCGGAGCTGCGAGCCGCTTGCGATGGCGATCCTCGCGTACAGCGGGTGGTCAATGCCGCGCGAGCGTTAGAGAACCATGCGCGGCACGCTGGGGTTCACGCCGCCGGCGTCATCATGGCAACGCGTCCGCTCGATGACATCGTGCCGCTCTGCAAGACGTCTGGAAGTGACGATGTGGTCACCCAGTGGGACGGTCCGACCTGCGAACATATCGGCCTGCTCAAGATGGACTTTCTCGGATTACGGACGCTCTCGACGATCGAGCGCGCCCGTCAGTTGATTATCAACTCGATTCCCGAGGCGGAGATCTGGTCCGCAGTCGGCCAAGAAATGCCGAAAACTGGAACCGCGGCCTCGCGGACCGCGATCCATCCACTGGATCTGGAACGTGTGCCGCTGGATGACCAGCGGGTCCTGGAGTTGTTTCGTCGAGGTGATACCAGTGGCATTTTTCAGTTTGAGTCGGGTGGCATGCGGAAACTGCTCACCGAGATGCAGCCCGACCGACTCGAGGATCTGATCGCTGCGAACGCGCTCTTCAGGCCAGGGCCGATGGACCTGATCCCCGATTACAACGCTCGGAAGCACCGACAACAGCAGGTGCCATCCGTCCACGAGATCGTCGATCGATACACCGCCGAGACCTACGGCATCATGGTGTATCAAGAGCAGGTCATGCAGGTGCTGCACGGGCTCGGCGGCATTCCGCTTCGCACCGCGTACACGGTCATCAAGGCGATCTCGAAGAAGAAGATCAGCGTTATCGATTCGGCCCGGGCCGAGTTTGTCGCCGGTTCCGCGAAGCAAGGGGTGGGCGCCAAACAGGCGGAAGAATTGTTCGACCTGATTCTGAAATTCGCAGGGTATGGGTTTAACAAGAGCCACTCCACGGGTTACGCGATCGTCGCGTATCAGACCGCGTACCTGAAGACTTACTTTCCGAACCAGTACATGGCGGCGGTACTGACCTTTGAGAGCCAGGCCAAGAAGGTCGAAGATTGGTCAATCTATCTTGAGGATTGCCTCCGGGTTCCGTTCCCTGATTCGACTCCAGAGAAACGGCATGTCGGCGTGGATGTACGACCGCCGGACGTGAATTTCTCGGGCGAAGATTTCAATGTGGTCTTTGATACCGGCGAGCGTCCGTCCAACTGCAGTGGACATGTTCGTTTCGGTCTTCAAGCAATCAAGGGAATTGCGAAGGACGGGATTGCCTCCATCGTCGAGTCGCGGAACGAGACTGGTCCATACGAGTCGCTGCACGAATTCTGCGAGCGGATCGATCACGCCCGAGTCAATCAAAAAGCAATCGAGTCACTGGTTCGAGCCGGCGCCTTCGACTCGGTGCACGGCGAGGATGCGCGGGCGGCGATGTTGATCGCGGTCCCCGACGCGTTCAAGGCCGGAAAGTCATTGGCCGCCGATCGTTCGGCTGGCCAGAACATGCTTTTCGGCGGCGGGGGCGACGACGAAGCTGATGGACCCAGCGGGAATGCACCGCGGTTGCCGTTGCCGGAGGTGAAGCCTTGGGATCAGATGACCAGACTCGCGGAAGAGAAAGAGACGCTCGGTTTTCATGTCTCCGGCCATCCGCTGGACGGAATCGGAAATCTCATTGCCGAGTTCTGCAACGTGGTCAGCAACCGCCTCGGCGATCTGCCGAATGAAAGTCCGGTGGTCTTTGCGGGCGTGATCAACCGGGTTCGCCCGGTGATCACCCGAAACGGCTCCAAGATGGCCATGACCACGCTTTCCGATAAGCATGGGACGGTCGAAGGCGTGGTGTTCAGCGAGGCGTTCGCCCGACATGCCGAGGAGATCCAGGTCGATCGCACCGTCGTACTCGTGGGGCAAGTCGAAACCGGTCGAGGTGAGCCGCAGATCGTCGTCGACCAGATCATCCCGATCGACAAGGTTTCGAGTCTGCTTTCGACGCGAATCGAAATTCTGTTTGATCAGACGAAGGATGACGAGACCGATGAGATGTTCCGACGGCGAATGGAGTTCGTCTCGGGACAGTTGAAGCAGTCGGCAGGGAGTGTCCAAGCTCTTTCGGGCCGGCCGGTCGAGACGGTCATACATTTGCGTCTCGCCAACGGCCAACATGTCGTGTTGGCGTCGCCGGGAATTCGCGTGGTTCCTGATGATGCACTGGTGGCCCGCCTCCGAGAGGCTGGCGCAGATGGGGTTCGAGTTCGCGGCGGCTTCATTCCACCGCGCAAAGAAGATCGCCGTCGCAAGTTTGCCAAGGTGGAAGCCTCGGACGAATGAACGTCGATCTACCTTGTCTGGTGTCTGCTCGAGATTAGGGCATGAGCCGGGTGGTGGTCCAACCGCCATGATTGTCGGCGAGGTAGATCACTCGATCATGCAGGCGATGTGGATGTCCACCCCAGAATTCGAATCGCGACGGGATCAAGCGGTAGCCACCCCAATGTGGCGGCCGGTTCGGAATTTGACCGTCGGCATGGGCGGCATCCACGTCCGCGCGGCGAGCTTCGAGCGCGGCGCGACTTTCAATCGGGCGTGATTGATCACTCGCAATCGCGTTCAGCCGGCTCTCGAGGGCGCGGCTATTGAAGTATGCATCGCTCTCGGCGTCCGAAGTCGGCTCGGTCACGCCTTCGATTCGCACCTGTCGATCGAGGCTGTCCCAGTGGAAGAGCAGGGAGGCCGCCGGGTTTAAAGCGAGATCTTCGGCTTTCCGGCTTTGCCGGTTCGTAAAGAAGACAAAACCGCGGGCGTCGAACTGTTTCAGGAGCACGATGCGGGCGGTGGGTCGGCCTTGGTCATTCGCGGTGGCAATGGTCATCGCGTTCGGATTCGGGAGACCAGCGTGAGATTCGGCGTGACGGAACCAGTCCTCAAAGACGGCGAATGGATCAGCGGGGGGATGGTCGAAATTCATAGATGGGTTCTCATCGGGTTGGCGTGGCATCATGGCTGATCAGCCGGTCCGGGGTCAGGGTCAGAGTCAGAGATCTTTTCGTCGGCTGGTTCTCGTCGGAGTCGGCCGGTCTCATCAAGCAGATCAGACATGTTGATCTTCTCGACGTCCTCGAGGCGAATGTCGTCGAGATGGCCGGCATTGAGAAGCGGGTTTGATGATCTCGTCGGCGGTTTGACGGGCGGAGCAGCCGGATCCTCGCGTGGTGGTGTTTCGTCCGTGGGCGATGGGGAGGGCTTCGGTGCGAGGGACTCGAGGTCGAGTAGATCCTCCTCGACGTTGAAAAGCCGGAGCCATTGCTCGACTTGGCGCCGGTCGGCCGGGTGAATTCCAGTCGGTCGACGTGGCGAGCGTCGGTCGGCCCGGGGCTTCGCAGCGTGATCCTCGACCAGTGATGCGAGAAAAGCTTCTGAGCTGAGGACCTTCGCGCGGCGGCGCCTGGCATGCTGGGCGATTTCCCGATCACTGGTGACGACGGTCAGTCGTCGAGGGGCCGAAGACCGTCGAACCAACCGAATAATCAGCTCGTCGGCGGTCGTTCCGGCACCGGCGAAGCGAACGTGGACCCGTCTGCCATCCTCCACCTGATTGGGCTTTGGGATTCCGTCACAGATCAGGAGAACTTCCTCTCGACCAAATCGGCTCCCTTCTAACAACGCGGCAAGCTCCTCGAGGTCGATCCCCGCGAGTTCGGGGGGAAGGACACCGACGACATGGAGCACGTTGTAGGCATCGACCAGGGTGGGCAAGGGCAGGATCCGTGGGAGCGGAAAGGAGTCGCCAGATTAGTCTTGGATTCGGTTGGAAAAGTCATTCGAACTCAGGAATTCCAGAGTCGGCCCAATAGAAATGGCGACAGCAATGCGATTGGGGCGACAAGTCTATGCTGGGCAGTGGTTTACGTCCCGAGACGGCCGTGGTGCGGGCGATGTGGCAGCGGGTGTTCGGGGCCTCAGATTCGGGATATCGGATGGCTTGATCCCGCCTTCCTTGGGTTTCGCATGCTCCAAGCCCTTGCGGTCAAACCATGGATTAGGTGTAATGAGACGTTTCTCACAAGAAATGCCGCGGTTCGCGGTCTCGGAGCAGTGACGGTTATGGCGATTCGAATCAAGGCTCGCGGTGGCGAGAGTGCGGAGCAAATGCTCCGTCGTTTCAAGAAGCTCTGCGAAAAGGAAGGCCTCACGAAGGACGTGAAGAAGCGTCAATACTTCGAGAAGCCCTCCGAACGGAACCGACGAGAGGCCCGCAAGCGGGTCGCTCGAGTGGCTCGCGTGGACATGCCCATCCGCTAATTTAACGGAGGAAATCGTCGGCGATTGGTGACCAAGAGGTCGCATGGCCGATGAGTACCCCGAAGTACCCCCGTTCCTTCCGCAAGGTTGGCGGGATTGGCTGCCGTGTTCGCGGCGGTGCTGGATGTTGCTTTTCTGATCTGTTCCCAGAGGCTGACACGGGTCGGCCTCGACAATGATCGATTCAATAAAGGCAACACGATCACATGTGGAGGGTCGAACGACCATCCGCCCTGAACTACACCTCTCGCATCGAGCGGTGATCACTCAAGGACCTTCGCCCAGATGAATATGCTGATTCAGAATCAATTCACCCTCGCGGAGTTGGCGAGCATCACGGAAGCCCCCGCCTGGTTCCTCGCGCCCATTGGTGCGTTGATCGCCCTCGTCGCGGCGTACTTCTTTTATCGCTCAGTGATGAGCCATTCCGAAGGCGACCCTGAGATGATCAGGATCGCCAAGGCGGTTCGAGACGGCGCGGGTGCCTATCTGGGCCGACAGAATCGGATCGTGACCGGCGTGTTCGTCGCACTTTTGGTTCTCCTGGCATTGATGGCCGCGGGTGGCCTGCAGGCCTTCTGGACGGTTGGCGGCGTTGCCGTGGCTGGTCTCCTCTCCGGCTTGTGCGGGTTCTTCGGCATGAAGACGGCGACCAATGCCTCGGCCCGAACCACTGCCGCGGCGAAGGAGTCGTTGAACAAGGGGCTCACCGTGGCCTTCCGGGCCGGTGCAGTCATGGGTCTCTGCGTTACCGGCTTCGCCCTCTTGGATATCTCACTCTGGTTCTTCGTCTTCTACGTCGTCCTTGGTGATTCGTTCGCCGGTGGCCTCGTCGACATCACCACCATCACCCTGAGTTTCGCCATGGGTGCATCGCTTCAAGCGTTGTTCGCTCGAGTTGGTGGCGGCATCTTCACCAAGGCGGCGGATGTCGGTGCCGACCTTGTCGGCAAGGTTGAAGCTGGTATCCCCGAAGACGACGCTCGAAATCCTGCAACCATCGCAGATAACGTCGGTGATAACGTCGGTGACGTTGCCGGCATGGGTGCCGACCTCTACGAGTCGTACTACGGATCGGTCCTCGCAGCCATGGCACTCGCCGCGGCCGCCTCGGTCCAGCTTGCACTTGGTGACGCCAACGCGCTCCGCCTGGTCACCGTCCCACCCGCACTTGCGGGCCTCGGCATTCTGGCTTCAATCCTTGCCATTTTCGTGGTTCGCACGAAGGAAGACGCCACGCTGGCTCAACTCTTGAAGAGCCTTCACGGTGGTGTCTGGGCGAGTTCTGCCCTCATCGTTCTCGGTTCGGCTGGCTTGCTTTGGTTTGCACTCGGCAGCGAAGAAATGGCCTTGGCTGGAATCGTCTGGTGGCGTCTCTGGATTGCCATCGTGGTCGGTCTGATCTCCGGGCTGGTCATTGCTTGGGGTACCGAGCGTTACACGTCCTATGAGCACGCGCCCACGCAGCGAATCGCCGAGCAGTCCCAGATGGGTGCTGCCACCGTGATTATCGCGGGTATCGCTGAAGGCATGAAGTCAACGTGGATCCCGCTGATCACCGTGGTGATCGCCATCCTCGTCTCGTTCGTCGCCGCCGGCGGTGGCGACACATTCCTGTTGGGTGTGCTCGGGGTCGGCATCGCCGCCGTCGGCATGCTCTCGACGCTGGGTATCACGCTGGCGACCGATGCGTACGGTCCGATCGCGGATAACGCGGGCGGCAACGCCGAAATGACCCACCAGGAAGCCTATGTCCGCGAGCGAACCGACATGCTCGACTCGCTCGGGAACACCACCGCGGCGACCGGCAAGGGTTTCGCGATCGGTTCGGCGGCCCTCACGGCCCTCGCCCTGCTCGCGGCCTACGTGATCACCGTGAAGACCCAGCTCGGTAACGTGAATTCCACGCCGGAGCAGGTGCAGTCGGAGACCTTCGTCTATGAAGGCCACGGTGTCTTCGCGATCGACGGCGATCCTTCGGCAGAGAACACCGCGCCGATCGGTGCCCTGCTGCTCGCCTC